>ERZ1034713.938-NODE-938-length-14536-cov-5.476901_pt1 | contig 14536 bp, 14 predicted proteins | sample MGYA00520692_ERZ1034713 | MGnify/ENA primary metagenome ERZ1034713 (study PRJEB33766, sample SAMN09781717) | gut metagenome | biome: gut microbiome | host: Homo sapiens | place: Madagascar | study: EMG produced TPA metagenomics assembly of the PRJNA485056 data set... | reverse complement strand
CAATAGTAGGCTGTGACGTAGTGGCGCACGTTAACCGCGCCGGAGTGTTGTCGGACACTCACGAAGGTAGGCAGTGCGAGCTGCTTATGAAATAAGGTGGTAACACGAGTTTAACCCTCGTCCTTTTATAAGGACGGGGGTTTTTGCGCGTATTAAATGAGCAGTGCCGTCTGAGGAAAGAACAAAATGCTGTGCTTGCACAATGCATTTTGTGATTTTCTTAGACGATAGGGCGAAGCCCGCGAACGAGAGAGCTTCGCTCTCGAGTGGGCACTGCGGATTTTAATCGTTCACTCAAAAAAAGAAAGGAACCTAATAAAATGACATTATACGACGAATTAGTTGCCCGCGGACTGATCGCGCAGGTAACAGACGAAGAAGAGATCAAAGATTTGATCAACAACGGAAAAGCAACTTTTTATATCGGATTTGATCCGACAGCAGACAGCCTTCACGTAGGACATTTCATGGCACTCTGCCTGATGAAACGTCTCCAGATGGCAGGAAACAAACCAATCGCTTTAATCGGTGGCGGTACCGCAATGATCGGTGACCCGTCCGGACGTACCGACATGCGTCAGATGATGACACCGGAAACGATCCAGCACAACTGTGACTGCTTCAAGAAACAGATGAGCCGTTTTATCGATTTTTCCGAAGGAAAAGCATTGATGGTAAATAACGCTGACTGGCTGATGGACTTAAATTACATTGATGTTCTCCGTGAAGTTGGCGCTCATTTCTCTGTAAACCGTATGCTCACTGCTGAGTGCTACAAACAGCGTATGGAGAAAGGCTTAAGTTTCCTGGAGTTCAACTACATGATCATGCAGAGCTACGATTTCTACACCTTATACCAGAAATACGGCTGCAACATGGAGTTCGGCGGCGATGACCAGTGGAGCAACATGTTAGGAGGTACTGAGCTGATCCGCCGTAAACTCGGAAAAGACGCTTACGCTATGACGATCAACCTTCTTTTAAATTCCGAAGGCAAAAAGATGGGAAAAACACAGTCCGGCGCAGTATGGCTTGATCCTGAGAAAACTTCTCCATTCGACTTCTTCCAGTACTGGAGAAACGTTGCAGACTCTGACGTATTAAAATGTATCCGTATGCTGACTTTCCTTCCATTAGAGGAGATCGATGCAATGGAAAGCTGGGAAGGTGCACAGCTCAATCAGGCAAAAGAAATCCTTGCATTCGAGCTGACCAAATTAGTTCATGGGGAAGAGGAAGCAGCAAAAGCAAGAGAGGCTTCCCACGCACTTTTTGCCGGTGGCGGAGATTCCGCACATATGCCAACGGTAGAGTTATCCTCTGCTGATTTTGCAGACGGCGATATGGATATCCTGTCTCTTCTCGTAAAAACAGAGCTCGCTCCATCCCGTTCCGATGCAAGACGTGCCGTAGAACAGGGCGGTGTCTCCGTTGCAGATGAGAAAGTAACCGACATCAAGACCGCTTACAATGCAGATTCCTTCGGCGCAGATGGACTTGTTGTAAAACGTGGTAAAAAGAAATTTGTGAAAGTAATCGTAAAATAATGAACTGTATCATAAGAAATGCACAAATGAGCGACTATGACTCCGTCGTCCGCATCTTAAATCAGGGGCAGGCGCTTCATATAAACTGGCGTCCCGATATTTACAAACCCAATGATGCGCTTCTGCCAAAGGCAGTATTTGAGGAAATCGTAAAAGGCAATACTTTCTATATTGCAGAAAATGAAGGAAATGTAATCGGAATTTTAGAACTTATCTTCCGGCATATTGAATCTCCTGCACAGGTGACACGGGACATTGTTTTTATCGACACAATGGCGGTTGACGAACCTTACCGCGGCATGGGTGTCGGACATCTTTTCTTTGAAAAAGTAAAAGAGATAAAAGCAGAAAAAAATCTTGACGGCATTGAACTTCAGGTGAATGCAAAAAATAAAGCTGCCTACGAGATGTACTGTAATTACGGATTTACGGAAAAATCCATTCATATGGAATTACTGTAAAAACTATATTTACCTAAAAAAAGGACACATATCACAATGTTATATGCATTAGAGGATATGTGTCCTGATCTTATATATTTCTATGCGTTTTATTGGTTGACATAATTTTCTATCCACTTAATTGCATAAAGAGGAATATTCGTCATCCAATCCTGCTCTCTATAATCCGACATTGATGTCCGGACTGCATAAGATGGTTGATACTTTTCACAAAAAGCTTTCAAACTCTTTGCTTTCAGATTTTCTTCCGCTTTCACTTCAATTGGAATAACAGATGTTTTTCCCTGAACTAAAAAATCAATCTCTCCCTTGGAATTTTGCGTTGAATAATAGTAAGGTATCACTCCGACATCTGATATTAACTGCTGCAATATATACTGCTCTGTCAGTGCTCCCTTAAATTCTGTAAAAATCTTATTTCCTTCTATAATCACTTTTGCATCCAGATCTGTCATCGCTATGAGCAATCCAATATCCACTAAAAAAAGCTTAAAAGCATCAAAATCAATATATGCTTTCAATGGAAGATCCGGTTTTTGAATCCGCTGTACTTTATGAATCAATCCGCAATCCAATAACCATTGAATTGCCAGTTCAAAATCCTTTGCCCGGCTCCCCTTACGTACCTGTCCGTAAATATATTTTTTATTCTCTTTTGCAAGCTGCATCGGAATCGAGTTTCACACAAGATTCAGTCTTGGAACAAGCTTTATTTCTGCATGCTTTGAAAAGTCCTGCTGATAATAATTAATAAGATTCTTCTGAATCGCACGAACACGATTATAATCCTTTAAATTATTTCCATATATCTGCATTATAAAATTCTACCCCACAGGTGTCAACATTATTAAGGATGTAACTATGTGTTTAATCAACACTTTTAAGGACGAAAAATGTATAAACATATCATTTCTTTCGGCGAATCGATGAGATTTCCTCTCGCAGCTACCAGTTCCACACGGCAGAGTGCCCTTATTTCTTCTCTCCGCCAACCTTGCGGAAGTTATTGAAATCATTCACGACTTCCCGAACGCACCAGACCAGTGTATCGAATGCGCCCGCCTCGTACAGATTGATCAGGATCATACCGATCGGGATAGCAAGGATCATCCCCACAACACTGCCCACCCTGTAACCGATGAACATGAATAACAGCGATGCAAACGGATCAAGTCCTACGGAATCGCCGATCAGCTTCGGCTGTACGATCTGATGCACGACAAGAGAGACCACATATAGAACGATCATACCGACCGCCATCTTGTAATCTCCGGTAAAAAGTTTGATAACCGCCCACGGACAGAGCACTGTTCCCGTACCAAACACCGGAAGCATATCCAGAAACGCAATGCCAAAGGCGATCAGCCATGCAAAATCTACCCGGAGGATCAAAAGACCGATCAGAAGAATGACATAAATAACGCCCATGATCTTAAACTGTGCTTTAAAGTAGCCTCCTACCGCATGCACAAGCTGTTTATAGATGCGTTCTGTTTTTGCAAGGAATCCGGCAGATAAATGTTGCTCCACCCCGGTGATCAGTTTGTCTTTATCTGCAATAAAAAAATATGCTGCAAGCAGTCCTACGACTATGCCAACGATCATATCCGGCAGGCTTTTGGCAAATTCTCCGATTGCCCCAAGCGTTGCAGAATCTGAGCTGGACACAAAATTTGTCAAAAAATCCTGAATTGCAGTTCCGATGGCGCTTAAATCCACATTCTGCGTAAATGGCAGTTTTTCCAGCAGCTGCTGCAGCTGATCGATTGCCTCGGAAAATTCGGTTCCGGCATTGGCAGACATCGTTGGCAGATACGCCATAAATGCACCGATTCCTTTTGCAAGGATTGTCCCTGCGCCATAGCAGGCCAGCACTACCAGACCGATGACCAGCACGATCATGATGACCGAACCATATTTCCGGTTAATTTTGATCCGTTTCTCCAGAAACTTCACCATCGGATTTGCGATCATCGCAAAAATCATTCCCACCACAAACGGCATAAAATAGATCAGCAATTTTGGAAGTAATGTGAACGCAAAAATCAATAAAAACACTGCCCAAAGCAGATTGCATGCAATTTTTAAATATTTTGTCCTGAAATTGCTCATAACTTCTCTTTTTCCTCTCGATCAAAAATCTTTTCCATAGATTATTTTCCATAAATTGCTTTCTATTTTAACACATTCTTTTTTTGAAAAAAATATATTCCCGAATCTTTTATACTTTCTTTACCAAATCTTTATTTTTCCGCCATAAAAGCTGCTCCGTGTCCTGCAAATAGAGTTTAAATCTTCTTTTTTACAAGAAAATGGTTTGCAGCCGTAACCCCGGCTCCTGCCAACAAAAGAAAATAGAAGTTCAGTCCCCTGCTGATCAGCATGGATGGGATCAGACTGCCCTTAGAAAATACCGGTGCAAAGACTGACCGATACATCAGTTCGGTGATTCCCTGCGCTCCCGGCAGCGGAAGCATATCCACCGCAATGTAGACCGATGCCTGTAATAGAACTACCTCCTGTATGGAAGTCCCCGCCTGTCCAAGTCCGAGATATACCATATAAGTAAGCAGAAATACACTACACCTCTGCAAAAACGTCACGGCGATGACCACTATTAATTTTCCCGGATGCTGCTTCAGCCAATCCACGGCATTTCTATAGTTTCCCGTAAATGTCTGCACCTTATCCATGCGCTGTGGATTTGCTTTCCAGATGTCGAGCCGGATAAACTGCTTTTCCACCCACGCCCAAACGACAATCATCCACTGTGGAAAAAGCATTGCGGCAAGTACAACTGCAACGGCAACCGTGTTCAGCGCAAGCCCCAGCAAATATAATGGAAAAAAGGACTGCAGCTCTGTTTTCAATGCGCCGCCGCAAAAAAGTAACATTCCGACACCTAAAACTACCAACACAATTTTATAAATTACTGCCACCGTCATAAGCACTATGGTACAGTCAGAACCTTTGTTTCCATCTTTGTTCATATAATAAAGCTGCACCGGCTGCCCACCTGTTGCGGATGGTGTGATGCCCGAATAAAAAAATCCAATAAACGAATATTGGATACAACGCCACAGAGAACATACCTTTTCTTTTCCAACAACACAGAGAACGGTTGTCTGACTGTCTGTTTTTTTTCGCATGGATGTGAGCAGATACCAGATCATGCTGCCCTCTGCGCAGACAAAAAATAACGCCAGTCCTGCCGCTGCAATCAGGTACGGAACTGACATATTTTTTACTGCCTGATAAATTTCTGACAGATTCTGTCCATGGAGTAACGTATAAAAAGTCAAAAACATAATCCCAAGAAACAAGACTGTCTGCAAGATTTTCTTTTTCATATCCACGTAGCCACCTTTCCTCTTTTTTGGACAGAGCTGTTACGCAATTTTTTCAACAGCACAAACCGTTTCTTCCTGCACAGACATTTCCACTAATTCTCTCAAACTTCCTTCAAAAATCCGTTTCCGTCCAAATTTTTCCATGAAATCCTTTGGTGTCACAAGGGAAAAATGTTTTTCCCAATAACAGACGCCGTACTCCTCTAATACCCGTGCCACGTAGGAAGAACAGGTGTAATGGTTTTTCTGGTAAAATGGAATGTTCCACAAAATAAATGGTAATCCTGCAACTGCATAATGATAATGAAATCTTTCCTGCATAGCCAGACGCAGTTCCTGACAGATTGCCTCCTTTTGTACAAGCGAACACTCAATACTACACACCATATAATCAGCCGTTGGAAACACCGTTAAGATTTTTCTTTTATCCTCTTTTTCAAATCCGGCAAACAGCGGAACCGCAGGATTTCTGCGTCCCACACTGTATGCCTCCTCAAGTTCCGCATCCATCGAAAGAACCACATGAATGTACTTCTGTTTGATGACCTGCCGTATCATTCTGGCAAAAAATCCCGGTGTATCTACAAATGCAATATAAATCTGTGCCATATCTTTATTCCTCTGTACTTTTTTCTTATCACTGGAACTGATAAATTTTTCTTGCCATGCGGTAGCCGCCGACTGTGATTTTTCCACCTAATCTTCCCGGCAGATAAGTAAGACCGCTTAAGGTAGAACATCTTAACCGGTAATAAAGTATCCTGTCATAATCCTTCACCTGCTCCCACATCCTTTTACGTTTCTGGAACGCCTCCTCTGTTTTGATCAGAAGAAGGTGGATTGAAGAAATGGACAACATGATTGAAATATTGCGCATCATGTAAACGGCCAGTTTTGGATACATTTTTTTCACTTCTCTTAAATCCACACTTTTTGCAACAAGCTCTGTCACGCTGATCTGCTGGTCGATACGCTTCATCAGGACTTTCTCGTTGACCGACTGATCTTCCCTTCCAAGGTAGTAATGATACAGGTCAATATCCATGTAGTAGAGATTCTTCGCATACGGAAGCGGCTGATAGGAAAACAGGTTATCCACATAAAACGTGTGCTCCGGCAGTTTTACCCCCGACTGTCTCAATACTTTCGTCTGAAACATAAGTGCATGCATAATCAAATACTGCGATGGATGAAAATGTCCGATTGTGTTCCAGTTGCACATTTTTTCAGTTGGAAATACATTTCTGTAATTCATCGGTTTCTGGATTCCCTCATCCAGATGATCGTACACATAATTACAGATGATCAGATCCGGGAATTTTTCCTGTTCCTTTTGCTGAATCTCCACACAGCTTCCTGACAGATTTTCTTCTCTGATACGATTTTCACAGATTGCTTCCCTGATCTGTGCATCCTCGCTGGCAATTTCAAAGCTCTTAATTTTATCTAACATTTTCAGATAAGCATCACGGTCGAACCAGTCGTCGGAATCCACAACTTTATAATAAATTCCGCGCGCCAGCTCCAGCCCTTTGTTCACACCGGAACCATGACCGCCGTTTTGCTTATGCACCGCTTTTACAATGTTTGGATAAAGCATTTCGTATTCATCTGCGATCGCGCCTGTCCGGTCGGAAGAACCATCGTCGATAATGAGGATCTCGACATCCTCGCCGCCCACCAAAAGTGAATCCACACATCTTCGCATATAATTTTCTGAATTGTAACATGGGATTGTAAATGTGATATATTTCATTTGGAATGACCTCCGCTATACTCTGCAACTTTTTTACTGTTACCGAGTATAACGGTTCATTCTTAAAATACACATGGATAATTCTAAAGAAAAGGTAAAGATTACCTATATAAAATGTTAAAATTTCAATAATTCGATCATGAATAGCCAGACCAGTCCGTAATAAGTGACCACTGCTACCAGATCATTCACGGTTGTGATAAGTGGTCCTGATGCGACTGCCGGATCGACTTTGATCTTATGGAAAAGCAGTGGGATCGTTGTTCCGACAAGGCTCGAGATCACCATCGCAAGCATTAAGGAAACTCCCACACAGCCTGAGATCAAAAACGAATAGGAAAGCGCATTTCCTTTTATGAAACACACATAAAGCCCGATAAATACAAATGCCATAATTCCAAGAAACAGTCCGTTTGCAAAACCAATGCGCATCTCTTTCAAAATCAGTCCAAATTTATCTTTCCGGTTTAAATTTTCATCCATCAGCACACGGATTGTCACCGCAAGCGACTGTGTTCCGACATTTCCTGCCATATCTAAAATCAATGACTGGAAACACATCACAATCGGGATCACTGCAACGACCGTCTCAAAAATTCCGACAACCGAAGATACCACCATTCCCAAAAACAGCAGGATGATCAGCCAAGGGAGACGTTTTTTCATGCTCTGAAATGTCGTCTCCTCCAAATCTTCTTCCGCGGTAAGACCTGCCAACTTCGCATAGTCCTCTCCCATCTCTTCATCCACGGCTTCCACAATGTCATAAGCTGTGATGACACCTAAGATTTTTCCTTCCTCTGACAATACCGGAATGGAATCCTCTGCGTAGTCTTTTAACCGTTCGATACACTCACTGATTTTCTCATGTGCTCCCACATACGGATAGGAAGTCGAGATCAGATCGTCCAGATCCTGATAATCTCTTGCCACGATCAGGTCTTTTAAGTCGATTGCTCCATAATACTGCTCATTTTCATCTACTACATAGATTGTTGAGATATTATCGTTCTCTCCCGCCTGACGTATCAGCTCATGCGTTGCCTGACGGATGTTCAGATTCTTTCCTATGACGATAAAATTCGTTGTCATTTTGCTACCGATCTCATCATCTTCATAAGATAAAATCAATTTTACATCTTTTTCCGCATCATCATCCAGCAGATTGACGATCCTGGTCTTAGTGTCCGCATCCAGATTCTCCAGAACATCGACCGCATCATCGGAATCCATCTCCGAAATGACTCTGGCAGCATTTTCCAGATTGATCTCCTGCAAATACTCTGCCGCATCCTCGGTATAGGAAAGGATTTCCGCAATATACTCCTCTCCAAGCAACGGATAGAGTTTTTTTCTTTCCTCCGGTGTCATCTGCTCCATTGCATCCGCAATGTCGCTCTCATGATAATCGGAGATTTTTTCGAGCAGTTCTTCTTTTCCAAGATTGCTTCGGAATAATGTTAATAATTCTTCTACATAAGTCGGTTCTTTTAATACTTCTTTTTGCATTTCTGCCTCCTGTTCTCCCTGAAAAAAGGGCATAAAAAACCACCGCTTTACTTCCAAGCAGCATGTGTAAGTTCCTGCTGTTATAGTTCATGACAATAGAATGTCCACGAAGCGTGCACTCTATTGTATAGGCATGTAAACCGGTGGTTTCAGAAGGCATATTCTATTATCACAGAGGTCAGACGCCCACAGACATCTGCCCTGTGCCAAAGCATTCAGAAAATCCATCGGTTTTGTTCTTTCGCCCCGCACTATCACAACTGTCCATGAATGTCACCTCCTAAAAAATTTCCATTGCTATTATATAATCGTGACCGGAAATGGTCAACTCATTTCTGCCTCATTTCTATCTGTCTTTCATAAATGCCTCAATCTCGTCCGGATCACGGATAATTGCCTCTGAGAGACACTCACAGCCGTTCTCTGTGATCAGAAGATCATCCTCGATACGGATTCCGATCTCCCATTCGTCAATGTAGAGTCCCGGTTCATCAGTAATGATGGCACCCGGTTGTAATTTTTCATTGCAAGCCGCTGTGACATCATGCACATCGATTCCAAGATGATGGGATACGCCATGCATGTAATAAGTATCAATCTCGTCCTCTTTTTCGATCAGACCGAGTTTCATGCAGCCTGCTGCAAGCACTTTCTTTGCAATCTCATTTAACTCTTTTAACGTCATGCCCGGTTTTGCAGTCTTTGCAACCTCACGGTTTGCAGCTAAAACAATGTCGTAAACCTGTCTCTGGCGCTCTGTGTATGTTCCGTTTACCGGATAAGTTCTTGTGATATCTGCGCAGTATCCGCGGTATTTTGCCCCGAGATCCATCAGCAGTAAAGAACCATCCTCACAAATGTCAAGGTTTGTGTCGTAGTGAAGCATGGTTCCGTTCGCACCGCTTCCTGCGATGGTAGGGAATGCAGTTCCCTCCGCTCCGTTATAGCGGATCATGTATTCAAAATCAGCCTGTGCCTGATATTCTGCCATTCCCGGCTCTAAATGTTTCATCACATACTGCAATGCTTTATCGGTAATGCCGATTGCCTCCCGCACAAGTGCTACTTCATCCCCGTCTTTTTGCATACGCAGTTCTGCGATCACCTGCGAAATATTTTTCACTGCATGTCCCGGATATTTTTCTGCAAATTCTTTTGCTTTGATCATATTGTAATCCGGCATGTCCTCAAACTGATATCTGTAACAGTCAAAATACAGGCTGTCGATATCTTCCCTTGCCATCATGCGGTCAACAGCGCCCTCAAAAGAATCTAAAAACATCACATTATCGATGCCGGAAATCTCTTTTGCCTCATCCACTGTCACTTTTCTTCCGTACCAGCGCTCCTGTGTCGGGTCTGCTTCTTCGATAAATAAAATCACCTGCTCCTCTTTCAATGTCTTTTTCATCAAAAGAATCATATGGTCTCTTCTTAATCCTGTCAGATAAAAAAAGTTTCTGTCTGCCTCAAATGGTGCATATTCATCTGCACTCACATGGCTCTCAATCCCGGAAAATAAGATCAGCGCTGACTGTCTCTCCATTTTCTCAAAAACCTGTTTTCTTCTCTCTGCAAAATTCATGGTTGTTCTCCTCTTTTTTCAATCATCTATCGACAGAAACTCAAATCGTATTTTCTGTCATAATAAAGGCAGGTTCTTTCATCTCTGAAAAAGCCTGCCTGAAAAACTTATTGGTTGTCACCTATGCCTCTGCGCTCATCTGGATTCTCGTTGTGATTTCTTTTACTTCAGCCATCAAAGCAGAATACATCTCCATCTCGATTCCAACCGGCGACATATGCGGATGCTCCTGTTTCATACGGTATGCCTGTACCAGTAAACTTCTCTTCACATCTTCAAGTTCTAAAAGCTGCTCTCTGCTCATAACCAATCTCCCACATAACATATTTTCATTTGCAGCGCACTATATCTCGTACGTGCGCCTCAACTATAATAGCATATATGGTAGATTTTAGCGCATGAAATTCATCGGCAAAAGTAACAATATTTTTTCTGACATTTGGCACATTTGTCTATTGCATGAAAAAATTTCATCACTTTTTACAATTGCATTAGCGTTTGCAGTGCCTTATTTTCTACAATACATTTTCCGTGTTCTTTTATAAATGCAATTTGTCCGACCTCAGCATAACGGCAATTGTTATATTCTACAATTGTAAACGCAAATGGCCGTAACTCTTCTCTTGAAAAATGGATCAGATCCATCACAAGATAGTATTTTTGCTGGAATTTATAAAGACTGCTTGTAGGCATTTTTTCTGTAAATGGTGCCAGACGGATCAATCGCAGCATTTCATCCAGACTGGAAAACTCCAGACTAAACGGAACCGATGTCTCAAAAATTTCATTGTCCTCTTTCTGCTCAGTACCATTTGCATCTTCTGTCTCTGTCTTTTTTGCATCCTGGCTGTGCTTTGCCTTATATTTTTCGAGGAAATCATCAATGGCACTCTTTTTTTCCTCCTGGTTCATCTGACGAAATTCTGATATTTTTTCCGGGGCAAGCTGGTTCATCAGCTGTCCGACAGTGTCTACCAGATTCTTAAAGCTCATCTCGGAATCTCCGCCAAACGTAATTGCCATGCTGTGATCCTGCAAAAGTTCTGCCTTCACTACCGGTGAAATATTCTGCAGACTGATATTGCCCTGCTCCTCTACCAGTTCCACCACCGCGCGCATAAACTCCTGCGTCACTTCAGTATTTCCGATAATCTCATCAATATTGTATCCCATTTCACGGATTTCTTCTTCAGACAGTGCGCATCTGATCTTATTTTCACCTAATCTCTCAATTTCCATATGTATTACCTTCTAAGCATCTTTCCGATGCTTTGCATTCCGGGAATGCTGTTTCTTCTTATAAAGAATATGTTGTTATTTTCACAGCTATTATCCTATTTTTTAGTGCATTTGTAAATAGTTTTTCACTTCCACATATCTGCCACAAAATAGGTCAATGCTGTCCATGTATACACGGAATAGAAAATGCCGTACTCATCGACACCATCCTTTAAAATTTTCTGTGCCTGCTCTTTTGTAAGAAAAGAAAAGCCATCAAAACACTCGCTTCCCACTGCACCGTCCTGTGACATGTCTGTCAAAGTATCCCGGTTTAACACGATTTTCACAAGTGCATTGCTCTCATCTGTCATGCCCGGTGTGCTGAAAAGGCATGGATTGACCACTTCCAGTCCATCCTTATCCAAAACCTCTATTCCGGTCTCTTCCCTCAGTTCTCTTTTTGCAGTCACAAGCAATGGTTCATCTTCCACCTTATCCGCCGGATCAATCAGTCCCGCCGGGACACTCAGCAAAAATTGTCCTGCCGGATACCGGAATTCACGGTTCAACAACAGTTTTGGCTCACCGTTGGATGGATTCCAGATTGTAATACAGCTCACCGCATCCGGAAGCATATTTTGAAATTCTTCCGCAGACTTCACTGCCACCAGATCATCTGCGCTCCGCCTTGTTGCATTATAGTAATGTCTGCCTTCGGCATACTGAAGATCAAATACTTTGATAAACTTTGTTTCCAATAGCGTTTTTATATTCTGTTTTGTGATTTTGGGACGCATAATTAACTTCCTTCCTTAACCGATGATTGCGAAACTCCTTTACACAATACTTTACATTGTTCTATATTCAGGAATTTTATAAAAATATTCTCTGTTTCATTTTTACGATAATTTACACCCGATAGCGGTTCAGGCAGGAATATATCTCCTGAATTCTTGGGATTGCGTATCCACCGGAGATAACGCCATGCTCTGCGGCAAATACCATTCCTTCCTGCTCTAACTTTTGTTCTAACCACTGTGCCGTTTCTGAAATGGTACGCTTTCCATCCACCAGATGTTCCACAGTATATTTCAAAAGCAGTCCCAGTGCCGCCGTCTGCTCGCTGTCAATCAACTGCTCGATATAGCGCAGGTCGACATTCTGTTTTCCAAGCATAAAGCCATCCACTCCAAGCGTCTTTACCTTCAAGCGCTCCGGTTCGCCTTTTTTCACTTCTCCGCTCCGGTAGTCCCTGCGTTTTACCGCTCCATTCCTGTCTTTTTCCATGACACGGTGGCTATCCGGTAAAACAAATGGTTTTGCTGTCTCCTGCATGATTGGAAATTGTCCACACAGGTTCTTTGCTTTCTCTGTGATATCCACAGGTTCATACTGATCCATCTGGATCACAGTGTCTGCAATGTGGAAAAATGCTCCTGAACTTCCCGCAACCAGAATGGTAGAAATTCCTGCTTTTTCATACAGATCCACTGCTCTGGATAAAAACGGTGTGATCGGCTCTTTGTCCGGGCTTACCACTTTCTGCATAAAGGCATCCCGCACCATAAAATTGGTTGCAGAAGTATCCTCATCCAGCAAAATCAGTCTGCTGCCGGCCTCAACCGCTTCCACGATGCCAGCCGCCTGGGACGTGCTTCCACTCGCATCAGCAGTCGAAAAATCCTTCGTATCCCTGCCGTTTGGAAGATCATTGATAAACATGGAAATATCTACATTTTTGATAAATCTTCCGTCCTCAGAGCGGAGCTTTTGTGCCGTTTCATCTGCGATCACATATTCCCTGCCATCTCCGGCAATATGATTGTATACGCCTAATTCCAACGCATTTAAAAGTGTAGATTTTCCATGATAACCGCCACCTACGATCAGGGTGATCCCTTTGGGAACTCCCATTCCTGTAATCTTACCCCTGTGCGGCAGTTCTAATGTCACGCGCATTGTTTCCGGAGAAACAAATTTTACAGACTGCTTCATTGGCTTGGAAGAGATACCGCTCTCCCTTGGCAGCACGGAGTCATCCGCCACAAAAGCAGCCAGTCCAAGTTCTGGCAGCTTCTCACGGATTGCCTGCTGATCTTCTGCCAGCTCCACAGCCTCTTTTACTTTTTGCGCATTCAGATTTTTATAATAAAAAGACTGCTCCACGCACTGTGGCAGATATTCAAATAAGATTTTTTCAAGTTCTTTTGCGTTGATCGTTCTTCCATTTGCAGGAAACCCGACTGCAAATCTGGCGGTGATCTCTTTTTCACTGATTTCACATGCTGTCCTCTGCAGCACTTCCTGTCCGCAGTGTGTCACTGAGATCAGCCCGCTTTTCCCGGAGCCCTTCGCTTTAAAGGTAAACTGATTCACTTTTGCCGCAAAATTGCGAAGCAGTTCATCCGCCAATGCGGTTCTTGTCAGCTTATCTTTCATTGCAAATGCCGGAAATCCGGCTGCCTTCGTATCTACTGTCACCCTCACATCCGATGGTGCCGCAAACGGATCGCCCTGCACATGGTCAATTGACAATATGTATTTGGGGAACTGGTAACTTCCGCGCAGGGATTTGTATAATGGATAACTTTTATGGTCTATTGTTTTTAATTGTGATTGTAGGTCGTTGTATGATTGCATGGGGACTCCTTTTTGTATTGTGTTTTTATGAAATTTTTGTGCTATTTGCTCGTCTTTCTTATTTGCAAATATGTACCGCCTCTAATTAATTACTTCACTTGACTGAAAACTATGAAAAAGTATCAAATAGGTTTTCTTTATAGTATCCATGATATCACATAAATGACTTTATTTGGCAGATATTTTTATAGATATTACAGAAAGCAAGTTATCGTTCATTCAGCAGTAAAACACTTGCTGCTTTGCAGCTGAATGAAGTGATTCACGAATGAACAGGATCCTTTTACGATGCAAAAACTTAAAATGAGTTTTTTTCATCTATTAAAATCACTTTTTACTTGTTTTTTGAAAGATAAACTCCCTTGCCCTTCATGAATAAGGGGCAAGGGAGTCAAAAATCTGAATTTTATATAGGGTTACTTTTGACATCTACATAAAATTTAATATAAATGTTTCCTTTTTCGATA
>ERZ1034713.930-NODE-930-length-14620-cov-27.683900_pt1 | contig 14620 bp, 9 predicted proteins | sample MGYA00520692_ERZ1034713 | MGnify/ENA primary metagenome ERZ1034713 (study PRJEB33766, sample SAMN09781717) | gut metagenome | biome: gut microbiome | host: Homo sapiens | place: Madagascar | study: EMG produced TPA metagenomics assembly of the PRJNA485056 data set... | reverse complement strand
CCGGCGGTCGGGGGTAAACTCGGCCACAAAGTCATTGCCGCGGTACAGCCGCACGTTTTCGGCGTTGGTGAACACCCAGCAGGCGGCGGCTGCGCCGCCGGGCAGGTCGCCCAGCGTCATGGCGGAGGAGACCTCCAGCACGATGTCGGAGGGGGCGCGGGGCGTTTTCTGGCTGGCGTAGACGGCAGCGGAGAGCTTCGGGTTGCGGAACAGATCCATCACGCCATGGTAGCAGATGCGGTCGCCGCTGCCGAACTCCCGGTGGGTGTTGTAGTCGGTCATGCACCAGCCAAAGCTGCCCGCTACGCCCGGCTGGGCGATGCTGTCGTTCAGCACGGCGGCGTGGTGCAGCGCCTGCACCAGACGGTGGGGCTCATCGTCAAAGGGCTTGGCGGGGAAGTTCTGCCCGCCGAACTCGCTGATGAGGTATCCCTTGCGGGTGTCGGGGGTCACGGCGGCGCGGTTCTCGCAGCCTGTGCCGCGCCCGGCGTAGGAATAATCGTTGTAGGCGTAAACGTCCTCCAGCAGCTGGCTCTTGCGGGTGCTGCGGCTGCCCGCCGTGGGGCGGGTGGGGTCCAGCCGGTGGATGGCTTCGTTGGTGCGCTTATAAAAGGCCTCGTTGTCGGGGCTGCCGCTGATGCGGGCACCCCACAAAAAGATGCTGGGATGGCTGCGGTACTGGCACACCATCTCCCGACAGTTTTGCAGCGCCTGTGCCTGCCACACCTCATCGCCGATGTGCTGCCAGCCAGGCATCTCGGGGAACACCAGCAGACCCAGCTCGTCACAGGCGTCCAGAAACGCCGGGCTGGGGGGCGCATAGCAGGTGCGCACGGCGTTGCAGCCCAGCTCCTTTTTCAGCAGCTGGGCGTCCAGCCGCTGGATGCTGTCCGGCATGGCGTAGCCCTGATAGGGGTAACTCTGGTGCCGGTTAAGGCCGCGCAGCTCCACCCGCTGGCCGTTCAGGTACAGCCCGCCTGCCACGAACTGCACGGTGCGGAAGCCGAACCGCACGGTCTTTTCGTCCAGCACCCGGTCGGGCAGACCGCCGGTGCCGGGGCGGATGAGCCGCACGGTCAGGGCGTACAGGGTGGGGTGCTCTAAGCTCCACGGGTGCACGTTGTTCAGCGTGCCGGTGATGGGCAGCGAAAGCTCGCCGCTGTACACCGCCCGGCTCCCGGCGGGGCTGCGGATCTCGGCTTGCAGGGTGCAGCCGATGGTCTCACCCACGGTGGAGGTGTAGATGCGGAAATCGCCCTCGGCCTTTGCCTCAATGAACACATCCCGCAGGTAGGCGGGCTCCTTGATATCCAGACTGACGGCGCGGTAGATGCCGCCGTAGGTCAGCGCATCCAGCTGCCCGCCGAAGGGCGGGATGTTCAGATCCTCCCGGCTATCGCAGCGTACAGCCACCACGTTTTTCTGCCCCAGACGCAGCGCGCCGGTCAGGTCCACCGTAAAGGCGGTGTAGCCGCAGCCATGGTGGAACACCCGCCGTCCGTTGCAGAACACGGTGGTGTCGTGCGCCACCGCCCCAAAGGTAAGCAGCACGGTGCGGCCCAGCCACTCTTTGGGCGCAAAAAACTCCCGCCGGTAGCCGCACAGGCGCTGGTAGTCGTTCTCGCTGCAATAGTTATAGGGCAGCGGCTTGACCGTGTGGGGCAGCCGCACCGGGGTAAGGGAAAGCTCCGGGCACTCCGGGCGCACCAGCGCCGGGTCAAAGGTGGGGGCAAACAGCCAGCCCTCGTTCCAATCGTAGTGTTCCATAGCAGGATCTCCGTCTGAGTGATAAGCTTATAGAGGTATGGTATCACAAAGTTATGAACGAAAAAAGCATTCGCGCCCCCTTTTGTGCCGGTTCAGCAGAAATTTTGTAGTGTGCGGAAGCTGCCGATGACAGGTTGCCCAATAAACGCGGGGTGAAAATTGTGCAACCATCCAAAAAAGAATCGGATGGGCAGAAAAAGGGAAAAAAGGGCTGAAAATACCGCGAAAAGCGGTACAATAAAAAACAGAAGTATAGGGGTATGCTTCCGGTGCAAATAAAATAGAAAGGAATTATGAACAATGAAACGAATCCTTGCGGTGTTTCTGACACTGGCAATGGCGCTGAACATTGCGCCCATGGCGGCTTTTGCGGCTGCGGACAGCGATGCGGCATCCATTGTTGCCGTTGAAGAAACAGATGAAAATGCCTCGCCCCAGATGGACGAGGAAACGGCAAAAGCCATCGCATCTGACCCGTTTTTGCAGGCAGCCTATGCCCAGACGGAGCAGGAGCAGACCGGACAGGCGGAGGTGGATACCTCCAATATGTCCGTAAGTGCGACCAACAGCTTTGGCAAACTGCTGCTGAACGGCATGGATGAGGAAAATGGCTCAAATTTCTCGTCGGAGAACGCCATCACTGGTATCTCCATGAACGGCAGTACCGCCGTGGTGAGCTACCGCACCGCCGAGGATGCTGACCTCGTGGTGGGTATCTACGCCGACGATGCCGAGGAAGAGATGATCGCCAGCGGTACGGTGTCGGTATCGAAAACTACCGATACCACGGCAAAAGTTGCTATTTCCAGCAAACTCCCGGAGTATTATGTCATCAAGGGCTACCTGTTCGATAAGACCGAACACGCGCCGCTCTGTGAGCCGTTCCGGGATGTTTCCAAGACCAAGGACATCGTAGACCTTGGCAGTGCGACGGTGGATGATTTCGATGCAGACCGCGTCATCAACCTTGACGATGATAATACGACCAACTTTGCGGTCGTCAAACAGGACGTTACCCTCCTGACCTCGGAGGATGCCGCCGCAGGAATGAACGTCATCACCCAGCAGGACGATGACGGCTTGAATTACATGATCTCAAACGTCAGCGCGGAAATTAAAAATTTACAAAGTGGCGATATCCTTACTTATGAGTATGAGCCGGGCGCGATGCTCATCGTGAAAGTCTCCACCATCCAGACCTCCGGCGATACCGTGACCATCCATGGCGATGATTCGCTGGAAATCACGGATGTGTTCGAGGCGGTCAAAATCGACTCGGATTCGGATACCAGTGATTTTGAATTTACACCGGCAGAGGGCGTTGAATATCTTGGAACGGAAAAAGTCGTTTATCCAGATTGGGAAGATGGATTTTTTGACGGAACCGATGCACAGGAAAATACGGCTGACCTTGATAAAACGAATTCGTGGGAAGGCGATTTATCAAACAGCGTAGCATTGAAGCTGAAAATCGGTGATACAACGACAGATAAACCAATCGGCGGAGCGACTACGGAAGAAGCTGCAAAGGGAACGATAAGCTTTTCCGCACAGTCAAAATTCAAATACTATATTGCAGAAAATAAGCAGACGATATCATATAATTTGGGCAGTACCGTTACAGGAAGCCTTTCGATCTCTGCGAAAAAGACGATCGAAAAGGAAATTGGACACTGCTATTATCTGCCATGTCCCGGCGTCGCATTTCTCATGGAACCAACGATCAAAGTTGTTGCAGAAATGAAGTGCTCGGCGGAGTTTGCAGCAAGTGTAAGCTTTGGTTTTGAGTACAATAGCGCAAACAAGGCATTTGCAAATCGTTCGGAAACGCCGAACGCAAAGGCTCGTGTCACTGCGGAAGGTTCGGTTTCCATTGGTCTGGATCTGAAACCGGGCGTTTGTGTTCTGGATTCGGTTCTGGATTTGGATCTGACCGCAGAGGTCATGCTGCAAGCAACCATCAAGACCACGACAAAAGAAGCAAGTACCACAACCCCGGAAACGCGTCATTCCTGCAAAATCTGCTACACGGCAGAAATTACGGTTCCGACAGAGCTTGGAATCGAGATAAGCTTCATCAAACTTGATATCCTCAGCTTGAAGAAATCCTTTAAACTTGAGTTCCCTTTGGGCGATTATTATTATTCGCCAGAGAATAACGAGTTTGGAAAAGGCAGTTGTCCGCATCTGGAATATCGGATGACCGTCATTGTGGAAGACGATGACCTCAAAGAAGAAGATATGAAGAATGTGGATATCTTCAACGTTGATACCAACGAAAAAGTTGGCTCGTTCAATGGCAAATTCAATACCTATGTCTATCTCCCGGCAGGCGAGCATCAGCTGAGAGCGATCGTTCAAAATACGGACTACACCAGCGGCAGATTTACGATCAACAAACTGGGCTTTGAGGTTTGGCTCGGCGCAGATGTTCAAGAGGATTGGACGCTGGTTGATGGCGTGCTGACGGTCAATAATGATAAGGCGATGAGAAATTCAACTTGGCGCGACGATGTTCCGTGGAAGTCAAGAAAGGATGAGATTCAAAAAGTTGTTATTAAGCAGGGAGTTACCAAAATTACTCGCATGGCATTCTCTGGCTGTGTCAATCTGACGATCGTAGAAATTCCCGACAGTGTGACTAGCATTTATGAGTACGCTTTTTATGGCTGCACCAATCTGCAGGAGCTCACACTTCCGGAAAGTATAACGCGTATTGACAGGGCTGCATTTGAAAACTGTACCAGCCTGCGTAAAATTACGATCCCGAAAAATGCAAGAAATCTGGGCATCTATTTGTTTGCGGGCTGCACCGGTCTGGTGAGTGCTGAAATTATGGATGGCGTACCGGCGATCGGTGACCAGATGTTTAAGGGCTGCACCAATCTGCGGAGCGTGACAATCCCTGAGAGTGTGGTTCATATCGGAAGAGAGGCTTTTCGATACTGCGTGAGCTTGTCGAATGTTGCGATTCCAAAGAGCGTGCGCAGCATCAGCAGCTATGCATTCAGTGGCTGTACCAATCTGGAAAGAGTTACACTCAAAGAAGGAATTTCAAATATTAAAAATAGCGCATTTTATGGTTGTAACAGTCTGAGTAATATTACAATTCCGGATAGTGTAGTGGATATTGGAGAAAGCGCATTTGCTGGTACTGGTTTGGTAAATGTTGCACTGCCTAAAAATATAACAAAAATAAAAGCTTATACTTTTAAAGGGTGCAAAAGCTTAAAAAATATCACTATTCCAAATGGTGTGACAGAAATTAGTTACGACGTATTTAACGCTTGCACAAGTTTACAATCAATCATGATTCCTGAAAGTGTTACATATATCGGAAGCGGAGCTTTCAGCGGTTGTAAAAGTCTGGCAAGCTTAAGTCTCCCAGATGGAATTACAAGCGTACCGGACGCTCTGGTTCGAGAATGTGACAGCTTAGAAAGTGTTGCTCTTCCGGGAAGCATTACCTATATTGGTGAACGTGTATTCTCTGATTGTCCGAAACTGCAATATGTCATATTCCATGGAACGAAAGTACAATGGAAAGAGATGAAACATGGATATAGCGGAATCCGGCTTTACCATACAACAGTTGTTTGCAATGATGGAAACATCGTTTATCAGAATGGCTTTCCTGTAAAGAATGATGAAAACTCCATCACCACCGGTGCGGCTTCCGCTTCGGACAGCAAGTTCCAGGCTGCCTTTGCGAATGCCAAGGCGGGCAAGGAGTATGTGGTGCTGGTCAGCCGCTCCGGCAGCGACCCGCTGAATGCGGACAACCTGATCTACATCAACCAGATCACGGCAGATGCCGATGGCGAGCTGACTGTGCCGTTTATTACGGCAGCAGATGCAGCAGAGATGACCTATGTGGTCGCCTGCGCACAGGATGGTGCACCGGTCGAGCCCGGCCAGCCGGATCAGCCCGGCGGGGACAAGCCCGGCGGGAACCAGCCCTCTTCTGGCGGTGACGGCGGCGGTGCGGCTATTATCCTGATCGGCGGCGTGGCAGCTGTGGCGGCGGTAGCCGGTGTGGTGCTGCTGATGCCGGTCAAGGTGGAAGGCACCGTAAAGCTGGCCGACCAGCCGGTGGCAAATGCCACCGTACAGGTGCTGAAGGGTGATACAATCAAGGCGGAAACCGTGACGGACGCAAACGGTCACTTTACCGTCGAGGTAAAGCGCGGCGGCTACACCCTGCGTGTGCAGTGGACGGACGCCAGCGGCCAGCCTGTGACGCGCACGGTGGACTTCAAGGCACCCAACGCAAACCTGAACGTGGCGGCATAAGCTGCGCGTAACAAAAAAGCAGACCCAATAAAAAGACCGGAACGGCCTTGCCCTTTATGGGCAGAGCAGTTCCGGTCTTTTGCGTGATTTTCAGCGGATAAAGCTGGTCATGGGGCGGGGCGGGTTCTGCGGGTGGTCGATGCCTGCGGCCTTGCCGGCCTCGATGCAGTGCAGCAGCCATGCCATGTTGCGGCCCAGCTCCTGCATCACGGCGCAGCCCTCGGCGTCCTGCAGCACCTGCTCGGGGTTGGAGCCGTGCACCATGGCCCAGTAGGAGCCGTTGACCAGCGGCATGTGGAAGAACTGGGGGTACTTGACCAGCTGGTCAAGGGTGGAGGTGGTACCGGCGCGGCGGGCAGAGCAGCAGACGGCGGCGGGCTTGTAGGCCAGATACTTGCCGCCCGCGTAGGCCAGACGGTCCATAAAGCTGGCCATGTTGCCCGCAGCGGAGGCGTAGTGCACCGGGCTGCCGAACACGAAGGCGTCGGCGGTCTTTGCCTTCTCGATGGCCTCGTTGACCACGCCGCCGAACACGCACCCATTGCCGCTGCGGCAGCCGCCGCAGCCGATGCAGCCGCCCACGGGCTGACCGCCGACGTGCAGGATCTCGGTCTCGATGCCCTGTGCCTTCAGCTCCCCGGCAATAAGGGAAAGGGCGGTGTAGGTGCAGCCCTTCTCGTGGGGGCTGCCGTTGATGAGCAGAACTTTCATGCTGTATACTCTCCTTTGCTGAAATGCGCCGTAAAATGCGCAATATTGCTGCTATGATTGTAGCACAAAGCCGCCTGCAGCGCAATGCGGGCTCTTGACAATGCTATGCAGTTGGGAGATAATAAAGGATACGAAAGAGTTGAAACCGGCTGCCGCGGGGGCGGCAGCTACGGCAAGGAGGTAACATCATGCGCGTGATCGCAGGAGAAGCCCGGGGCCGCAGGCTGGAAGCACTGCCCGGCACCGATGTCACCCGCCCCACCCTCTCGCAGGTGAAGGAGGCGATGTTCAGCATCGTACAGTTCGACCTGCCCGGGGCCCGGGTGCTGGATCTGTATGCCGGCAGCGGCCAGCTGGGCATCGAGGCGCTGAGCCGGGGTGCGGCACGGTGCGTCTTTCTGGACGAGAACCGGGAGGCCGTAAGCATCGTGATGCGCAACTGCAAGGCCTGCGGCGTGTTCGACCGCAGCCGGGTAAATATCGGCGAGGCTGCGCGGTTCTTATCGGCCTGCCGGGAGCAGTTCGATCTGGTGCTGCTGGACCCGCCCTTCCGCGGCGGCACGCTGGAAAAGATCCTGCCCGCCGTGGAAAAGTGCGTTGCCCCCGGCGGCATCGTGCTGTGCGAGAGCGAAACAGGCATCGTGCTGCCCGCGCAGGCGGGCAGTCTGACCCTGCAAAAACAGTATAAATACGGCAAGGTGCTGCTGTGGAAGTACACAAAGCCCATGCAGCCCGCCGCTGAGCAGGAGGGAGAAGCCTTATGAACGTGAACGAGCTTTTGGATACCATTGAGGATGCACTGGAAGAGAGCGCAAACGTGCCCCTTTCCGGCGGCAAGCGCATCGTGGACGTGGAGCAGATCCGGGATTATCTGGACGAGGTGCGGGCAGCGCTGCCCGGCGAGCTGCGGCAGGCGCAGCAGATCGTGAACGACCGTGCGCAGATCGTGGACAGCGCCAACGCACAGGCACAGGCCATTGTGAAAAAGGCCGAGGAGCGTGCCCGCATTCTGGTCAGTGATGCCGAGATCGTCAAGGCCGCCCAGCAGCGCGCTTCTGAGATCACCTCCGCAGCCCAGACCGAGGCGCGCACCCTGCGCCAGACCGTGACCGACTACTGCGAGAATATGCTGCGCACCACCGAGGACACCATGGTGGAAAACGCCGCACAGGTCAAAAACATCCGTAACAGCCTGCGTCAGAACGCCAAGAAAAACGGCTGATAACAGCCAACTTTCCACACAAATTCCACACATTGCGGAAAACACAGTCCCTGCGAGCAAAAATGACGGCTCACAGGGACTTTTTTTGTGGATTTTTGCGGCAAAAAGCCGCCCGAAAACCCTTGCATTCACGGGTCTGATTTGCTACAATAAAGATGTATCGGTGGGGCAAAGTGGGTAAAAGTAGGGCACACGCCCTGCAAACGCCCCTGAAAGGGGGAGCAGCGCGTGTTTTTTGGCCGTTATGATTACACCATCGACGCCAAGGGGCGGCTGAACTTCCCCGCAAAATTCCGGGATGCCATGGGCGAGAGCTTTGTGGTACTGGAATGGGTGGACAATTGCCTGTTCGCGCTGCCTATGGAGGAAGTCCAGCGGCTGGCGGACAAGCTGGAAAGTGATGAACTGATGGACAGCTGGGCCATTTCCGGCGATCTGTTCAGCACCGCCTGCGAGGTGGCGCCGGACAAGCAGGGACGCATCCTGCTGCCCGCAGAACTGCGCGCCTACGCCGGGCTGGAAAAGGACGTGACCATCATCGGCAACCGCAACCATGCTGAGATCTGGGCCACCGAGGTCTGGAACGCCCGCCGCGCCGCCGTGACCAACGACCAGCGCGCCGAGCGGCTGCGCAGGCTGCACCTCTGATGCAAAAAAACTATAACCGAGAAAGGAGGCCGTGCCAATGGCCTTTGAAGAACAGCAGCCCTTTGACCCGGCCTCGTTTGAGCATATCCCTGTTTTGCTGAACGAGTGCCTGACGGGGCTTGCCATCGACCCGGCGGGCACCTATCTGGACGGCACCGCCGGCGGCGCGGGACATTCCCGCCAGATCGCTTTGCGGCTGGACGCCGCCAAGGGCGGCAGGCTCATCTCGCTGGATCAGGACCCGGACGCGGTGCAGACCGCGCGTTCCCGTCTTGCCGGGCTGCCCGCCACCGTGGTGCAGATCAACTTCCGCTATGCGGGACAGGCGCTGGAGCAGCTGGGTATTGAAAAGATCAACGGCGCACTGCTGGATCTTGGCGTTTCCAGCCATCAGCTGGACGATGCCGCCCGGGGCTTTTCCTACCGGGCAGACGCACCGCTGGATATGCGCATGAGCCAGCAGGGCGAGACCGCCGCAGACCTTGTGAACACCGAAAGCCGCGAGGAACTGGCCCGCATCCTGCGGGACTACGGCGAGGAGCCCTACGCATGGCAGATCGCAGGAAAGATCGTGGAGGCGCGGGAAGATGCCCCCATCCTGACCACCCTGCAGCTGGCAGATATTGTAGCAAGCGCCATGCCCCCGGCAGAGCGCCGCAAGAACAAGAACCCCTCCCGCCGCACCTTTCAGGCGCTGCGCATTGCAGTGAACCACGAACTGGACGCGCTGGAAGAGGGCTTGGATACCATTTTTGATCACCTTGCACCGGGCGGCCGGTTGTGCGTGATCACCTTCCACTCTCTGGAGGACCGGCTGGTCAAGAACAAGTTCCGCCGCTGGTCCACAGCCTGTACCTGCCCGCCGGAGTTTCCGGTGTGTGTATGCGGAGGCAAGGCAAAGGCAAAGCTTATCACCCGTAAACCCATTGAAGCTGACACGCAGGAGCTGGAGGAGAACCGGCGCAGCCGTTCTGCCCACCTGCGTGTACTGGAAAAATGCTGAGATGCCGGAAGCACCGGCACCGTGAGGAGGAGAGGAACCATGGGTCAGCCAGCATACGATCATAACGCGGCGCGCCGCCGTAAGGTGCCGCAGCCGCAGCGCAAAGCAAACCTGCGGGTAGCAAAGGGCGGCAAGCGGCGCCTGAACCCGCTGCAGGCCGCTGTACATAACGCTATGAATCTGGTGGCGGCAGCACTGCTGGTGGGCTTTGCCATCAGCCTGCTGTGGAGCGAGGCACAGCTGGTGGAGCTGAACGACCAGATCCAAGCCGCAAAGGCACGTCTGGTCAGCGAGCAGAGCCAGTATACCTACTATAACAGCACCCTGAACAGCAAGACCAACATTGCCAGCGTGGAGGAGACCGCAGGGCGGCTGGGTCTGATGAAGGTAGACCCCAGCCAGATCACCTACATCCGCTTGGGCGAGAGCGGCGCACTGGTGCGCCGGGAATCCACCGTGCGGCAATGGACCGACTTTTTGTACACTGGTGCGGTGAACATTCTGGGCACCGTGAGATAAACGGAGAAAGCGTGCGGCAGCGCACGCTTTTTTCGGTTTATGGACACCGCAGTCTGAACAAATAACAGCGCAGGGCGCGCGGAATGCAGTGCACGCCCCGCAGGAGAGAACCAATGCAAGAACCTTTCCGTAACAAAAAAAGCAGGGGCTACCGCCTGCGTCCGGCCTCCGGCCGGGACCGGCTGGACAGCCGGGTGCGGCGGCTTTGCAGCCGTTTGGGCATCCTTGCGGTGGTGGTGGCGGCCGCCATCGTCATCCGCAGCCTGTATAATATCCAGATCGTCCACGGAGCAGAGTACCGCCAGTACGCCGCCCAACAGCAGCTGCTGGACACCACCATCAAGGCCACCCGCGGCGAGATCTACGATGCCTCCGGCATCACCCTTGCCTCCACCAGCGTGGTGTGGACCATCTGGGCAGACCCCAGTTACAGCAGCATCCTTTATACCAGCAAGACCAATGATGACGACACCGTGACCAAAACGCTGGACCCCGCCATGTGTGCCGAGGTGAGCCGGGAGCTGACCCTGCGTCTGCTCTCCGGGGACGGCGAAAGCATGGACAGCGTGGACACCTCCTCGGCAGAGTATCAGCAGCAGTACCAGACCGTTTACGATGCACTTTCCCGGCTGGATTCTGCCTACGTCACCCTTGCCACCAAGGTGAACAACGCGGTGAAGCTTTCCATTGAAAAGTACGTCACCAGCTTCAATAAGGCGCACAAAAAGGCCACCGATACCTCCCGCAAGGGACGCATCTCAGTGTCCTCGGAAAAGAGCTTCCAGCGCAACTACCCCTACGGTGCCTTTGCCGCAGCGGTGCTGGGCTTTACGGATGCGGACGGCGTCGGCACCTACGGACTGGAAAAATCCTACCAGTCCACCTTGGCCGGTGTGGATGGCCGCACCATCACCCAGCGCAACGCGGTGGGCAACGCCATTGCAGACGCCAACGCCACCACCTTTGCCGCCAAGGACGGCTCCAATCTGGTGCTGTCGCTGGACGTGAACGTGCAGGAGATCGCGGAGCGGTACCTGAACGAAGCCATTGCAGCCAACACGGTGGAAAACCGCGGCTGCGCCATTGTGATGGACGTCAGGACCGGTGCCATCCTTGCCATGGCTTCCAAGCCGGACTTTGACCCCAACGACCCGCTGAACTACACCGCCAACGAGGCTTACCTCAACGAACTGGTGCACGCAGAGCCGGAGCTTTACGGCATCTATAAAAAGGACGCCGACGGCAACTACATCACCGACGAGCAGGGCAATAAAATCTTGGACGAGGAAGCGGACTATTCCGGCTACTACCGGGATATCCTGTGGAAGAACAAGACCATCACCGAGCTGTACTACCCGGGTTCGGTGTTCAAGGTCATCACTTCTGCCATGGGCATCGACTCCGGCGTGGCCACCATGAACACCACCTTTACCTGCTCCGGCGCTTACGGTGTTGCCAAGGAGACCTACCACTGCGCAGGCCGCAAGGCGCACGGCCTGCTCAATATGGCCGAGGCGCTGCGCAAGAGCTGCAACATCTACTACATCCAGCTGGGGCAGCGTGTCGGCTCGCAGCAGTTCTATAACTACTTCGATGCCTTCGGCTTTACCGCCCGCACCGGCGTGGACCTGCCCAGCGAGACCAACTTTATGCAGTACTACCGCGCCGACCAGCTGGGCGAGGTGCAGCTGGCTTCCTCCTCCTTCGGTCAGGCCATGGCCATCACCCCGCTGCAGATGTGCACCGCCATTGCAGCCACTGTCAACGGCGGGTATCTGGTCACCCCCCATGTGGTGGATAAGATCACCGATGCCAACGGCAACGTCATTCAGGAGATCGGCGCAAACGTGCGCCGTCAGGTCATCAGCCAGAGCGCCAGCGAGGTCATCCGGGAGATGATGGAGTACGAGGTGGGCAACGGTACCGGCGGCGGCAAAAACGCCTATGTGTCCGGCTACCGCATCGGCGGCAAGTCCGGTACCTCCGAGCAGCTGAATATGCACCGCCGCGCCGACGGCGACTATAAAAAGGTGGCCTCCTTTGTGGCAGTGCTGCCCGCCAACGACCCGGAAATTCTGGTCTACGTCATGCTGGATGACCCCAATAACGCCCGGACGGACTATTCCTCCATCCTTGCAGCCCCTGTGGCGGGCAATATCATCAGCGAGGTGGCCCCCTATCTGGGCATCGCCACTGACGGCGAGGATCGCAGCGGTACCATCGTCACGGTACCGAACCTTGTGGGCACCGAGTGGAGCAACGCACAGGTGAGCCTGAATATTCAGGGCTTGAAGCATCAATTGCAGGAGAGTCAGAGCAGCCAGTCTGCTGCCCCGGTCACCTACCAGTACCCCCACGCGGGTGCAAAGGTGCCCTACGGCACCACCATCTACCTGTATACCGATACCTACGAGGGCAGCCGCACCGAGGTGCCGGATGTGACCGGCAAGAGCCCGGACTTTGCCCGCCAGATGCTGAGCGCCGCCGGGCTGAACTGCGTGGTGGAAGGCGGCGGCACGGTGCAGGCGCAAAGTGCAGAGCCCGGCTCCAGCGTGCAGCGCGGCACCATCATCACCCTGACCTGTGGGTAAAAGCGATCTTATAGCGCGTTTTCCGCTGCGGCTCCATTCGTGAAAATGCGATTCCGGGCAGACCGCAGTCTGCCCGGAATCGCCCAATTTATAAGATGATTTCCGCTGAGAATGGCCAGAGCAGCGCGGAGGCCATTTCCAATCGTCAAACGCCGAAAAGGCTGCCGTACAAAATACGGTGCGGTGGTTCCCTATAATAGATAGAACGAGAGGGGATAGAACAATGGAAAAGATCCATGCAAGCAAGCTTCTGGCAGGGCTGGTGCCTGCCGGAAAACTGGCCAACGACCCGGAGGTGGCGCTGGTCACCACCGACAGCCGCGAGGTAAAGCCCGGCTGCATTTTTGTGGCCTTCCCGGGTGAACGGTTCGACGGCCATGATTTCGCCGCCCGCGCGCTGGAGCAGGGCGCGGAGTATGTGGTGGTCAACCATCCCGTGCCCGGTGTGCCGGAAGGAAAGGCCATCCTTTGCCCGGACAGCTACCACGCCATGATGGTGATGGGCGCAAACTACCGCAGCCAGTACCATCCCAAGATGGTGGGCGTGACCGGCAGCGTGGGCAAGACCACCACCAAGCAGATGACCTACGCCGCCCTGAGCGGCTTTGGCGAGACCATCAAGACCGAGGGCAACCAGAACAATGAGCTGGGAATGCCCCGCACCCTGATGCGGCTGGAAAGCAGCACCGAGTACGCGGTCATCGAGATGGGCATGAGCCACGCCGGCGAGATCGACCGTCTGGCGCGGGCAGCACGCCCGGATGTGGGCATCATTACCTGCATCGGCGTGTCTCACATCGGCAATCTGGGCAGTCAGGAGAACATCTGCAAGGCAAAGCTGGAGATCTGCAACGGTCTGCCGGAGGGCGCGCCGCTGGTGCTGAACTACGATGATCCCTTCCTGCGCAAGGCAGCGCTGCCCGCCCATGTGCGCCCGGTGTGGTTCAGCCTGAGCGATGAAAACGCAGACGTCTGCGCCCTGTCCATCCGGCAGGAAGCCGACGGCATGAGCTTTGTGCTGGAAGATCAGGAGCACGGCACCTTTGTGGTGAATATCCCCGCCATGGGACGCCACAATGTGGCAAACGCCTTGGCTGCCTACTGCGCCGCCACCCGTCTGGGGTGTGACGCCAAGAGGGTCATCCGGGGCCTTTCCAACTTTGAGCAGACCGGCCGCCGCCAGAAGGTGGTGGACAGCAACGGCGTGACCGTCATCGAGGACTGCTACAATGCAAACCCGGACAGCATGAAGGCCGCGCTGGCCATGTTCAAGGATTTCCCCTGCAAGCGCCGCTTTGCCCTGCTGGGCGATATGCTGGAGCTGGGCGAGCTGAGCCGCGAGGCACACGAGGAGCTGGGACGTCTTGCCGCCGAGAGCGGGCTGTACTGCCTGATCACCTACGGCGAGCAGGCCAAGCGCACCGCCGTGGTGGCTGCTGCCAAGGGGGTAAAGACCCTGCACGCGGAAAATTACCGCGAGGCCGCCGATGCTCTGCTGGACCGGGTGCAGCCCGGCGATGCCGTTCTGGTAAAGGCCAGCCACGGCATGGCACTGGAAAAAGTGCTGGATATCTTCTACGAAAAGCATAAAGAAGCGGAAGTATAACTATTTGGCGAAATGGAGTGTCTGATTTATGGAGCGTTTCGCCTTGGCAGCGGCGGTGGTGCTGGGCTTTGCCCTTACGGCAGCCCTGTGCAGCCTGTTTGTGCCGCTGCGGCGGGTGCTGGAACGCCGCGAACAACAACAGCAGCCGGTGCAGTCTGAGCAGCCCCGGCCTGCACCCCTGCGCGCCCCGCTGTGGGGCGGGCTGTGTGCGGCGGCGGGCACGGTGGCTGCGGTGGGCGTGGGCTGGCTTGCCGCCTGCG
>ERZ1034713.928-NODE-928-length-14645-cov-25.326388_pt1 | contig 14645 bp, 15 predicted proteins | sample MGYA00520692_ERZ1034713 | MGnify/ENA primary metagenome ERZ1034713 (study PRJEB33766, sample SAMN09781717) | gut metagenome | biome: gut microbiome | host: Homo sapiens | place: Madagascar | study: EMG produced TPA metagenomics assembly of the PRJNA485056 data... | reverse complement strand
TTTCGCTATCCGTGAGGGTGGCCGTACCGTTGGTTCCGGCGTTGTTGGCAAGATCGTTGAGTGATTTTGTCCTTGAACGTAAGTTCCAAGGTTAACTAGCATTTATAAAGACCTTCCCGTTCCGGAGAGCGGGAAGGTCTTTTTTTATTTTCCGGCGCGATCAAACAAGCCGTAACTTTCAAAGCATCTCCTGTATCAGCGCAAACCCGAAGTCTTTCGAACGCAGTATTTTACACAAAAAAGTCCGAAACCCCTTCCTTCTCTGCCCGCAGGGGAGTATAATAGTTTTTGTTGTTTGCGAAACAGGAAAGGGGAAGTGTATCAACTATGGAATCGAAGCAGAGGCTTTTAGAGCCGCAGCTCGTCCAGACGGCAAGGGCGGATCAGTTCAGCCGCAAGGTGTTCTGCGATGGAATGCGGGATGGTGTACCCATTGCACTGGGCTATTTTGCAGTATCTTTTTCGCTGGGCATTGCGGCGCGCAAGGCGGGCTTTACGCCGTTTCAAGGATTTCTTGTCAGCCTGCTGAATAATGCCTCCGCAGGAGAATATGCCGCATTTGCGCTGATCATGGCAAACGCCACTTATTTTGAGGTGGCGGTTATTACCCTGATCGCCAATGCACGGTATCTGTTGATGAGCTGCGCACTGGCACAGCGTTTTGCGCCGGAAACGCCATTCTGGCATCGTCTGCTCATCGGCTATGATGTCACGGACGAGCTATTCGGCATTACCATCGCCCGCCCGGGCAGCCTGAATCCGTACTATACCTATGGCGCCATCCTGCTGGCAGCGCCGGCTTGGGCTTGTGGTACAGCGCTTGGTATTATAGCAGGTAATCTGCTGCCGCTGCGGGTGGTCAGCGCTTTGAGCGTAGCACTGTACGGAATGTTTCTGGCCATTATCATCCCGCCTGCGCGCAAGGATCGGATCGTTGCGGTACTGGTCATCATCAGCTTTGCATTGAGCTTTCTGTGCAGCTATCTGCCGGGCATCTCAGCGCTATCTGAGGGTACCCGCACCATTCTTTTGACGGTGGCAATCTCCGGTGCAGCAGCGGTGTTGTTCCCAGTCAGGCAGGAGGGAAACGAAGATGACGCATAACAACTATATCTATATCGCGGTTATGGCACTGGTATCCTATGCCATCCGTATCCTGCCGCTGACACTGATCCGCAAGCCGATCAAAAACCGCTTTATCCAGTCCTTTTTATACTATGTGCCCTATGTAACGCTGGCGGTGATGACCTTCCCGGCTATCATTCAGGCAACACAGAGCCCGGCAGCGGGTGCCGTTGCGTTGGTAATCGGCATTGCCGCCGCATGGTTTGGTGCAAGCCTGTTTCAGGTAGCTGCGGGCTGCTGTGCCGTGGTGTTCGTGCTGGAATTTTTCATCTGAGAACTCATAGCAGGAGAACAAAATGAAAAAGATCCTTGTAACCGGTGCAGGCGGCTTTGTGGGTTCCCGTGTGATGCAGCAATGGGCGGGACGCTATGAACTGTACACCTTTCCCAAAGGCTTTTTGGCAGCAGCAGGGGAGGACGCCATGCGGCAGGCTGTTTTGCAGCAGCGCCCGGATGTCATCCTGCACACCGCTGCTATCTCGGATACCGCTTACTGCGCCGACCACCCGGAGCAGGCCTACCGTGCCAATGTGGAGCTGCCGGTCTGGCTTGCCCGGGCGGCAGCTGAGACTGGCGCAAAACTGGTGGCCTTCAGCTCGGATCAGGTCTATGCCGGTGCAGAGCAGTCCGGCCCGCTGCCGGAAACCATTCCGTTACGGCCTGCCAATGTATACGGGCAGGGCAAGCTGGAAATGGAACAGCGGGTACAGGCGCTCTGCCCGAGCGCCGTATTATTGCGCGCCACATGGATGTATGACCTGCCGGGCTATCGGCTGCCCATCCGGGGCAACCTGCCGCTGAACCTTTTGCGTGCAGCGCAGAGGGGAGATCCTGTCCGCTTTTCTGTCCGGGATTTCCGTGGCATCACTTATGTCCGGCAGGCGGTGGCGCTGCTGGAACCTGCCATGACCCTGTTCGGCGGGGTCTATAACTTTGGCAGTGAAAATACCGAAAACATGGTTCTGACCGCCCGGCAGTTTGCTAAAACACTGGGGATCACGGTCGATATTCAGGAAGCAGACTGGGCACGGAACCTTGCGATGGATTGCAGCAAGCTGCGGGCACAGGGCATCGTATTTGACACCACACAGGCAGGCCTTACGCGCTGTTTGCGGGACTACGGACTGCTCTGACCGCAGAAATGAAAATTTTTCCGTATCGCACAAAAAACAGAGAAAAGCACGAAAAAAGCAGGGGATTCTGTATGTTGCCCGCCTCATCGGGCTGGATAAATCATACGGAAACCCTGCTTTTTTGCGTGTCTGCCGGAGAAAACATCGCGTGTAGGATGCAGCAATTTTTCATATAAAAGTCATACTTATTTTACATCTTATCTGCATTTTGCTATAATGTTTTCGCTTTTTTGCAAAGCATCCGAACCGCATAAACCTTTAAAACCTTGAGGAGAGTGGATTTTTTGAAGGAAGTCAAGCTTGAAGAAGCGGCTTATCAGTTTGAAGCCAAAATGTCCCTGCGTCAGGCCATCCCGCTGGGCTTGCAGCACGTCTGCGCCATGTTTGTGGGTAACCTGACCCCACTGCTGATCATTACCAGTGCCTGCGGCATTGCAGGCGGCGAGTTTGCAGACCTGCAGGTCACCCTGCTGCAAAGCGCCATGTTCGTGGCCGGTATCGTCACGCTGGTGCAGCTGTTCACCATTGGCCCCGTGGGCGGCGCAGTGCCTATCATCATGGGTACCAGTTCCGGCTTTATCGGCGTGTTCAACAGCGTTGTGGGCACGATGGGCGGCGGTGTGCTGGCCTATGGCGCGATTATGGGCGCATCCATCATCGGCGGTATTTTTGAAAGCGTGCTGGGCTTTTTCCTGAAGCCGCTGCGCAGATTCTTCCCGCCGGTGGTCACCGGCACGGTGGTGCTTTCCATCGGCCTTTCGCTGATCTCGGTAGGTATCAACTCCTTCGGCGGCGGTAACAAGGCCAAGGACTTCGGCTCTGTGGAGAACCTGCTGCTGGCACTGTTCGTGCTGGTGGTCATCCTGTTCTTCAAGCACTGGACCACCGGTTTCCTCAGCTCTTCTGCCATCCTCATCGGCATTCTGGCCGGTTATGTGGCTGCTTTCATCATGGGTCTGGTATTGCCCACCACCGGCGTGACTGCTGACGGCGTAGAGTTCACTAAGGCATGGGTACTCAACTGGAGCAAGGTGGCGCAGGCCTCCTGGTTTGCAGTGCCCAAGCTGATGCCGGTCAAGGTGGTGTTCGATGCCCGTGCGATCCTTCCGGTGCTGATCATGTTCATCGTTACCGCAGTGGAGACCGTGGGTGATATCTCCGGCGTGATGGAGGGCGGCATGAACCGTGAGCCCTCCGATAAGGAACTGTCCGGCGGCGTCATCTGTGATGGTCTTGGCTCTACCTTTGCCGCACTGTTCGGCGTGCTGCCCAATACCTCCTTCAGCCAGAACGTGGGTCTGGTGGCCATGACCAAGGTGGTCAACCGCATGGCTCTGGCCTCCGGTGCTGTGTTCCTGATCCTCTGCGGCCTGATTCCCAAGCTGGGCGCGTTGATCTCCATCATGCCGCAGGCTGTTCTGGGCGGTGCAGCCGTTATGATGTTCTCTTCCATCGTGGTCAGCGGCATCCAGCTGATCACCAAGGAAAAGATGACCCCGCGCCACTTGACCATCGTGTCCGTGGCACTGGGCGTGGGCTACGGCATGGGTGCCAACAGCGGCATTCTGGCACAGGCTCCGCAGGCCCTCCAGCTGATCTGCGGCGAGTCCGGTATCGTTCCTGCCGCCTTTGTGGCGATCCTGCTGAATGTCCTGCTGCCCAAGAACGATATGGCAGAGTAAGATTTAGTTTTTTTGCCGGGCAAGGGCTTCCAACTGCTGCAACACCTGCGGGGTGTCTGCATCCAGCAGCTCTGCGCCGTCTGCAATGCAGACCGTGCGCACCTGTGCAGGATACTTTTTAAGCAGTACATTGCCGCCTTTATTTTCCGGCAGGGTGAGCAGTTCTGAAAAGAAGCTGCTTCCAAACAGAACGGGACTTCCGACAAGCGGTGTTGGGTCGTTTTCGGCCACGGCACCCAGACGGAAGATCACCCGTTCTGTTTCTTTTTGCCATTCTGCCGGGGAAGACTGCTCGCGGCAGAAAAGAGCAGTCATAGCTTCTACCGTCTCTCGGCGCAGCAGGGGCTGATCCCCGGGCAGAAACATACAGCCGCTAAGTTCCGGCAGCTGTTCCAGCAGCGCCGAAAGTCCCAGCCGAATGGTGTCGTTGCGGCCGGGCAGGCTGTGCAGCAGTACCGGGACGCCCTGTGCCCTGCACAGTGCCTGTACATCCTCCGAGCGAGTCACCACGATGCGGGCAGCAATACCAGGTGTGGCGGTAGCGGCAAAGGCCCGGCAGAGCATGGGCTGGCCGCAAAAATCTGCCAGCAGCTTGTTTGCGCCAAACCGGCGGCTCAGCCCGGAGGCCATGATCACACAGCCGACTGCAAGCGACTTTTTCATACAAATACACCCCTTCAGCAGCATTTTATAATAGTATTATACCGAAAGCTGTGCTAAAATAAAAGCAGAGATATCGCAGCGATAGAAAAGAGAGGTACTGCACATGATGACGATCCGAGAATATAAGCGGGCAGAAAGTCTGGAGGAAGCGTGGCAGCTGAACCAGAAAAAACCAAACCGCATTTTGGGCGGCATGATCTGGCTGAAGATGGAAACCATCAATGTCGGCACCGCCATCGACCTTTCCGGTCTGGGGCTGGATACCATTGAGGAGACCGAGGACAGCTTTTCCATCGGCGCTATGGTCACCCTGCGCCAGCTGGAACAGCATCCGGGGCTTGCCGCCTACACCCACGGCGCTATGCGCGAGGCTGTGCGCCATATCGTGGGTGTGCAGCTGCGCAATCTGGCGACCGTGGGCGGCAGCATTTACAGCCGGTTCGGCTTTTCGGATGTGCTGACCATGTTCCTTGCCATGGATTGTGATGTAGAACTGTACAAGGGCGGCATCCTGCCGCTGCAGGAATATGCCCAGCGCCCCTATGACCGGGACATTCTGGTGCGGCTGATCGTAAAAAAGACACCGATGCAGCTTTATTACCAGTCGGTGCGCAACAGCCAGACCGATATCCCGGTGCTAACCTGCGCCGCCGCCCGGATGGAGACCGGCGATTACCGCATCGTCATTGGTGCGCGTCCGCTGCGCGCCGTGCGGTTCGAACTCCCGGCAGAGCCTGCCCTTGCGGCAGGACAGCTTGCCACACAGTTCGCTGAAAGTGTAAAGGCACAGATCGTCACCGGCTCCAATATGCGCGGCAGCGCCGAATACCGCAGGCATTTGGCAGGTGTGCTGACAAAGCGTGCGGTGCTGGAACTGGAACAGCGTAAAATGCAGGAGGAAAAGTAAATGCAGATCACACTTACCTTGAACGGCGTCCGGGTATCCGAGGAGATCGCCCCGGATATGCTTTTGATCGATTTTGTCCGCGCACACGGCTGCAAGAGCGTCAAGCACGGCTGCGAGACTTCCAACTGCGGTCTGTGCACCGTGTTTATGGACGATAAGCCTGTGCTGTCCTGCTCCGTGCTGGCAGCCCGTGCCGATGGGCACAAGATCACCACGCTGGAGGGCTTGCAGGAGGAGGCTGCCGAGTTTGGTGCCTTTATCGCAGATCAGGGCGCAGAACAGTGCGGTTTCTGTAACCCGGGCTTTATTATGAACGCGCTGGCCTTGTTCCGGGAGCAGCCGTACCCCACTGAAGAGCAGGTGAAGGAATATCTTGCCGGAAACCTGTGCCGCTGCTCCGGCTACGAAGGCCAGCTGCGCGGCATCATGAGCTTTCTGGCATGGAAAAAGCAGAAGGAGGGCGTACAGTGAAAACCGTCAACAAACCGTTCCGCAAAAAAGACGCGATGCAGCTGGTCACCGGCCAGCCTGTCTATATGGATGACGTTATCCCGCAGGACTGCCTGATCGTCAAGCTGCTGCGCTCGCCCCATGCAAACGCCATCGTCCGCAGCATCAACACTACGGTTGCAAAAAAAGTGCCCGGTATCGAAGCTGTCTTTACTTGGGAGGATGTGCCGCAGGATGCCCGCCGCTACACACAGGCTGGCCAGACCTACCCGGAGGCCAGTCCCTACGACCGTCTGCTCATCGACCGCCATGTTCGTTTTGTGGGAGATGTGGTGGCTATCGTAGCCGGTAAGGACGAAAAGTGCGTGGACAAGGCGCTCAAGCTTATTAAAGTAGATTACGAGGTGCTGGAGGCCGTGCTGGATTTCCACACCGCCAAGGATAATCCCATCCTTGTGCACCCGGAGGACAACTGGGAGAGCCTTTCCCCCGTGGGTGCTGACAACAAGCGCAACCTCTGCGCTCATGATGCATGCGGCAGCGGCGATATCGATGCCGTGCTGGCCGGGTGCGATGTGGTCATTGACCATGTGTACCACACCAAGGCCTGCCAGCAGGCCATGATGGAGACCTTCCGCACCTACTGCTCCATTGATACTTACGGGCGGCTGAATGTTCTCAGCTCTACCCAGATCGTGTTCCACGCCCGCCGCAACATCGCCAATGCACTGCACATTCCCAAATCCATGGTGCGTGTTTCCAAGCCCCGCATCGGCGGCGGCTTTGGTGCAAAGCAGACTGCCGTCAGCGAGGTGTACCCGGCCTTTGTGACTTGGATGACCAAAAAGCCCTCCAAGCTCATCTTCAGCCGTGTGGAAAGCCAGACGGCTTCTTCGCCGCGCCATGAGATGGAGATGCGCGTCCGTCTGGGTGCCACCAAGGACGGCATCGTGAAGGGCATCGACCTTTACACTCTGTCCAACACCGGCGCTTACGGCGAGCATGGCCCCACCACCGTGGGTCTGTCCGGGCACAAGTCCATCCCGCTGTACGGCAAGGCCGAGGCCTTCCGCTTTGTCAGCGATGTGGTATACACCAACCACATGTCTGCCGGTGCATACCGCGGCTACGGCGCTACGCAGGGTCTGTTTGCGGTGGAATCTGCCGTAAACGAATTGGCGCACAAGCTGAACATGGACCCCATTGCACTGCGTCTGAAGAACACCGTGCAGGAGGGCGATGTGATGCCCGCCTATTACGGCGCGGTAAATACCAGCTGTGCGCTGGACCGATGTGTGCTCAAGGTGCGCGAGATGATCGACTGGGAGCACAAGTATCCCGCCCGGGATATGGGCAACGGCAAGATCCGTGCCGTGGGCATGGGTATGGCCATGCAGGGCTCCGGTATCTCCGGCATGGACGTGGGCAGTGCGACCCTCAAGCTGAACGATGACGGTTTCTATACCCTGATGATCGGTGCTGCTGATATGGGTACCGGCTGCGACACCACGCTGGCGCAGATCGCCGCCGAGGTGCTGGACTGCCCGCTGGATAACATTACCGTCTTTGGTGCGGATACGGATTCCTCCCCCTATGATTCCGGCTCCTATGCTTCCAGCACCACCTATGTCACCGGCAAGGCCACCGAAAAGTGTGCACTGAAGCTGCGGGAACAGATCTGCAAGCTGGGCGCGGAACTGCTGGAATGCCCGGCGGATGCCGTAGAGTTTGACGGCAAGGTCGTGTTTGAAAGCGCCGACCCCACCCGCCAAAAGACCCTGTCTGAGATCGCCTTTGCTTCCCAGTTCGGCCACAAGATTCCGCTGGAATTTACCGAGACCCACACCTCGCCCTTGTCGCCCCCGCCGTATATGGCAGGCGCTGCCGAGGTGGAGGTGGACACCGAGACCGGCGAGGTGAAGGTGCTGGAATTTGACGCCTGCGTGGACTGCGGCACCCCCATCAACCCCAACCTGACCCGCGTGCAGGCCGAGGGCGGCATTCTGCAGGGCATCGGTATGACCCTGACCGAGAACATCACCTACGACAAAAACGGCTACCCGGCAGAGAACTCTCTATTCCAGTACAAGATCCCTGCCCGCAACGATATCGGCCACATCCATGTGGAGTTTGAGAACAGCTACGAGCCTAACGGACCCTTTGGCGCAAAATCCATCGGCGAGGTGGTCATCAATACGCCGCTGCCCGCCATCTCGGACGCTATCTACAACGCCATCGGCACCCGCTTCTACGAGCTGCCCATTACCCCGGAGCAGATCGCCATGGCAGTTGCGGCCAAGCACTAAAGGCAGATGCTGAGCGAAAAAGAGCTTCCGTTTCTGGCAGAGAAAGGGCATATCGTTTCTCTGGTAGGCGGCGGGGGCAAAACCACCCTGCTGTACGCCATGGCAGACCACTGTGCCCGCAAGGGATGGCGGGTGCTTGTGACCACAACCACCCACATCCGGCAACCGGCAGCCTGCTATGCACCGGATGATGCAGCGCTTGCCGCCTTATGGCAAGCGGGTCACTACGCAGTGATCGGCACTCCGGCAGAAAACGGGAAGCTGACCCTGCCGCCGCCGCAGCTTTTGCGCCGAATGGCGCAGGCAGATGCGGTATTCATTGAGGCAGACGGTGCAAAGCACCACCCCTGCAAGCTCCCGGCGGCGCATGAGCCGGTGCTGCTGCCTCAAAGTGATATTGTTTTGGCGGTGGCAGGGCTTTCGGCGCTGGATAGGCCCTTGCGGGAGGTCTGCTTCCGCTATGACACTATCCGTCCGCAGTTTTTATCGGCTGCACCGGATGCACCCCTTACGCCACCCATGCTGGCACAGCTGCTTGCAAGCACAAGGGGTGGCCGCAAGGCGGTGGGGAACCGACAGTTTTACGCTGTGCTCAATCAGGCCGATACGCCGGAATTGCGCCAGCAGGGCATACAGATACAACAGCTTTTGCGTCAGCATGGCATACCGTGTGTGCTGACGCATTTTGAAGAGGAAGAACGTGCATGAGCAAAGATGATAAGATCGTATTCTGTACCGGTGGCGGCTGCACCGCAAAGCTGGGTGCCGGGGTGCTGAGCCGTATTCTGGAAAAGCTGCCCCGGGGCGAAAAAGACCCGGATCTTCTGGTCGGCTACGACAGCCGGGACGATGCCGCAGTTTACCGCATTACAGACGACATTGCACTGGTGCAGACTGTGGACTTTTTCCCGCCGATGGTAGACGACCCCTATACCTTTGGGCAGATCGCAGCCACAAACGCCCTGAGCGATGTCTACGCCATGGGCGGCGAAGTAAAGACCGCCCTGAATCTGGTCTGTTTCCCGGAGGATATGGATCTGAACGTGCTGGGCGAGATTTTGCGCGGTGGTGCCGAAAAGGTGGCAGAAGCAGGCGGCAGTCTTGCAGGCGGGCATTCCATTGCGGACAGCGGAGTAAAATACGGCCTTTCCGTGACCGGCCTTGTTGACCCGCACCGGATGTACACGAACGACACCGGTATGCCGGGCGACAAGCTGGTATTGACCAAGGCTTTAGGCGTTGGTCTGCTGTGTACGGCAAACCGTGTAGGAGAGGCCGCCCCGGAGGAAATGGAAGCCGCCATCCGCTCCATGACCACCCTGAACAAAGCGGCAGCAGAGATCAGCCGCAAATACCGCGTCCATGCCGCCACGGATGTAACCGGCTTCAGCTTTCTCGGCCATCTGCACGAGATGATGGGCGGCAAGCTCTCCTGCATCATCCATGCAGATGCCGTGCCGGTGCTGCCGGGGGCGAAAAAGGCGGCGGATGCGTTTTTGTACACCGCCGCCGGGCAGCGCAACCGCAACCATACCGGACCGTTCGTTCGGTTTGAAAACGTAAGCTTTGCCATGGAGGAAGTTTTGTTCGACCCGCAAACCTCCGGCGGGCTACTATTGGCGGTAGACCCGGCGGATGCAGCGGCACTGGAGCAGGAGCTGCGTGCCGCAGGTCTGCCCGCAAGCATCGTGGGAGAGATCCTGCCGAAACAGGAAATCGAGATCACTGTAACAGACAAATGAGAGGAGTAATCAGGATGGCTGAATTTATCAAAGTAGATGCACTGGGCGATGCCTGCCCGCTGCCTGTCGTCAAGGCAAAAAAGGCAATTTCCGAGCTGCAGGGCGCGGGACAGGTAGAGGTTCTAGTGGACAACGAGATCGCCGTACAGAACCTGACCAAAATGGCACAGCAGAAGGGCTATCAGTATAGTGCTGAAAAGCTGGAAGAGCGCAAATATCGTGTGCTGTTCACGCTGGGAGAAGCAGCAGGCACCCCGGCAGAGGAAACTTCCGTCTGCACACCGGATGCCCGCACCGATACGGTGGTGGCTATTTCCGCTGCCACTATGGGTGAGGGCAGCGAGGAGCTGGGCAAGACCCTGCTCAAGGCCTTTGTGTTTGCGTTGACCCAGCAGGACAAGCTGCCCAAGACCATCCTGTTCTATAACGGCGGCGCAGCGCTGACCTGTGAAGGCTCTGCCATGCTGGAAGATCTCAAGGCGCTGGAAGCACAGGGCGTGGAGATCCTGACCTGTGGCACCTGCCTGAATTTCTACGGCCTTACCGAGAAGCTGGCGGTGGGCAGTGTGACCAATATGTACACCATTGCCGAAAAGCTGACGCAGGCCGGGAATGTGGTAAAACCGTGATCTATCTGGACAACGCGGCCACTACTCTGCATAAACCGCCGCAGGTGGAACAGGCTATTCTGGAGGCACTGCACACGGCAGGCAACCCCGGGCGCGGTGCACACGAGCCTACCCTTCACGCCGCACGGATCGTGCTGGACACCCGTCTGGCATTGGCAGAACTTTTCCATGCGCCAGACCCCTCCTGCATTGTTTTTGCCGCCAATGCGACCATGGCGCTGAATACAGTGCTGAGCGGCGTGCTGCATCCGGGCGACCATGTGATCACAACGGTATGCGAGCACAATTCTGTTTTGCGCCCGTTGTACCGGCTGCGGGCGCAGGGGGTAGAAATCTCCTTCACCGGAGTGGATGCTGCTGCACGGCTGTACTACGACCAGTGGGAAACGCTGCTGCGCCCCACGACCCGGGCACTGGTGGTGACGGGGGCTTCCAACGTGACCGGTAACGGCACAGACCTTGCCCGCGCAGCGGACTTTGCCCACAGGCACGGTCTGCTGCTCATCGTGGATGCAGCCCAGACTGCCGGTGCGCAGCCTATTGATGTGCAGCAGCTGGGCATAGATGCTTTGTGCTTTACCGGACATAAGGCGCTTTTGGGGCCGCAGGGCACCGGCGGGGCTTATGTGCGCCCCGGCCTGCGCGTTGAGCCGCTCCTTGTGGGCGGCAGCGGTGTGCACAGCTTTGACGAAGCACACCCCTTGCAGATGCCCACTGCACTGGAGGCCGGCACGCTGAACGTGCACGGCCTTGCCGGGCTGTGCGCCGGTGTGCGCTGGCTGCTGGAGCAGGGCGTAGAAAGCCTTGCCGCCCGGGAAAACGCCCTTGCCCGCCTGTTTTATGAGCAGGTGCGTACTGCGCCGGGCGTAACAGTATACGGTGATATGACCATGCAGCCCCGTGCACCCATTGTGGCGCTGAACATCGGACAGGAAGATTCTGCCCGGGTGGCAGATATCTTGTGGGAGGACTACGGCATCTGCGTGCGTGCCGGGGCGCACTGTGCCCCGCTGATGCACAAGGCGCTTAGCACGGCCGAGCAGGGCGTGGTACGGTTCAGCTTTTCCCATTTCAATACCGAACAGGAGGTGCAGCAGGCAGCGCAGGCAGTCTGCACACTTGCCCGGGAGTTTTTATGCGAATAAAACGAAGCTATATCGTGCTTTCCTTCCGTACTACCTTAGAGGCTATGGAGTGGGAAAAGCAATGCAATGCTCGGCAGGTGCCCGGGCGGCTGATCCCGCTGCCGCGGGAGATCTCGGCAGGGTGCGGGCTTGCATGGCGTATGCTGCCGGAGGACTGGCAAAGCTGGCAGACAGAACTGGATCAGACACAGTTTGATAAGGTAACGCCTGTGGAGCAATAACAGAGGGAGAGGGATACCAATGAACAGACAAACGCTTGCAAACGTTCTGCAAGATACAAACCAGACCGGCAGCTATACGCTGGCTACCGTACTGGAAGGCGCAGAGACTGGCAGTCAGCTGCTGCTGCGGGACGGAAACGCCCTGTGGCAGACCCAAAACGCCGGGCTTTTGCGGCGAGAGTTTGCCGCCCTGCAAGCCTGTACCGCTACGGGCTTTCTTACGCTGGAAGGGCATCGGGTATTTGCCGAGCGCTTCGGTGCGGTGCCGCAGCTGGTAGTCTGCGGCGGCGGTCATGTGGCTGCTGCCCTTGTAAAACAGGCAAAATTTCTCGGCTTGCCGGTGCTTGCCATAGATGACCGGGAGGAATTTGCCCAGCAGCTGCGCGCCGCCGGGGCAGACACCGTGCTTTGTGCTCCCTTTGCGCAGGCACTTCAGAATGTGCCCGGCGGGGCAGAGACCTATTTTGCAGTGCTGACCCGCGCCCACACCTTTGATTTGAATTGCCTTACCCTGATCCTGCAAAAGCCTGCGGCCTATGTGGGCATGATGGGCAGCCGTGGCCGTTCCGCATTGGTGCGCCGTCAGCTGTTGGAGACCGGTCTGGACAGCCAGCGAGTAGAGGCACTTTGTGCCCCCATCGGCCTTGCCATCGGTGCGCAGACCGCTGCAGAGATCGCGCTTTCCATTCTGGCGCAGATCGTGCAGGTCAAGAATGCCCGCCCCCAGACCGAGGGCTATCCCATCGCATTGCTGGATGCCATGATGCAGGCAGAAAATGCCCGCACTCCGGCGGTACTGGCTACCATTGTTGCACGGCACGGCTCCACCCCGCGGGATGTGGGCGCAAAAATGCTCATCCTGCCTGATGGCAGTACCGTGGGCAGTGTGGGCGGCGGCATTATGGAGCATTACACGGTACAGGCTGCCCGGAAGATGCTGGCACAGGCTGTGCCAGCCCTGCAGTGTTTACAGCTTTCGGCTGACGGCAAAAATGAGGACGCGGCCATTGCTGCCTGCGGCGGCTCCATGGAGGTGCTGTTGCAGACACTTTGTCCCGGGGAGGAAATAAAATGAAAAAGGACGCTTTGATCATTGTGCGCGGCGGCGGCGACCTTGCCACCGGTACCATCCACCGGTTGTGGAGTGCTGGGCTGCGAGTGCTGGTATTGGAAACAACGCACCCCGCAGCCATCCGCCGTCAGGTTGCCCTGTGTGAAGCAGTCTATGAAGGCGAAGCCACTGTTGAGGGTCTGCGTGCTGTCCGCATTGAAGCGTTGGAGCAGGCGCAGTCCGTCTGGGCGCAGGGTGCTGTTCCGGTGCTTGTTGACCCGGAGGGCGCCTGTATTGCCCGGGCAAAGCCGGAGGTGGTGGTAGACGCCATTCTGGCCAAGCGCAACCTTGGCACCCGCCGGGATATGGCACCGCTGACCATTGCCCTCGGTCCCGGCTTTGTTGCCGGGCGGGATGTGGATGCAGTGGTGGAGACCAAGCGCGGCCACCGGCTGGGCAGGATTATCCGGGAGGGGAGCGCAATTCCCAATACCGGCATCCCCGGCGTCATCGGCGGGTACGGTGCAGAGCGGGTGATCCATGCACAGGCCGCCGGTGTTTTTATGAATGTGCGTAAAATCGGTGATCTTGTGGAGAAGGGTGAGACCATTGCCACCATCCGCACCCCGGAGGGGGAGGATATCCCGGTCACAGCACAGATCCCCGGTATTCTGCGCGGACTGCTGCGCAGCGGCTATCCGGTCACGCCGGGCTTTAAGGTCGCAGATATCGACCCTCGGCGGGAAGAGCTTTCCAACTGCTTCCTGATCTCGGATAAATCCCGCTGCATCGCCGGTAGTGTATTGGAGCTTGTCTGTGCGCAGGTGTGGCAGTAAAACCTATATAAAAATAACCCCTGCCGTTTTGCAAAAAAGTCTGCAAATACGGCAGGGGCTTTATGATGTTATTTAGTTGCGGTAACAGCGATCCTGCCCCACAAGCCAGTTTTCGCACAGGCGCTGGGCTTCCTCAAGACTGCGGCTCTCGCAGTCAAAGAAGGCACCGCGCATAGAGCAGTAGGAGTAGTGCACCTTGGGAACGCCGTTGCCATCCTTGAAGCGCTCGTATCGTTCTTCACCGGGCATCAGAAAAAGCTGTTCCATAGGTTCTTCTCCTTTGTTATAAGCAATTCAAACGGCCACCGGGCGGTGACACACAACGCTTGCTATTGTATCACGATGGAGAACGGTTTGCTATGGTCTTTTTATCCAAAGATACGCTGGGTTTTTCTCTGAGGTTGTGGCGAAGAAGGACTTGACAAATCATTCATGCAAACTGCGTTCCTTTTCCAGTGCGGCTTTCATACCGTGGATACGCCCCAGTGCATAGGAAAGCATTGCTGCGCACAACAGGTTTAGCCAGCCGTAGCGTGCCTGATTCAGAGAGTTCGTTATGCCAAGGATCAGGTTTGCCAGACAGATCAGAGAAAGCATCCGGTCAATGCGGCTCAGGTGCGTCAGACGGGAGTCGATATCCGAGAGCAGCTCAAAGCTGCCAAGCTCTGCTTTTCGCCGGAAGTACACCCAGTTGACACAGCCGCCGATATATTCCGCACCCAGTTCCTTTACAAAGGCGCGGTAATCGCTGCTGG
>ERZ1034713.925-NODE-925-length-14684-cov-5.340693_pt1 | contig 14684 bp, 10 predicted proteins | sample MGYA00520692_ERZ1034713 | MGnify/ENA primary metagenome ERZ1034713 (study PRJEB33766, sample SAMN09781717) | gut metagenome | biome: gut microbiome | host: Homo sapiens | place: Madagascar | study: EMG produced TPA metagenomics assembly of the PRJNA485056 data set... | reverse complement strand
GTTAAAGGCTCAGTTGAGGCTGAAAGCCGGGAAGAAGCTGCCAGAAAGATTAAGGAACAAGGCTTGGTTCCAGTATCAATAGGCAAGCAGGGAGCACTTGATAAAGATGTTAATATTCCTATATTTAAAGGGAAAAAGATACCTGCAAGAGACATGAGTGTATTCTGTAGACAGTTTGCAAGTATATTGAAGGCTGGTGTAAGTGTTATCAATGCGTTGGAGATGCTTGCAGAACAGACAGAGAATAAAAAATTAAAAGAAGCAATTGTTAATACACAGTCTAATGTTGAAAAAGGTGAGAACTTATCTGATTCTATGAGACAGAATGATGCATTCCCAAGTATTCTTATTGATATGGTAAGAGCTGGCGAGGCATCAGGTAGTTTGGAAAATTCTCTTACACGAATGGCTATTCAGTTTGAAAAGGATGCCAAGCTTAACGGAATTGTTAAGAAAGCAATGATGTACCCTATAGTTCTTTTATGCGTAATGATTGGCGTAATTATAGTAATGCTTACATTCGTTATTCCAAGCTTTATGACAATGTTCGAGGATCTTGACAGTGAACTTCCAGTTACGACAAAAGCAATTCTTGCTATGAGTAACAGCTTAAAGAGCTACTGGTATATATACATAATTGTTGTAGTTGGAATAGTTGTAGGTATACAGATGTACAAGCGTACAGATAATGGAAGACACAACCTTGATAAGCTTAAGCTTAAGATACCAGTATTTGGATTATTACAGACTAAGTCAGCTTGTGCTTCATTTGCAAGAACAATGAGCACACTCCTTCAGGCAGGTATGCCAATGATTGATGCACTTGAGATATCGGCTTCAACTATGAAGAATGTGTTATTTTATGATGGCTTAGAAAAGGTTAAGAATGGAGTTTCACTTGGACTTCCTCTTTCAAATCAGTTAAAAGCAACGGGATTATTTCCAGCAATGGTTGTACATATGGTTGGCATCGGTGAAGAGACTGGTAATGTAGAGGAAATGCTTACTAATTCGGCTACATATTATGAGGAAGAAGTAGAAGTTCAGACACAGACACTCACATCACTTATGGAACCGGTAATTATTGTCCTTATGGCATTTGTAGTTGTACTGCTTATTATGGCAATTTATCAGCCTATGATTCAGTTATACAATACATTAGGAAGTGCCTGATAATTAAGAATATATTTCGTATTTTGTAATATTGGAGAGTAGCATTATGAAATCAAAATATAGAAATGAAGCTGGATTTTCATTAGTTGAATTAGTTGTTGTTATTGCTATTATGGCAGCTCTTGTAGGAGTGCTTGCACCAACTCTTATAAGAAATGTTGAAAAATCAAAAGAGTCTGTCGATATGCAGACTCTTGATTCAATCAGAGGCTCAATCATGACTTCGTTATCAACTGATGCTGTTAATGATGCATTTACAGATGAAAGCATAGAGGAGTCTACACCGTATATCAGTCTTCTTGATGATGTTAAAACTGCTGCTACAGGTCTTGGCAAGGAACTTGCAAGTGAATTACAGGAAGATGGTGTTTTGGAGGTGAAGCTAAAGTCTAATGCCTGCAAAGATGCAAAAATCAGAATAACTATTACATATGATAAAAAAGTTAAAGTTGAGGCAATTGGTGCGAAAACAACAGTATCTAAGGTTGATATGGTTGTTGAGTAAGGTTGTATATAGTCTGTCATGCATGTCGCTTATGATGACAGATTTATATAAATATATTTCAAAAGGGAGATATGAAACATGAAAAAGACACAGAAAAAATTAGGTAACAAAGGTTTCTCTTTAGTAGAACTTATCGTAGTTATCGCTATTATGGCAGTACTTGTAGGAGTACTTGCCCCAACACTTATTAGAAATGTTGAAAAGTCAAGAGAATCAACAGATTTACAGACACTTGATTCAATCAGAAGTTCAGTTACAACAGCTTTATCAACAGAGGATGTTAATACGGCATTTATTTCAGAAATAGGTAGTACTGCGTCAGTAGACACAACATTAGCTTCAATTAATTCTGCTACATCTGGAACGGGATTTTTGGGAACATTAAAATCAGAGCTTACTGATGATGGAGTACTTGGCGCAAAATTAAAATCTAAAGTCTGCAATGGAAAAGATATTAAAATTCAGATTACAAAAGATGGAAAAGTTATTGTAAAGGTTGATGTTGCAAAAGCAGATACAAAGTCTAAGATTGATATGGTTGCAGAGTAATCTATCAACACTACATATTTAACAAAAACCTAAGGACCAAATAATTATGCAATACGAAATATTACTGTACTTCATTATCTTTCTATACGGTACCGTATTCGGAAGTTTTTTGAATGTACTGATTTACAGATTACCTTTAAAAGAGAATATAGCTACAGAACATTCGCATTGTATGACATGTGGCAAGAAAATCCAGTGGTATGATCTTATACCACTGGTGAGCTACATAATATTAGGCGGAAAATGCAGACATTGTAAAGCAAAGATATCACCACAGTATCCAATCATTGAAGCGACCAATGGAATAATGTATGTGATAGTCTTTTTTGTACACGGATTTAATCTGGTAAGTATTCTTATGTGCTTTGCATTTTCGATATTTCTTGTTATTTCAGTCATTGACTGGAGAACTTTCGAAATACCATTTTCACTAAATGTGGCAATTGGTGTGCTGGGAGTTATAAGAATAATATTAGACCACAAGAACCTATTAGATTACCTAATAGGGTTTTGTGTTATTAGTGGATTTATGCTTGTCTGCTTATTTATTGGACGGGCAATTAAAGGTATTGACGCATTTGGCGGTGGAGACATTAAGCTGATGGCGTTTGCAGGATTATTCTTAGGATGGAAGTGCATAATCCTGGCATTTCTGATTGGCTGCATCTTAGGTGCAGTCATTCATTCCATCCGTATGAAGGTTACTAATGCAGAGCATGTGCTTGCATTTGGACCATATTTGTGTGCAGGGCTTACGATAGCCATGCTTTTTGGTACGAATATAATTAACTGTTATCTTTCATTAATGGGATTCTGATTGTTAATGAATGATACAGAGAATTTATATATATTAAACTAGATTGATTAGCTTATTATGTGGGGAGCTGGATAGGAGGATTTATGGCTGCAGCTAAAGCCAAAGGCAAATTAGTAAGTATCGTTATTAATAACGAGTATATTAAGATATGTGAAATCACTAAATCAGGAAAGAACAGTACTGTTCATAAGACTGTTACTATTCCTGCACCGGAAGGGTGCTATGAGGATGGTATTCTTATAGATATTGATACGCTTTCAAAAACAATTAAGGGAGTACTTGTTGAACACAGATTTAATTCTAACAGTGTTGCATTTTCTATCAGTTCTCCAAGACTTGCTACTAAGGAAGTCCTTATTCCTAATGTTAAAGCTAATAAAATAGAAAAAATTGTTCAGGCTAATGCAACTGAGTATTTTCCTGTTAATATGGATGAATATATTATCCAGCACACAGTTCTTCAGGAAATAGAAGATCAGGGACAGAAGAAGTTGAAGATTATGGTCGCAGCTGTTCCTTCAGAGGTTGTTGAATCATATTATGACCTTGCTAAGGCGTTGGGACTTAAAGTCGCATTTGTCGATTATGCAGGTAACAGTACATATCAGATTATGAAACAGCAGATTGGTGAAGAAGTCAGTCTTGTTATTCAGGTAGAAAATGATGGTACTGTAATCAATATATTCAAGGAAAATGTATTACAGTTACAGCGTATGGTTCCTTATGGTAAGTCAATGCTTGTAAATGCGGTTATGGATAAGTATGGACTTAAGTATGATGCAGCTACAACAAAGCTTCAGAATGAGACACTTCTCCATTCAAGATTTGATGGTGACGAGGTTACTGAGTCATTAAGATATATGGCAAGTAACATTAACCGAGTAATTGACTACTATGTTTCAAGAAACAGGGTTTCAATCCAGAAGGCTTACCTTATTGGACATTCAACAACAATCAAGGGATTTGCAACACTTCTTTCTAATGAGTTGAATATGCCAATCACTAAGGTTGAGGCACTTAAAGGTATCGTTCTTGATAAGAAGGCGTATGTAGAAGAAGCGACTCTTACAAGTTATGTTACTAACTTAGGTGCAGTAGTTGATCCTGTTGATTTCGTTCCTAGAAAGATGCAGGAAGCTGGTTCTAAGAAGGAAAACACTAAGATGATTATTGTTGGATTCTTTGGTGCAGTTGCTGTTTCAGCATTACTTATTGTAATTCCGCTTGTTCAGGTAGTTGCACTTAATACCCAGATTATGGGACTTAATAAGGATGTTAAGAAGCTGAGCTCAATTAATGATCTGGTAAATTCTTATTATGCTCTAAAGGATAAATATAATGATGTATCAGCATTTGCAGCACTTACAGCAGATAGTGATGATACTTTACAGGAATTAGTAAGTTTCCTTGAAAAGAATGTTCCAAGTGATGTGGCAATACAGAGTTTCAATGCGTCATCTGGAGCAATATCAATATCAGGAAAGGCTACAAGCAAGGCTTCTGTAGCAAAACTTATTCAGCAGCTTGAGAGCAATTCTCTTATAACCGGAGTAGATGTTCCTTCTATATCAGAGTCAAAAGATAATGTCGGTTCATCAGAAGTTACATTCTCATTGTCATTCTCATACTATGGGGTTAATACTTCTGATTCAACATCAGCAACCACATCATCTGGTTCAGGCACTACATCTAATAAGACTACTAACAAATAGGAGGGGGAAATATGGATAAGTTAAAGGGAATGTTAAAAATCTCAGAGAGAGATAAAAAATTATTGATTGTTGTAATGGCTGTTTTAATAATGGCATTAGCTTATTTCTTTGGATATTCTAATTTATCAGCTCAGGTTGATGAGCTGTCAACAAAGAAGACATCTCTTGAAACTACTAAGAGAGATTTAAAAGAGAAGAATGATAACAAGCAGAAATATATTAATGATACTGATAAGTTAAGCAAGGCTTGTACTGTTTTAATTGACAAGTATGATTCTACTACATCACAGCCTAACGCAATTGAATTCTTTAATAAAACAGAAGATGTTACAGGCGTGTGGGTAAAGAGTCTTTCACTTTCACCTGCTACTGTTTTATATAAGTTTGGACAGATAGCATCAAGCAATGTTAATGGAACAAGCTCATATTCATCTAATCTTGTTGGCTACAAATCATCAATCAATATTTCATATGAAGGTGATTACAGCCAGTGGAAGAATTTTGTTAAGTATATTAATACATATGCAAGTAAGAGCACAATTGATTCTCTTACAGCTACATATAATGATTCTACAGGAGTTGTTTCTGGAACAGCATCAATTTCGCTTTATGCAATTCAGGGTGGCGATAGAAAGGCTACAGAGCCTAAATTTGATGTGAAGACAGGAACAGATAATATTTTTTCAGGAAGTAATTAGATGATATATTAGGGAGAGGGATATGAAATCGTTACAAGAAAAGAAAGAAAAATTGAATAATTCTGGATTTTCACTGGTTGAAGTTCTTATTGCAATTGCAATTCTGGCAATCATATCTCTACCGGTATTGAGTACATTTTCTAATTCGGCACGTATTAATTCAAAGGCAAGGCGTATAGAAAATGCCAATACAGTTATTGGAAATATTGTTGAAGAAGCTAAGGACATGGAACTGCAGGATCTGCTTGATCATAAGGGTAAATACTATTACGAAAAGACTAAGACTGATAATGTTTATGTTGTGAGTGATGACAGAGGAGCAGAAGGAGAAGATAAAACGTATTTTACAGGTGTGGATGGCGAAAAATATTATGTTAAAGCAACATTTGACGCATCTGCATATACTAATCCGGCAGATGCATCAGGTTCATCAGATAACAGTAACAATAATATTAATTCATCTGGTCTTTCTATGTATGCAGATGTTACAGGCGGTAACAATTATGTATTCAGAGATGATACAGGTGATGAAGAGGCACTGGCATATTTCAGGACTTTCAATACATTAGCTTCAAGGAATGAAATTTCTAAGAAGACGGTAGCAAATATTAATATAACAGACGAGTCAGATGCTTCAACACCGAATGAGGTTCGTCTGAAGCAGACAATGGATATAACAGTTACATATTCATATAATGGAAATGCTTATCCGGCATACGTAAAGACTACGACTATGTCTGACTATTATTTCTGGGCAACGAAAGAACTGAATGGAAGCGATATTGTTTATAAGATATCGGGTAAACTTGAGAATAATGCCAGAAATTTATATATGTTCTATACACCATTTAAAGGCGAGCGAGTTACGACACTTCCTTTACCAGAGGGGTCAACTGTAGCTAATGAAACAGATGGTTCTATAACTACTGATACAATTGAAATTAATTATAATATACCTTCGGGAACAAAGAGTAAGTTAGGGTTGAATGTTGATTACAGTGATTTGAACGTGTATATGCTTCAGCAGGAAAAATATGTGCTTACAGGTTCAAAAGCATATACTAAAACTAATGTCAAGGTTGATAATATTGTGATAAAGCAGAATGGAATGGTTCTGACACCGGCGACATCAAGTCCGGTTAAAGTATTTTCTAATGTTGATAAATGGAGTGATAGGTGGACAGGTTTATCTGATCCTACAAAGATTCACAATGTGTTATATAGAATTACAGTAGATGTGTGGAAGTGGAAAGGCGGTACTGCTGAGTATAAAGATGAAGACAAGATAACTTCATTGACAACAACCAAGACAGATTAGATACAGGATGGGGATATATTATGAAGCATGTATTATCAAGAAGAAAAAAGAATAATTCTGGATCTACAATCATTATTGTTCTGCTTATGACATCGTTTGTATTAATTCTTGCGACACTTATAACGACAACAACAATGGTTAACTATAGAATGAAGCTTGCCGGAAGCCAGTCTTCTAAGTCATTCTATACAGCAGAGGAAGCTGTAGATGAGATTCAGGCTGCACTGGGAAAGGTTTCAGTTGAATGCTTTAATCAGGCGTATGAAGAACAGCTTACAAAGGTTCTTAGTACAACTAAGGTAAATGGTACAGAAGTTGTTTCTGCAATTGACAATAAAACTGCAAATGTTGAATTCAGACAGAATTACGCTAATAAATTAATGCCTAAAATTCTTGATCTGACACCACTTGGTACAGCTACCAAAGATAAAGTGGAGAAGTTAGTTGGGGACGGTTACAGCACTGTGAATGGAAAGGTTATCCCAACAGAGAAAACAGGTGTATTACTTGGCAGATGGACTAATGATGTAACAGCTGAAAAACAGAAACAGGTTTGTGATAATTTTGTTACAGAATTAAATAAATATATTGAGGATAAGAATTCCCTGGCAACTGATAATAAAGTGCTTCAGGTAATGTCTATTAATGATTTAAGATATTATGTCACAGCCGGAACTTCAGCTAATACTACTGATCTTCCTGTATATACAATAAAGTTTTCAGATTGTATCGTAAAGTATATGGATAAGGCAACAGGAAGCTATTCTTATATTACATTTAATGGCTCAGTTGGTCTTCCGGATATATACATTAATTTCAAGGAAGATGAAAAAGTTGGTACATTGTTTTTCTGTGATTATTCTTTAGTTGGAAATAAAGGTATTACAGTAACTGATGGAACAGCTTCAATTTCAGGCAGTGCATATGCCGGAAAGGGAACAGGTACAGGACTTACTATTAAGAATGCCGGTTCTAAGCTTAATTTCAAGGGCAAATATCTTGTATGTGGCGGTTCTGTTAATCTTGACAGCGGTAATTTAGAACTGGGTTCGTCATCACAATTATGGGCTATGGATATTAATGTTGGAGACAACAGTGAATTTACAGCTAATGGTGGATCTAAAATTAATCTTGAGGATGACCTTACAGTAGACGGTGATAATTCAACAGTTAATATTAATGATGGATGTTATTATTATGGATTCGGATATGAAGATGGAGATACAGCAAAGGAACGTCCTGATTTCAGTAGTGCGATAATAGTTAACGGACTTAATTCGCATGTTAAATTTGGAAGTCTTGGAAAGCTGTATATTGCAGGACGTGCTTATATTAAATTTGCAAGTGACAGATCGCTGGCAACTGGTGAGTCAATTTCTGTAAATACTAACCAGGGAATATATCTTGTTCCTACCAAGCTGATGGATAAAGGTTCTAAGAATCCTACAATTAAAGATGATTCAGCAACTACATTTTCTGCCACAATAAGCATTGATAATTTCTTTGGATATAATTTACTGGATTCATCTGACAAATATATTTCAAAGGAATATGAAAATAAGACTGATGGCAAAACAAGAGTATATTATTACCTTAATTTTGTTAATTCGTATGCAAGAAACCAGTATACTAAAATTATATATGGTTCGGACACAGATCTTGAAAATTATTTAAAGACATTATCATATTATAATGGTCTTAGTACGGCTGACAAAGCAACGTATTTAGATGAGGCAAAAGAGCTCAGAGACTATATAAAAGGTGCATCAACAGCATTTGGTACAACGAATTCTGATATTACAGGTATTGATTATAATGCATCAGGTACATATTCAAATGAACTTGATGATTCTAATGCAGATGATTACAGGGAAGTATTTGTTGACAGGGATAACAGATACAGTGTGTTCAATAAGATACTTGCACCTCTTAAAAGAGGTGATGATACCCCCTATGGCAATGGAGAGATCCAGACAGAATTAAGCCAGATAGATTCTAAGTATACATTTATTAATCTTAGCAGATATACTTCGGGAGATGTATTTGGAAATATTATTAATGAAGATGCATTTAACAAGTTTACTTCAGAAGAAGGTAAAAATTCAGGAGAGAAGAATAAAGCATTTTTAAGAACCAAGGATTCAAAAAATATTATTGTTGCACATGTTGGACTTGGATCTAAGATTATACTTAGGGCAGGAGGTAGCAGCCTTAATCAGGATGCAGGATCAAGTATTATAACAATACCGGAATCAGGTGGTTATTGTAATGGTGTTGTTATATGTGATGGAGATGTTGAGGTTGATTGTAATTTTAACGGAATTATTTTAGCTGATGGAATTGTTACTGTTAAATCCGGATGCGAAGTCAAGAATGATTTATTTAATAGTTCAATATCTACATCGGATTCTAAGTCATTCTGGTATTTTGTGGAAAACCATAAAAATGATGATGATATGAAAGCTCCTAATAAGTATAGCAATGATATTGGGTTTAAAGATATTTTCAGATACTGGAATTCGGGAAGTGAATCAGATGCTTCAGGCGGAACACTTTCATTAGACAATCTGTCTTATAAGGATATGGTTTTATTTACTCAATGGAGAAAATATGAAGATATAAGCAACAATCCTGAACAGACAGAACCAGAAGAAAGTTCGTCATCAAGTTAATGTAATGGTTGTTATTTGGAGGAGATAATGAGAAATAGATTGAAAGGAAACAAATTGAATAATCAAGGATTTTCTTTGCTGGAACTTCTTATTGTTATTGCAATAATTGCAGTATTTTCAGTGACAACCATTTTTGGAATATCTGTTATATCCAAGGGAAATGCAAAGAAAATGAATAAGAATCTGTATTCTTCGCTTTCAGAACTGAAAACAAGCACTATGTCTAAAACAGGAAAATGGCAGATTGTTATAAAGAAACAGGACAATGATCTGATGATATCTGTTATGAGAGATTCAAAAGAAAAGGAAACATATAAATGCAGTGCTTCAAGAGTGAATCTTGTATACAATGATGGAACAGATCATTCTATTAAAGATGATGAACTTGTAATTGAGTTCAGCAGGGATGATGGAAGTGTAAAGTCGATCACATATGGTGGAACTGATATAAGTGACAAACAACATGGTAAATTTATTGTTACAGCAGCAGGAAGATCATATGAGACTGAGTTATGGTACAAGACAGGCAGGGTTACAACTGTTAATTAACATTCATGTTATTAAATGTGGGAGTAGTTATATATTGTTACGGGAGTGTAGTATATGAAGCGGAATAATAAAGGCTTTTCATTAGTTGAATTACTTATTGCGATAGCAGTTTCCAGCATTGTTCTTTCGGCGCTGGTTACACTTATTGTCCAGGCGGTAAGAAGTTATAGTAAACAGACGGCTTTAGCACAGGTACAGAGTGATGCAGATATAAGTCTGAATCAGATTTCAAAGAATATACTTGAAGCTAATGAAATACAGCTTGTCAAAACAACTAATGACGGAAAAAGTGATATTGAGTTCTATTTTAAAATTGAACATGAAGAAACCTCAGGTGCTGCCGGAGGAACAGGTGGTGGCACACCAGGAACTGCTGGTAAAAAATGGGGTTACTGGTATGATTCAGCCAACAAGATTTTATATTACACTGATAATGATGATAGTGATCCTACAAAGGTTAACAAGAGCGTTGTTTGTGATAATGTGGAAGCATTTAATGTTCAGATAAAGGCAGATAACTTTACATTTGACAGTGATGACAAGATTCTTTCTATTCCTAAGAGACCTCAGATTGTTGTAACAATAAAGCTTAAAAGAATGAATGAGGAACGAGAAGTACAAAGAACATATGTAACAAGAAATGTGATTGATGAAATCTATATGGGAAAAGGCACTTCGATTTTACAGATTTCAAAGGGAATGAAGAAGTCAGATATAGCAACTTATATTGATAGTTCACATTGATAATCAAGGAGAGGAGATTATTATGAAAACAATTCAGAAAGCAAGTATGAAGAAAAAGATAATATCAGCATTATTCTCTCTGGTGGCATTCTGTGCGGTAATTGTTATTATTGTTGTGAGTCGAAATACACCGGTTTCTGCTGCTAAAGATGATGTTATTATTGGCGGAAAAACTTATAGTACAAAGAATCCTATGGTTATTCTGGAGATTGTGCCGGATAAATCATTTGATATATTAGAACCGCTTGTAAGAAGGGTTGATACCTCATCAGCTAATGTTGAAGATTTAATTACATGGCAGGACTTAATTAATGGGTGTCCTAAAGGGGAAGCTAACAAAACAGAAATATCTAATTATGCTGACAAGTTCAAGAAATATCTTCAATATATAAATTCAAATATATCAGGGGCAAATATTGGTGCTTATTTCAAGATAGGCGGTAAGCTGTATGGATATAATGATCAGACTTCTGACTGGATTGATACATTTGGATATGATGTAACAAAGGAAGATCAGTTTAAGATTGTTTATTATGAATTAGATGATTCAGGTAACAGAAAAGCTGAAATTGAAGGGGTTAAAGATATCTTTTCTTATATCGTTTTTGGAAAGAGCAAGAAGATGGAAGGAAAGGTTGAAGTCAGGGTTAAAACTGCCAACAATGTAACAAAGCAGGATATTGATGATGCGGGACTTGTATATTTTTCAAAAAGTGCGAATGGATACACAAGTAAATTTTATTCGGCAGCGTCTGTTACTGACTGGGGGGCTTCGTGTGATTTAAAGGCAGATGTTGCTATGGATTTGATTGTGAAAAAGTCAAAGGAAGCTAAAGCAATATTATATGCTTCAACTGATAAGAGCACGTCAACTAATATAGGAAAGGCACTTATTATTACAAGTGGTCTGGAAAGTCCATATTTCGTTAAAGATTTTTTGCATTACAAAGTGAGTGACACAGAGTATTATGGAAATTGTGGCGGAATATATATTGATAGCAGCAATAATATAAAGATGTATTTGCATTGGAATGAGTCTGATAAAACAGATTATACATATAGCGGCAAAAAGGATGATCTTCCAATTAAGTCTGATATGTATATTGCAGGTAATATAGTATATGAATCATGGGGTGTTAATGTTTATGGTCCGTCAAGCAAGGGAAGACCATATCCTAATAAGCATGGTAATGGTGAAAGTTATTACCCTGTTTACAATGCTACAACGCAGGACAGACAGGATATACTTACAAGAGATTCTTTTGAGTTTAATGGCGGTTCACAGATGTCACATGGTTTTACATCTGATATTTTAGTTCAGGATGATTATTATTCTGATGGCAAATACAAAGGTACATTTTATGATGATGCCAAGAAGGTATATGGCAAAGATAAGTTAGGAACGTATGATGCCATAAGATATATTCTTGGTGATTATGATACCGGTGATGTTAAGTCTATACGTGTGTTGGAAATTGAACCTGCAGGATATTACAGATTTACATCTGATAATGACAAATATGTAGTTGCCGGATGGCTTAATTTGTCTGCGGACGATGTTGAAGTTACAATTGACCATTGTTCTATGAATGCATTTAACGGATTAAATAAAGATTTATCATCAGAATATGATTTGATTATTTTGGGTGCATATACATCAGGTGGTCTTAATACAAGTGTATTCGGAAAAGTATATAATACCGGAACAGAGATTAGTACAGGAGTATCAGGAACCAAGCTTAACGGTAATGATATGACAGACAAGATGTATAATAATCTTAAGGAATACATATACAGAGGTCTGCCAATTGTTATTGATGATGATATATATGATGATATTAAATCGGTAATAGGTGACAGCAGCAAGAGCGCAGAAAAGAATAATATAAACAGTTATTTCCCAATGGAAAAACTGACAGAAATGCTCAGGGCTGACAAGAAATCATTTTCTAATATTTCATCAACTGATTTTGATATTGCTACAACTACATCTAAAGATGGTTCAAAGACAGTGGTTAATCCAATTCCTTTAACATATTCAATAAGATATGTACAGAAACCAAGGAATGAAATCACATGTACTCTGGCTGATTACAAAAAGACGAAATCAGTTGTTAAAAAGAGTTCTTTGAAGAATGGTCTTACATTCAGCGGTTATCTTGATGCTGGTGAATATAAGATAAAGATATATGTTGATAGAAACAGAGATAGTATTTTCTCTGAAGATGTAACTACTGAGGATGCGGAGCTTATATATGGCGGTGTGGATGGTGCAGCATTTACACAGTCAAGTGCCGGAACATATACGGTGTCAGATATAAAGATTCCTACGGGGATGAACGGATATGTTGCATGGCGAGTCAGAATAGAGAATACCAAGACCGGTCAGGTCAAGAATAGTGATGGTGCATTTGCCATTGAAGGTGATGGAAAAACAACAATTAAGGTTTTACAGATTGTTGCAACAGATGGCGATACAGAATTGTCAAATCTTGATTTAAGTGATGGCTCTGATTTTATGAAGGCATACAATAATATTAAGGGTATAACAGGACTTAATATCAGTATTGACAAGAAAACAAAAAGTCAGCTTAATGATTTAGGAAGCAGAGATAATATACTTGCAGAACTTAATAATTATTCTATGCTTGTTCTTGGTCTTGCTGATGATTATGGCAATAAAGGAGATTTGTCTGATAATGCTGTAAATGCCATAAAAGACTATATTGATGCAGGAAATTCAGTGCTGTTTACACATGATGCGTTGTCTTATAAGAAGAATAGTGGAAAATCTAAGGTTGCAGTTGGAAAATATGATGAGTTATCATATTCTACTAAAACATTTAAGTCTGAAATAGGAATGAAGACGGGATTATCATTATCTGATTCATTAATGTATAAGATGAATTATGATAATAATTCAAAGAGTCCATCTATGTCATATATGAAGTATGATTCAGAACAGAATAAAATGACATTGATTAAGACAAATGTAAAATATAAAGATTCAAATGGCAAAGACAAACATACACCTACAAGAACTACAAATAAGGTTCAGAAGCTTAATGATGGACAGATAACATCTTATCCATATGATGTATCCGATGCAGAAATAGATGTTGCTTGTACACATGGACAGTATTTTGCACTTAATCTTGAAGCGGGAGTAACTAAACCTAATGGTTCAGCTGGAGATGAGGCTGTTGTATGGTATACATTAGGTGAAACATCAGATAGAGATGATAAGGGATATGTTTTAAGTGATTACTTCAGCTGCACAGGACAGGATGCAATAAGCAATTATTATGCGTACTCATATGGAAATGTTACTTATACAAGTGCAGGACATTCAAAAGTTACAGGTGAATCATCTGATGAAATGAAAGTATTTGTTAATACATTTGTAAGAGCATTACTTGCTGGTAATATGCCACCTCAGGTAGAGTATCCTAATACAAGTATGGAGAATGACCATTTATTCTCTAAGAGTTTCTATCTTCAGTTAATAAGTTCATCTGAATTTTATATTGATTATATAATATCAGATCCGGATCTTATTGATGGAACAGGAAGAATTTCATCTGCATTTGTATACTACGATGCTAATTCAAATGATAAATATGATTCAGATTCATCATCTGGCGATAAGTTGTTAGGCTATCTTGATGAGGATGGAAATATTGTTTCCTATAAACCGGCTCAATCAGTATTAAGTGGCAAGCAATATAAATTTAATTTGTATGCTGTCAGTGATTCAAATATGAAGGACAAGCTGCTTAAGGGTGAGTTAAAGATTGGTATTCAGGCTGTAGATAGCAGGAATAATGTAGGTTATGCAGAGATAATACATTATAATAGAGACCTTATTCCTTTAGATTAAATTTATAATGTGGAAAAACCAGAAGCGTAGGATGGCTTCTGGTTTTTTTATACGCATAGATATATTT
>ERZ1034713.924-NODE-924-length-14689-cov-4.649105_pt1 | contig 14689 bp, 16 predicted proteins | sample MGYA00520692_ERZ1034713 | MGnify/ENA primary metagenome ERZ1034713 (study PRJEB33766, sample SAMN09781717) | gut metagenome | biome: gut microbiome | host: Homo sapiens | place: Madagascar | study: EMG produced TPA metagenomics assembly of the PRJNA485056 data set... | reverse complement strand
CTCCAGCTCGTCGATAAAATCGATCAGCAGAAACGGATGTCTGTGCGGAATGATCTCCTGGATCTCTTTGATTCCCAGTCTCATAATATCTCCTCCTATCGGATGCGGAACAGCGGCTGTCCGTACTCTACCACGTCTTCGTTGTTCACCAGAACTGCCTCTACCACACCGTCATACTCACTCTCGATCTCGTTCATCAGCTTCATGGCCTCAATGATGCCAAGAACCTGACCCTTCTTTACGGTATCGCCTTCTTTTACGAATGCCTCTGCCTCCGGGGAAGCAGAAGAATAGAAAGTTCCTACCAGCGGAGAAGTCACAACCTTATCGGAACCAATGTCCAGAGTGCTCTCCTTCTTCTCTTCAGCTGCCTTTTTCGGTGCCTCGGCTGCTGCAGCCGGAGCTGCTGCCATCTGCATCGGCATTGCGCCCATCATCGGAGCAGCCGGCTGGGAAATGACAACCGGCGCAACCGGAGCCTGCGCTACGTTTTTCTTCTTTTTCTTTTTGAGCACCAGCTTCTGGTCGCCCTCTTCATATACAAAACTGGTCAGGCCGTTATCGGAAACAGCCTGGATCAGTGTTACGATCTCATCAATCGTCATACTATACCTCCTGGAGACTCATGTCTCATAACGATTCTTCAGCCTTGCGGTTCCTATGCCTGAAATTTTCTTACCAGCAGGGTTGCGTTGTGTCCGCCAAAGCCCAGGGAGTTGGAGATTGCGCAGTTTACATCCATCTGCACGCCCTCACCCTTGCAGTAATCCAGGTCACACTCCGGATCATCCTTCTCCAGGCCTGCAGTTGCGTGAACATAGCCTTCCTGAATAGACTTGACACAGGTAATGAATTCCACGCCGCCGGCTGCGCCTAAAAGGTGACCGATCATGGACTTGGTGGAGTTGATTTTGGTCTTGTATGCGTGATCACCCAGCGCGATCTTGATGGCTTTGGTCTCGAATAAATCGTTGTGATGGGTGCTGGTGCCGTGGGCGTTAATGTAATCGACATCCTCCGGCTTCATGCCAGCGTCTGCAATCGCCATCTCCATAGCCTTTGCCGCACCGCTTCCGTCCTCAGCCGGAGAAGTGATGTGGTAAGCGTCACCGGTTGCGCCGTAGCCAGCCAGCTCTGCGTAAATCTTCGCGCCTCTTGCCTGCGCGTGCTCTAAGGACTCTAATACAACCACGCCTGCGCCCTCGCCCATGATGAATCCGCTGCGCTCTGCGTCAAACGGAATGGAAGCGCGGGCCGGATCGTCGGTGGTGTTTAATGCAGTCAGGGAAGTAAATCCTGCCACACCGATCGGGGTGATGCTTGCCTCAGCGCCGCCTGCTACCATCACGTCAGCATCGCCATACTGAATGGTACGGAATGCCTCACCAATGGAGTGGGTACCGGTTGCGCATGCGGTTACCACGTTGATGCATTTGCCCTTCATGCCAAACTGGATGGAGACGTTTCCTGCTGCCATGTTGCTGATCATTAACGGAACCAGCAGCGGATTGACGCGGCCCGGTCCTTTTTCCAGAAGCTTCTTGTACTCACGCTCGATGGACTGCAGGCTTCCGATACCGGAACCAATGCTTACGCCCACGCGGAACGGATCTTCCTGGCTCATATCAAGGCCTGCATCCTCAACGGCCTGTCTGGTTGCTGCTACTGCGAACTGGCAGAACTGCTCCATTCTCTTTGCCGCTTTCGGATCCATGAACTGCTTCGGATCAAAATCCTTAACCTCTGCAGCCAGCTTTGCCTTATAATCTGTAGTGTCAAAATAGGTGATCGGCGCGATGCCGACTTTCTTTTCTTTTAAACCATTCCAGAATTCTTCTACACTGTTGCCGATCGGGGTGATGGCACCCATGCCGGTTACTACTACTCGTCTGCTCATATCTGTTCTCCTATATTAGATAGCCATTCCGCCGTCTACGCAGATGACCTGTCCTGTAATGTATCTTGCTTCGTCAGATGCTAAAAACGCTACCAGATTTGCCACATCGGCTGTCTCGCCGAACTGCTTCATCGGGATCTGTCCGGTTACGGCTTCCTTTACGCTGTCAGACAGCACTTCCGTCATATCGGTCTTGATAAAGCCCGGTGCCACCGCGTTGCAGGTAATGCCTCTGCTTGCCAGTTCTCTTGCCACCGCCTTGGTCATGCCGATGACACCGGCCTTGGATGCGCTGTAGTTTACCTGTCCGGCATTTCCCATGACGCCGGATACAGAAGAAATGTTCACGATATGTCCGCTCTTCTGCTTTAACATCTGGCGGGAAATGTGCTTGATGCAGTTGAACGCGCCCTTTAAATTGGTATTCAGTACTGCGTCAAAATCTTCCTCGCTCATCTTCATCAGCAGGTTGTCGCGGGTGATTCCGGCATTGTTTACCAGAATGTCCACACGGCCGTAGGTCTTCACCACATATGCCATCATCTCTGCTGCCTTGTCATAGTCGGATACGTTGCACTGCAGGGCTTCGGCCTTGCCGCCTAGTGCCTCGATCTCTTTTACGGTTTCCTCAGCCTTTGCTGCAGAGCCGTTATAATTGACAACAACAGTTGCTCCCTTTGCTGCCAGAGTCTTTGCAATTTCTTTTCCGATGCCGCGGCTCGCGCCGGTCACCACTGCAATTTTGCCAGTTAACATTCTTTCAGTTCCTCCACGACTTTTGCCACGTCATCCAGTTTCTCTATATTAAGAACCTTTACGGTTCTGTCGATCTTTCTCATAAATCCGCTTAAGGTTTTGCCCGGTCCGATCTCCACGAAGGTATCTACACCGTCAGCCAGCATGCTGCGTACACTCTGCTCCCATCTGACGGAGGAAGAAACCTGTTTGGTCAGAAGCGGTTTTACCTCTGCCGCGTCCGTTACATACTGCGCAGTCACATTTGCCACATACGGGATCTGCGGAGTATGTACCTCCACATGTTCCAGCACCTCGCCCAGCTTCTCGCCGGCGCCGATCAGCATGCGGGAATGGAACGGTCCGCTTACATTTAACATGATGGTGCGCTTTGCACCAGCTTCTTTCAACTTTTCACAGGCAGTCTCCACTGCCTCTTTCTTTCCAGAAATAACAATCTGTCCCGGACAGTTATAGTTTGCGATCTGTACGCCCTCGATATCAGCAATGGTCTCCTCAATTGCCGCCGCGTCCATAGCCAGAACAGCCGCCATAGCGCCCTGTCCTGCCGGAACTGCCTGCTGCATTAGGATTCCTCTCTGTCTTACTGTCGCGATGGCATCCTTCTCGCTCATAACACCAGCAGCATAGAGTGCGCAATATTCACCCAGGCTTAAGCCTGCGGTTACATCCGGCTTTACGCCCCGCTCTTCCAGTACCTTAGTCATTGCAATGCTGGTGGTCACCATCGCTGCCTGAGTATACTCGGTAATATCCAGACGGTCATTCTCCGTAAAGCAAAGCTCCGGAACGGAGAATCCCAGAATGTCGCTTGCCAGGTCAAAGGTCTCTTTTCCGGCCTTTGTCTGCTCATAGAAATCCTGTCCCATGCCGCATACCTGCGCGCCCTGTCCCGGGTAAATAAATGCGATCTTACTCATCACTCTTGCTCCTTTTTCTATCTTACTTGCGGCCCAGAAGCGCTTCTGCCTGTGCCATCATCTCATCGATCATTTCCTTACAGGTCTGCTCTTTGGAAACCATGCCTGCAATCTGTCCTGCCATTACAGTTCCGTGGGTCACATCGCCCTCCTGAACTGCCTTGCGAAGAGTTCCGAGGGTCAGATACTCCAACTCTTCAAAGCTCTTTCCTTCGTTTTCCAGTTTCACATACTCTCTGGTCATCTGGTTTCTTAAGCAGCGTACCGGATGTCCGTGGGTACGGCCGGTTACGGTAGAATCAATATCCTTTGCCTTTAAAACACGGTCCTTGTAGTTCTGATGCACGGTGCATTCCTTTGCAACCAGGAAACGGGTTCCCATCTGAACTGCCTCCGCGCCCAGCATAAATGCTGCCGCGATGCCGCGTCCGTCACCGATACCGCCTGCCGCGATGACCGGAATGGAAACAGCGTCCACAACCTGCGGAACCAGGGTCATGGTAGTTGCCTCACCGATGTGTCCGCCGGACTCGGTTCCCTCTGCCACAACAGCGTCTGCGCCGTAGCGCTCCATTCTCTTTGCCAGAGCTACGGAAGCCACAACCGGGATTACCTTGATACCGGCTGCCTTCCACATCTCCATATATTTCTCTGGATTTCCGGCGCCGGTGGTTACAACCTTTACGCCTTCCTCCACGATCACCTTGGCCACCTCATCGGCGTACGGGCTCATCAGCATAACGTTTACGCCAAATGGCTTGTCGGTCACCGCCTTGACCTCACGGATGTAATTGCGGATTACCTCTGCCGGAGCGTTTGCTCCGCCAATCAGGCCCAGACCGCCTGCTGCAGATACTGCTGCTGCCAGATGGCTCTCTGCCACCCATGCCATACCACCCTGAATGATCGGGTACTCAATTCCCAAGAGTTCTGTAATTCTCGTTTTCATCTGACTCCTCCAGATAACCGTTTTCAAAAAAGGGTGCAGGGCTTACGCCTCTACACCTTTCTCCTTCAGGTAATTCATAACATCGCCAACAGTCTGCAGGTTCTGCAGGTCATCAGACGGGATCTCTACGGAGTACTCATCCTCCAGAGCCATAACTAACTCGAACAGGTCCAGGGAGTCAGCACCTAAATCCTCTTTGAAGGAAGAAGCCTCGGTGATGCTGTCTGCATCTACGCTTAACTGGTCTGCAATGATTTCTTTCATCTTCTCTAACATAATTTTGATCTCCTTTAATATGAAATGTTTTCTTTTATAATTTGAGGGAACCGGCTTTGCATCCGTGTTCCATACTACCAGGTTAACAGGACAGCGCCCCAGGTAAGGCCGCCGCCAAAGCCCGCCAGCACCAGCTTATCGCCCCGGGTAAGCTTTCCTTCCCGGTTTAACTGGTCTAACAGGATCGGCACCGTAGCGCCGGAAGTATTTCCATACTTGTCAATGTTCATGGGCACCTTGTCAAAAGGCTGCTTCAACCGCTTGGCCACCGCCTCGCAGATCCGGTAATTGGCCTGATGCAGAACAAAATATTTAATACTCTCAATATCCGTTCCGCTCTCGGAAAGCACCTGGTTGATGCACTCCGGAACCTTCTTTACCGCAAATTTGAATACCTCCTGGCCATTCATGTAGATGTATCCAAGCTCCGGGGTCTTTCCATTCAGGAAATTGCCCTCGCTGCGGGCCAGGCAGGAAAGCACCATGCCTCTGGCTCCATCGGAACCCATGACCGTGTGAATGATGCCTGCTTGCTCATCCGCCCGGATGACTGCCGCTCCGGCGCCATCTCCGAACAGAACACAGGTTGCCCGGTCACTCCAGTCAGTCAGCTTGCTTAAACAGTCCGCTCCGATGATGAGTCCGGTCCGGTACACACCAGCCTGGATAAAGGCCTGGGCGGTACTGAGCGCGATCTCAAATCCGGAACATGCCGCGCTGATATCAAAGGCCATGGCGTGAACCGCGCCGATGGCCGCCTGCACTTCGCAGGCTCCATTTGGGAAACAGTGATCCGGTGAGGATGTCGCAAGCAGAATAAAATCGATTTCCTCTGCGGTAACCTTCGCATTCTCCAGGGCACGCTCTGCCGCTCTGGACGCCAGCACGCTGGTACCTTCTGTCTCCGCGATCCGGCGCTCATGGATTCCCGTACGGGTAACGATCCACTCGTCGCTGGTCTCCACAACCCCTGCCAATTCCTCATTCGTCACAATGCGTTCCGGAACATAAGAACCGGTTCCAATAATTCTGCCTGTCATGCTCGTACCTGTTTCCTCTTGAAATCTCGAAATTTACTTTTAATTTCAAATGTTTTGATATTCAAAGTATTTTGACGTTTTATATCTTATAGAATAAAAAGAGTTTTGTCAAGCAATATTTCCCGACAAAACTCTTCTTATATTTTAATCCGGCTGCTGTTCCAGCTGATCATCCTTCAGAAGCCGCATCATCAGAACCACAACGTGCTTCCTGTCCTTATTCAGCGCTTCCCACTCATACACAGGAAAATCTTTGGCTGTACTCTCTCCCGGATCATCTTCAACGAGACTTAAAAATTCTGAACATTTCATACCGAATGCTTTGCTGATCTTTGTCAGTGTGTCAATACTGACTGTACTCCGCTTATTAAACATTGTCGTCAGCGTTGACTGCTTGATTCCGCTTAACTGAGAAAGCCGGTAACGGCTGTACCCTCTCTGCTTCATCAATTCTTCCATTTTCAGCAGCAGCCTTTCATTCTCCATGTCATATCTCCTTATCCTTTGAATACCTCTATCTTATTGGATTTATGAGATCTGAAATAGATTTAATATTTTGATAATATAGGTCAACAAATTGACATATATTTCCATTTTATGATTCCTTCTGCTCAGTCAGCATGCGGTATACATCCCGCTTCGCAACTCCCCGGTCCTTTGCAACGAGCTTCATGGCTTCCTTTCGGTCAACGCCCTGGTTTAAGTAGAGATCCATGTGTTCTTCCAGACTCATTTCTTCCCAGGACTTCTGCTGCTCCGCTTTCAGTTCGCCGATGCTCTTTCCCTCAATCACAATCACACACTCGCCTTTCGGCTCTTCGGTCTCGTAACGCTCCAGTGCCTCCGCAAAGGTCGTGCGGAAAGCCTCCTCGTACTTCTTGGTCAGTTCCCGGCAGATGGTAATGCGCCGGTCTGCCCCCAACGTATCGGCTAGTTCCTGCAGGGTACGCACCAGATGGTGCGGCGCTTCGTACACGATCATGGTCCGGGTCTCTGTCTTTAACTCCTCCAGAATCCACTGGCGCTCTTTTTTATCGACCGGAAGAAATGCCTCAAAGCAGAAGCGCCTTGTAGCCAGCCCGGATATGGTCAGCGCCGTGATGCAGGCTGCCGGACCAGGAAGCGATGTCACCTCAATTCCAGCTTCATAACACTGCTTTACAAGTTCCTCGCCCGGATCCGAAATGCCCGGTGTTCCCGCATCCGTCACCAGCGCAATGTTCACACCCTGGCGCATCTGCTCCACCAGATAGCGTGCTTTGTCGATCTTATTGTATTCATGATAACTCGTCATTGGAGTTTTGATTCCGAAATGATTCAGCAGCTTGATGCTGTGTCTGGTATCCTCGGCCGCAATCAGATCTGCTTCCTTTAAGGTATTGAGCACCCGCAGGGTAATATCATCCAGATTTCCGATCGGGGTTGCGCAAAGATATAACTTTCCTGCTGCCTTTTCCTGCTCCGCCATAACTTCCTCCTGATATCTGCAGGGCCTGCCATCCTCACGCTGTTCCCGCAGGCAAAGCTTCCCTGTCTCTTATAACCGTAATCTTCTAGTATCCGTACACGTCATAAATTTCCTGTGTATACACACCTGGTTCCTGATACACAATGATCGGTGCCTCCACCTTCATCATGGATTTTCCACCGCGCACCGCCTCGATCAGCACCATATTGGCATCTTTATCCGCAAACGGATGGACCAGCTTCATGCGCTTCGGCTCCAGCTTATAGGTCTTTAACGCCGTAATAATCTCCGCCAGCCGGTGCGGACGGTGTACCATATAAAATCGTCCGCCGGTCTTTAGGAGAAGTGATGCCTCACGGCACACATCATCGAGCGTGCAGAATACCTCATGACGCGCGATGGCCTTCGGCAGATCCGGATTTTTCAGTCCATGATTGTCATTCATGTACGGCGGATTCGAGGTAACTACATCAAAAGAAGCCTTGCCGAACAGACGGCTGGCTTCCTTGATGTCCCCTCTTACGATGTCTACCCGGTCTTCCAGATGATTCAGACGGACACTGCGGCCAGCCATCTCGGCCACTTCCTCCTGAATCTCCAGACCAGTAAAATGCTTGCCCTTTGTCTTGGCCTCCAGCAAGATTGGAATAATCCCCGTCCCGGTGCCAAGATCCACCGCCACTTCGCCTTCTTTTACCTGGGCGAAACCAGACAGCAGCACGGCATCCATACCAAAACAAAAACCTTTCTTTTTCTGGATGATGCGGTAACCGTTTCTCTGCAGATCATCGATCCGCTCATCCTCACCGCAGGTCACATTATTCATTCAGCTTTGATTTTCCTTCCTTTTTCTCAAGCGCTTCCAGTTTCTTCAGTTCGTGATCTTCTGCCTGATCCGCTTTGCCTTTTCTGCGGCGCGGCTTGAACTTTAACTGCTCTACCTTGTACTCACGGATCTCTTTTTCATCTTTTTCCACGGTTACAATAACCTTTACCAGCTGGCGCAGTACGTTCACGCTCTGAACCTCGCCCTTTAAGCCATCATCCGTAGTCACATAATCTCCCACACCCGGAAGCTTGCTGTTTAAATACTCGTAAGTCTCTTCCTCATTCTTTAAACAGCACATCAGACGGCCGCAGACACCAGAAATCTTGGTCGGATTTAAGGAGAGGTTCTGCTCCTTTGCCATCTTGATGGATACCGGAATAAACTCCGACAGGTAAGAATGACAGCAGAGCGCTCTGCCGCAGATTCCGACACCTCCCACGATCTTGGTCTCATCGCGGACACCAACCTGGCGAAGCTCGATTCTTGTCTTAAATACGGAAGCCAGGTCCTTGACCAGCTCACGGAAATCAATGCGTCCGTCTGCGGTGAAATAAAAAAGGATCTTGTTGTTGTCAAACGTGTATTCCACATCGATCAGCTTCATCTCCAGCTTATGCTTGCGGATCTTTTCCTGACAGATCTTGAACGCGTCTTTTTCTTTTTTGCGGTTTGCCTCCTCACGGGCAATGTCTTCCTTGTTTGCCATGCGGATGACTGCTTTTAATGGCTGAACCACTTTATGATCTTCCACATCGCGGTTTCCCAGCACTACATGGCCATACTCAATGCCGCGCGCCGTCTCTACGATGACATGATCACCATTTTTAATTTCCAGCTTTCCCGGCGAAAAGTAATAAATCTTTCCTGCCGTGCGAAAGCGAACTCCAATTACTGTTACCATAAATTTGCTATCTCCTATCCAGCCTTTTTTGTTCCGGCTGTTTCTTTGCTGTGAACTATAACTAATTTTCCTTCATCACCAGAAGCATCAGCTCCATAGCAAGTTCCATATTGACATTCGCATCCAGACGAACACGTGCTTTGTCGATGGCCTCTAAAATCTTTTCCAGCCCCTCGTAAGAGCACTTCTGGCCAATCTCATTGATGCTGCTGTACTCATCTTTAAAAATGAGCTGGTTCATATCGCGCGCCACTTTGTAGAGGAGCACATCCCGGTACCAGAGCTGCATGAAATCCAGGCACTCATAAATATCCAGATTTTCCTCTTTCATTTTGCGGATGTAATCCAGCAGCTCGGAAATGTCCATCTCTTTCACATGCTTTAATAAATGCAGCATTTCTCCATGCAGAAGCTTAAAGTCCTCCGATGATGCCAGCGAAATGGCTTTTCCCAGATTGCCGCGCGCAAACGCAGCATAAATATCGGCATCTGCCTCCCCTATATGAAGATTATCCGTGAGGTATTTTTTTATGGTAAAATCACGCAAAGGCTTCAATTTGAGCTGTACACAGCGCGACAGAATCGTAGGCAGAAACGCCTCCTGGTTTGTCGTCAGAAGCAGGATCACTGCATAAGACGGCGGTTCCTCGATTGTTTTTAACAGCGCGTTCTGCGCCTGCTGCGTCATTTTTTCCGCTTCATCCACAATGTAGATCTTATAATAGCTGCTGTACGGACGGATCATGATGGTATCATTGATCTGCTTTCGGATGTCATCAACACCGATGGTTCCCGGCTTTTCATGGGACACATAGATCAGGTCCGGATGACTGCCGCTTAACACCTGTTTGCAGGCATGGCATTCCATGCACGGCTCGCTTTTCCCTCTCTCACAAAGAAGTGTCAGAGCAAACGCATTCGCCAGGGATTTTCGTCCCATTCCTGCCTCTCCGGTAAGGATGTATGCATGAGATACTTTGTTGTACTCGATCGCTTTCCGAAAATGTTCTTTTATCTGTTCATGACCGATGATCTCCTGAAAATTCAGCATAGCAGTCACCTCGCAATCTTTTTGTCTTGAAAGAATATCACTCAAAAGTATAACACACTTTTACTGTTCAGCCAATGCTCCGCATTCCAAATCAGTAAAATCTGCTCTTGTTCTATTTTTTTCTCTCTAACCGGATCCGGTCTGCAATTTTCTGAACACATGCCTCCAGTTCCCTGTTTTCAAACGATTCCGTCACATCCAGACCTGCCAGCCGATCCGGCGCAAAATCTGCCTCATCTGCCAGGAAACGCCGGCAAAGTTCCGCGTACTTTGGTTCCTTCTGCTGGCGCTCTCTGGCAAGCGCACGCTCCAGCCGCACACCATCATCCACCGTCACATACAGTGGAACCAGTTTTTCTGCTCCATAATAATCCCTCAGTTTTTCATAGGAATCCAGTGTGCCGATCACCAGATAATCCTTCTTAGCCAGATCGATCTGTCCGTCATCCACCGTTGCGTAGCTCCACGGCCCAAATACCGTCTGGTAGGTCCGCACCTCAATCACCCGTCCAGACTGCTCCAGCTTTTTAAGCTGCGCATCATCTATAAAATGATACTCCACGCCGTCCTGTTCTCCGTCCCGCATAGGCCGCGTTGTGTAAAGCACAATGCTCTGCAATTCCAGATACTGCCCCTGCAGGCGCTTATAAATACTATCTTTTCCCGATGCACTCTTTCCCATCAGATAAAAAATCTTTCCCATTCCAATTCCTCCAAGGCGGCTCTCCTGCCCTAATCTGCTTTTACTACCCACAGATACTCCGCATTTTTATCTTCCATTCCCTGAACTGGCAACCCAATTTTCCGGTCATATACCACCTGGCAGATGATTGCTTCCGTCATGCGCTCTCCCGGTGTAATGATCGGGATTCCCGGTGGATACAGATAGATAAATTCTCCAGAGATACGGCCTGCGGATTTCTCCAGACGCACACGCTCCAGAGATGCATTGGAAGCCTCCGCCGGTGTCATGCAGATTTCCGGCACTCCGGTATCCTGCACACCGCTCCATCCTGAGCCTGTCTCACACCACCCATCTTCCAGCACGCTGGCCTTTTCCTTGTGCTGTGTATTCATTTCTAGTTTCCGGTCGATCGCAAGCAGCGCATCCACCAGCCGGTTCAGATGTTCCTCACTGTCCAGGAATGTCAGAATTGCCACTGCATAATCTGCGCCGCACATTTCCATTTCAATCGCATAATCCCGGCGCAGACATTCACTTAAGTCTTCTCCCGTCATTTTTCCCTGGCAGGAAATCACCAGTTTGGATTCATCCACATCAAAAACACGATTCGCCCCTGCTTCATCCCTGCTAAGGATTTTGAAATTCTGCAGCTGTTTCAGACGATGCCGCATCCTGCCAATCCGTTCTGCAAATGCCGTCATATACACCGTTCCATGCTGCTGCATTTCAAAAATGCACTGTTCCATCACTGCCATAAATACATAAGACGGACTGCTGCTCTGATACATCTGAAGACAGCGTTCCAGCCGCCCGCGGTTCACAAGCTCTCCCTTTGCGTGCAGCACCGCTGTCTGCGTGAGGCTCGGAAGGGTCTTGTGAAGGCTCTGAATTACCAGGTCTGCCCCACACGAAATCGCGGACTCTGGAAAGCAGCCGGAACCAAACGAAAAATGCGCGCCATGGGCTTCATCCACGATCAGTGGAATGCCTTGCGCGTGAACGATATCGGCAATACTCCGGATATCGGAGACCACTCCATCGTAGGTCGGAGACACGATCAGCACACCTTTTATTTCCGGATGTTCCTGCAATTTCTTTTCCACATCTTCCGGACTAATCCCGCCCTGTATCCCCAAACGATCTATGATTTGTGGATAAACGTATTCCGGTTTCAGAGAATTGAGGATAAGTCCATGATAAACGGATTTATGACAGTTTCTGCTTACCAGAAGTGTCTCTCCCGGACACATCACAGCTCCTATGGCACTCAGAATTCCGCAGCTGCTTCCATTGACCAGATAATACGTCCGGTCCGATCCATATACTCCTGCCGCCCAGTCCATGGAATCTTTCAGGATTCCTTCCGGATGATGCAGGTTGTCAAATCCATCAATCTCTGTAATATCGATCGAAAACGGATTAGGAAATTCTTTTAAAATTCCAAACTCCGTCTGCCGCTTATGTCCCGGCATATGAAATGCCACCGCGCTGGATGCGCTGTAGCGCTTTAACCGCTCTGTCAGTAACTCCTCTTTTTTCATGGAACCCTTCTTCCTGTCTGTGAACTGTAACTCTTAATCGTTGCTGTTCACGCGTTGCGCAAACAGCAACGGATTTTGCCGATGCTTCGCATTCCAAATCGGCAAAATCTGCTACCACTACGATATCATACGGCATTTTCAGTTCAGAAAATGCCTATCTGTGAACTGTAACTCTTAATCATTTTCAGTACATGATTGTAACATAGAACGGCTTTACATTCCAACCTCTTTTCATTATAATCAATGCAGAAAGGGATGATTATTTTGCGCACAATGGAATTTAAAATGGAACGCCAGGGACTGGTCAAAATCGGAGATGTAGTCGATGTCACCGAACGCGAGGGATTTAACTACAGCTATATCATTGAACCGGCGGTCGCCATGTCTGGCTGTTACAAATCCCGTGACCGCTTAAAATCCAAACAGGGTGTCATAAAAGATATCAAAGAAAATTCCCGGGGATTTTACGTCATTGCAGAATTTGATGAATAACCTGCTGTACCAAATGTTAGTTCCCAGGACATCAAAAAACAGGGTTGCGACAGAGGATTAATCCTCTATCACAACCCTGTTTTTATCCGGAATCACCAGAACCCTGCGCCACATGGCAACCGGTTCTTCTCCCCGTTTCCAATAACAATCTTCCCAGTAGCAGTAAACCTGGCCATCCTGCATCATAACAAACTGCAAACGGTCATTTCCGGTCGTTTCCTGCTGTTTTCGGAGTTCTTCGTCCTCCAGATAACTCATCTGACCAGATCTCGATATCACGGCAATCACGCCATATCCATTCTTCCAGTTTTCCGGAGAATAGTTTCCGTAAATCTGATTCCCCTCTTCTGAATAATACATCTGCCAGATTCTTCCCGGATAACGGTCATGCAGCTCTTCCACCTCTGCATCCGCCTCCGTCAGCGAAATTCGAAACAGCTGACTATACTGTTTTCCTGTTTCCTTGCCTTTCATCCAGGCACTATAGTAAATCCAGTCATCTACAATGCAGAAGCTGTCGATGGATTTTCCCATAGACTCAAAAAGCGTTTCATTTCCGCCTTTTTTACAATAAATGGCCTGCCCACTCCCATCTTCTGCCTCTTTTAAGTAATACTGGACCGCACCTTTTACATGATCTGCAGTTTTTACATCCTCAATGCGGTTTCCAGACATCTGAAAGATCCGGTCTCCATACTGATACTTGTCATTTACATCCGTTTGGAGATTCCGTCCCAGCGTATCGTACAGATAGATCTCATCATTCTCAATCGCCGCATAAGTACCGATCTCCTGTGTCGGAAAAACGGCATCCACGCTGATTCGCTGCACTGTGTTGTACTGCATAATATAGATTCCATCATCCCAGAATGTAAAGTTATCTACGTCCTGCGCGATAATCTCTATTTTCTGATCAGAATCAGACCGGTATAACGTATGATACAGGGATGGATGTACCTTAGACAGCTGACTGTCCTTGCGCTCCGGACACGGCAGATAATAGGTCCAGCCATCCCGCGTCTGAATCTCTTCATTCGAAAAATGCGTGTCTGCAAGGCTGCTCTCTTCGAGCGGAATCGTATAAAGAATCTGACCACTGGAGGCAGAAAGAACAACGGCCTTATCTCCAAGCTGGATTTCTATCGTCTCATTCTGCGCTTCCGTCTCCTCAGTCTGCTGAAACGTCCGTTCAAACGGCGCCTGCAGCAGGTCAAACTGATGCTTTACTTTCCAGATTCCGGCTATTGCCAGCAAAATTGACGCAATCAGCAGTACAACGGACCATATTTTTTTCCATACAGAAACCTCCGTCTCATCCCCATGGTCCCCATCACCTTCCACAATGCCAAGACGGTCCTCAATATCCAGAAGTAAAGAAGTCTCATCCAGGTTTGACAGATTCTCCTTTTTTGCTTCCTTTGACTGCATCTTTTCTTCCGCGTAAGATGCCTCGATCATATCCCTGGTTGCTTCCAGACGTGTCTCCGCCAGAAAGTCCGAACGCTTTAACAGCCAGTCAACCGGACTCTTTTCCTTCTGAAGCTGTTCTCCCCGCTGATATGCTTCCATGTAAACCTGAACCAGCAGTTCTTTCGTCTTCTCCTCCTGGTTAAAGATCAGTTTTGCGTGACGGTACAGTGTCCGATACGTTAAAATATACAAATTTTCAAATTCGTGAATCCACTTACTCTGTTCTGATGCTGTCTGTGCTTTTGTTTTTCTCATTCCATAGTCCCCTTTTGTCAGAACCCCGGGTAAACAGTGTATAACAACGAAAAAAGCTAGAAGCCTTGTAATCAAGGTTTCTAGCTTTTTCAATACTGAGCGTGCGGGGATTCGAACCCCGGACAACTTGATTAAAAGTCAAGTGCTCTACCGACTGAG
>ERZ1034713.923-NODE-923-length-14706-cov-30.074398_pt1 | contig 14706 bp, 14 predicted proteins | sample MGYA00520692_ERZ1034713 | MGnify/ENA primary metagenome ERZ1034713 (study PRJEB33766, sample SAMN09781717) | gut metagenome | biome: gut microbiome | host: Homo sapiens | place: Madagascar | study: EMG produced TPA metagenomics assembly of the PRJNA485056 data... | reverse complement strand
CCTCCCGTGAAAAGGCAATTCTGGAAAATCCGCAGATTTTCCAGAATTGCGAAATTATAAATAATTTTTCCGCTGAATATGCGCAAAGCGAACGCGGAGCGCATTCCAAATCGTCCCGCTACCCCCGTAGCGGCGGATCCGGCATAAAGATCATGGTGCCCCGGGCGGAAAAAAGCAGCTGCGGCATCATGCAGCTGTACCCCAGCCACAGCACCGCCAGAATGCACAGCACTAAAAGCACCCGGCGCAAAAGCACCGGATGCCGGGTGGGGGAATATCGTTTTCTGCGGTCTCGCTGCATAGGCTGTGCCCTCCTTTTTCAAGGCTCTGCCCAGCTTATGCCGCAGCAGAAAGAATTGTGCACCGGCGGGGTTTGTGGTAAGATAACAGGGAAGAACCACGGAGGAACTGCTTATGCTGACCATTACACTGCTGGGCACGGCTGCTACTATGCCGCTGCCGGAGCGCGCTCTGACCGCCGCTGTGGCGGAGTGCGGCGGGCACAGTCTGCTGCTGGACTGCGGCGAGGGCACCCAGACCGCCGCCCGCCGCGCTGGGGTGAACCTGATGCGCGCGGACGCTATCTGCCTGACCCACTACCACGGGGACCATATCTTTGGCCTGCCCGGGCTTTTGCAGACCCTTGGGGCGCAGGGACGCACCCGCCCGCTGGCGCTGCTGGGGCCGGAGGGGCTTTTGGAGGTCTGGCGGGCGGTGTATGCCCTGACCGGGCCGCTGCCCTACGCGGTAAAGCCGCTTATCTGCCGCGCCGGGCAGCCGGTGGCGCTGGATGCCCTTTCGGATGGATGGCCCGCCGGGGCAGCGCTGCTGCCGGTGGCTACCAAGCACCGGGTGCGCAGTCTGGGCTACCGGCTGGAGCTGCCCCGGGCGGGCAGGTTCGACCCGGAAAAGGCGCGGGCGCTGGGCGTACCGGTGACCCAGTGGCGGCTTTTGCAGCGGGGACAGGCCGTGCAGCTGGCAGAGCGCACGGTGCAGCCCGCCGAGGTGCTGGGCGCACCCCGCAAGGGGCTGCGGTTCGTCTTTTCCGGCGACAGTGCCCCCTGCCCGGCGCTGGAACAGGCGGCGCAGGGGGCAGACCTGCTGCTCTGCGATGCCACCTACGCTTTGCCGGAGCAGCAGGAGCAGGCCGCGCAGTGGGGGCACAGCACCTTTGGACAGAGCGCGGCGCTGGCGGCAAAGGCCGGGGCAAAGCGGCTGTGGCTGGTGCACTATTCCCCAATGATCACCGACCCGGAGGAGCAGCTTGCACAGGCACAGAGCCTGTTCCCGGCGACAGAATGCGGCTTTGACGGCAAACGCATCACCCTGCATTACGAGGAGAACGAGGAATGAAGCTGACACTTGACCCCGGGGCAGCTGCCCTGCTAAACGCCCTGCACGCGGCGGGCTACGCAGCCTATGCCGTGGGCGGCTGCGTGCGGGACAGCCTTTTGGGGCGCACCGCCCACGACTGGGATCTGTGCACCAGCGCTCTGCCGCAGCAGGTGATGGAGCTGTTCGGGGCAGAGCAGTGCATCCCTACCGGTTTGCAGCACGGCACGGTCACCATCAAATACGGCGGGCAGCTGTACGAGACTACCACCTTCCGCACCGAGGGCAGCTATACCGATGGACGGCACCCGGACGAAGTGCAGTTCGTACCGGAGGTGCGGGAGGATCTTGCCCGGCGGGATTTTACCATCAACGCCATGGCGTATAATGAAGCCGAGGGGCTGGTAGACCCCTTTGGCGGGCAAAAAGATCTGCAAAACGGTCTGCTGCGGGCGGTAGGTGAGCCGCAGCAGCGCTTTACCGAGGATGCGCTGCGCATTCTGAGACTGTACCGCTTTGCCGCAAGATTCGGCTTTGCGCTGGATGCAGCCACCGCCCGGGCGGCGCGGCAGCTGGCACCCCATCTGGACTGCATCTCTGCCGAGCGCATTCAGGAGGAACTGGCAAAACTGCTGGCTGCTCCGCAGCCGGGGGCGTATCTGGAGCCCGCTGTGCTGGCGGTGGTGCTGCCGGAGCTGACCCCGGCGGCGCTTGAAGCCGCAAAGCCGGTGCTGGATGCCTGCCCGGCGGGGGAGGAAAACCTGCCGGTGCGCTGGGCGGCGCTGCTGGGCGCGCTGGGCGAGACCGACACCCGCCGGGTGCTCAAACGGCTGCGCTGCTCTAATGCCTGCATCGAGGAGACCGCAGTGCTGGTGCGGGAAACAGCAGGGGAGGGCGTGTGCAGAAGTTTCTCCGAGGAGAAAGCTTCTGCACACCCCGGTGATATCCACATCCGGCAGCTTTTAGGGCAGTACGGGCTGTGCACCGTGGAGCGGCTGTGCGCGCTGTGCGCGGCGCTTTACCCGCAGAATGCCCCGGATTGCGCCCTTGCAGCGCAGCGGGCGCGGCAGCTGGATGCCGATGGCGTATGCTGCCGGGTGAGCCAGCTGGCGGTGAACGGACGCGACCTGATGGCAGTAGGCATCCCGGCAGGGCCTGCGCTGCGCCGGGTGCTGGAAGCGCTGCTGGACGGCGTGATCCGCGCAGAATATCCCAACGAAAAACCGGCGCTGCTGGCTGCGGCGCAGAAAATTATAGCGTCTTGACAAGCGGTTTATGCTGCGGTAGTATTATACTACTGCTTTAGTATGTTGAACCCATAAAAGGAGAACCTATGACCACTCAGAACCCTGCAAACCGTCCCCGCGCCCTCATTGCCATGAGCGGCGGCGTGGACAGCTCGGTGGCGGCCTGCCTGATGCAGCAGGCGGGCTACGACTGCACCGGCATCACCATGCGGCTTACCCACAACGAAACGCTGGGACAGTCCGGCTACCAGACCTGCTGCTCAGAAAAGGATATCGAGGACGCCGCCGAGGTGGCTTTTGCGCTGGATATGCCTTATCAGGTGCTGGATTTCACCGCAGACTTCCGCACACAGATCATTGAAAAATTTATCCGCGTCTACGAGGCAGGCGGCACCCCCAACCCCTGCATCGACTGCAATAAATATATGAAGTTCCGCCATCTGCTGGACTGGGCGGAGGCACACGGCATGGAGTATGTGGTCACCGGTCACTACGCCCGGGTGGAGCAGGATGCGGAAACCGGCCGCTGGCTGCTGAAAAAGGGCTTGGACGAGGGCAAGGATCAGAGCTATGTGCTGTATAACCTCACGCAGGAGCAGCTGGCGCATATCCGTCTGCCGCTGGGTGCGCTGCATAAGACTGAAGTGCGCAAGATCGCGCAGGAGCACAGCTTTATCAACGCCCAGAAGCACGACAGTCAGGACATCTGCTTTGTGCCGGACGGCGACTATGCCCGCTTTATGGAGCAGTTTACCGGCAAGCACTACCCCGCCGGGGATTTTCTGGATCAGAGCGGCAAGGTGGTGGGTACCCACAGCGGCGCGGTGCGCTACACGCTGGGGCAGCGCAAGGGGCTTGGCCTCGCGCTGGGTGCGCCGGTGTACGTCTGCGGCAAGGATATGCAGGCCAATACCGTCACCGTCGGGCCGGAGAGCGAACTGTTTGACCGCATCGTCTACGCAGAGGATGTGAACTGGATCGCGATCCCGACGCTGACCGAGCCGCTGCGGGTCACCGCCCGCACCCGGTATCATCAGGCGGAGCAGCAGGCCACCGTTTACCCCGCAGAGAACGGTTTCCGGCTGGAATTTGACCAGCCCCAGCGTGCCCCCACCCCGGGGCAGGCTGCCGTGCTGTATCAGGGCGATGTGGTGCTGGGCGGCGGCACCATCACCCGCGTAGAAAAGTAAGGAGAACAAAATGCAGGATCAGTATTCCCGCACCCAGTTGCTGCTGGGTGCAGAGGCTATGGAAAAGCTGCACCACGCCCGGGTGGCAGTGTTTGGCATCGGCGGCGTGGGCGGCTATACGGTGGAGGCGCTGGCACGCAGCGGCGTGGGCGCACTGGATCTGATCGACGATGATAAGGTCTGCCTGACCAACCTCAACCGCCAGATCATCGCCACCCGCAGCACGGTGGGACAGTATAAGGTGGATGTGGCGGAACAGCGCATCCACGATATCGACCCCAACATCAAGGTGACCACCCACCGGTGCTTCTTTGGCCCGGAGACGCAGGACGATTTCGATTTTACCCAGTACGACTATGTGGTGGACGCCATCGACACCGTTACCGGCAAGCTGGCGCTGGTGATGAAGTGCAAGGAGGCGGGCACCCCCATCATCTGCTCCATGGGCGCAGGCAACAAGATGGACCCCACCCGCTTTGAGGTGACCGACATCTACAAGACCTCGGTCTGCCCGCTGGCCAAGGTGATGCGCACCGAGTGCCGCAAGCGCAAGATCAAGCACCTGAAGGTGGTCTACTCCAAAGAGCCTGCCATGACCCCCATCGAGGACGACTCCATCAGCTGCAAGTACCACTGCATCTGTCCCCCGGGCACCCAGCGCAAGTGCACTGCACGCCGCACCGTGCCGGGCTCCAATGCCTTTGTGCCCTCGGTAGCCGGTCTGATCATCGGCGGCGAGGTCGTCAAAGACCTTGTGGGCTTTGTACCGCTGAAGGGGTAAAACAGACCGCAGCTTCCTTGCTGCGTGGGACGATTTGGAATGCGCGCCGCGTTGCTCTGCGCATAAATCAAGGAAAAATATTTAAAATTTCGGAATACCGGAGCGTCTGCGGACACTCCGGTATTCTATTTTCACGGGTGGGGTCGTGGAGAAAAACGGCAGTTGCAGTGCCGCTTTCTGCGAAAGCGCGGCGCTGCGGGGAATATCCCTTCCGTCTTGCCGCTTCGCGTCAAGCCACCTTCCCCAAGGGGACGGCTTTTGGCGGTGGCGGGAAAGTTTTCGGCATAGCGTAAAGGCGTCCCCTTGGGGGAGCTGGCGAACGTAGTGAGCCTGAGGGGGGTGGCTTTTTTACGCGCTGCAACGTTCCATAACATAAAATTGCAACCAATTTGCAATTTGGTATTGCAATCGGGAAGGATATCGTGTATAATCATCCCTGCACGAAAATGCAAGCTGATTGCAAATTATTGAGAGACGATCCCCTACGGGTCTTTGGAGCGATTATTTATGGAACTGTTTCTGGATGTTCTGGGCGAAACCTTGGTGGATACCGCCAAGATGCTGCCCTTTCTGTTTTTGGCCTATCTGCTGATCGAGTATATCGAGCACCGCCACGGCGAGCGCATCGAAGCGCTGCTGGCGGGCGGCGGGCGCTGGGGCGCTGTGCCGGGCGCGGTGCTGGGCTGTGTGCCGCAGTGCGGCTTCTCGGCCATTGCGTCCAACTTCTATGCCTCCCGGGTCATCACGCTGGGCACGCTGATGGCAGTGTACCTTGCCACCAGCGATGAAGCTATTCCGCTGCTGGTATCCATGCCTGCCTACTGGGATAAGCTGGCCGTCCTGATGGTCATCAAGGTGTTGTACGCCATTGCGGTGGGCTTTGTGCTGGACTTTGTGCTGCGGGGCGTGCTGCCCAAGGGTCTGCGGGGCGGCTACACCGGCCATGCGGACGAGGTGGACTGCCACGAGGAGCACAGCGATGCCGAGGGCAACGAAAAGCCCATCTGGCAGGCGGCGCTGCGCCACACGCTGGAGATCTTTGTGTTCATCTTCGCGTTCAGTCTGGTGTTCGGTATGATCGTAGAGGGTGTGGGCGAGGACGTATTCGCCGAGATGCTGGGCGGCATGGGCTTCTTCCAGCCGGTGGTGGCGGCTCTGGTGGGGCTGATCCCCAACTGCGCTGCCAGCGTGCTGCTGACCCAGCTGTATGTGGAGGGTGCGCTGCGCTTTTCCAGCCTTGTGGCGGGGCTGTGCACCGGCGCGGGTGTGGGTCTGGCTGTGCTGTGGCGCGCCAACCCCTCGTGGAAGCAGAACCTCTTCATCACCGGCCTGACATGGGCCGCCGGTGCCTTTGTGGGCGTGGCGATGCAGCTGGTGGTGGCCGTGGTTGCCTGAGAGAAACCGAATCAAATGACAAAAGCTGCTCCGGAAGTGCTCCGGGGCAGCTTTTTTGCGGTTTATAATTTAGAAAGCTCTTCCAGCAGGGAAATTGCAATGGGCTTGACCCGGATGGAGCAGGCGTTGAACAGTTCCAGAACGCGGTCGTTTGCATAGTCCTTGCGGGCGACCTCGGTGTTGGACAAAATCGCGGCAAGCTCGGTATCCAGCTCGGTGCAGAGATTGGAAAGAGTCTCGAGAGTGGGATAGACCCGTCCGTTTTCAATTTTGGAAAGGTACACCACGGAAATACCGGCCTTTTCCGCCAGCTTTTCCTGCGTGATGCCCTTGCTTTGGCGGGCGAGCTGGATGCGTTTGCCAATGATAGCATAGTCGATCATTTGATAAACCTCCTGCATGATCTATGATACTGACAATACAGGATTAAACCGAAAGAATAATAAACAAATGGTTTAACTTGACTTTATAGAACAACATGACTATAATAAAGTTGGGTTCCCAATCAAATTTTGGGTGTTTTTTGTACAAAGATGAATCATGTACAGGAGGTCAAACGTATGAAGTGTAACATTTCGCGCCGTGATTTTATAAAGGGCGCTGCGGTGGTTGCGGCATCCGGGCTGCTGGCAGGCTGTGGCGGAGAGCCGTCGGCACCCTCTTCCAGTTCCAGCAGTTCGTCGAGTTCCAGCAGCTCGTCGAGCAGCTCCGGCGGTTCTTCCAGTTCCAGTAGCTCTTCCAGTTCTTCCAGCAGCTCTTCCTCCGGCGCGGGGGAGACTTCCGGCATCCGCTGGAAGTATAGCCGGAACAACGATGGCTCAATCAAATTGACTGGCTACGACAAAACGGCAGCGGTCGTGCCGAAGGGCAAGGTGGTCATCCCGGCCCAGTACGATGGCTATACGGTCAGCGAGTTGGGCTTTGCCCTATTCCGGGAAAACAACGAGATCGAGCAGGTCGTGCTTCCGGAGACGATCACAGTCATTGACTGGTATGCATTTTGTCAGTGCAAAAACTTGTACAGCGCTACACTGCCCGAGGGCCTGAAGGAAATTGCCCCGTCTGCATTTAAAGGTTGTGGTCTGAAAAGTGTGGTTCTGCCGGAAAGTCTTGCCAAAGTTGGCTCGTGGGCTTTTGCCGAGAATACTGCGCTGGAGACCGCCATCATCAAGGGCAAAACGGAATTTGAGGAGAGAACCTTTCAAGAATGCACCAACCTGAAGAAGGTGGAGTTCCACAATGTCATCCCGACTCTGCCGGATTTCATGTTCGCGGGTTGCGCCAAGATTCAGAGCATCCCGCTCCCGATGAAGCTCAAGCAGATCGGATACGGTGTCTTCGACAGCTGTGAGCAGCTGGATAACGTCCAACTGCCGGATACGGTCCGGGAAATCGGCGGGGCGGCCTTTAATGGCACATCCCTACGGTCCATCAAAATCCCGGACGGTGTGGCCGAGATTCAGGCGCAGACATTCGGTTTTTGTAAGAATCTTGTCGAGATTCAGATCCCGGACAGCGTTAAGAGCATCGGACAGTGTGCGTTTTATGACTGCAACGCCCTTACTCAGATCAAACTCCCGGCCCAGATGACCCAGATTGAGTGGGGTGCGTTCGAGAGTTGTGGTGCCTTACAGAAGATTGCTCTGCCGGAAGGCATTTCGGAAATTGACACACAGACATTCATGTACTGTGATTCGCTGCGGGAAATTTATATCCCGGCCAGCGTGAAAAAAATTGGTGCAGGGGCATTTCATTGCTGGCGGCTGAAAACAGTCTATTTTGGCGGCAGTGAAGAAATGTGGAAAAATATCGAGATCGATATGGAAAAGAATGGCAATGGTGCTGACAATAAGGACCTGATGAAAGCGGAGCATTGCTGGAACCAGACCCCTGCGGCCATTGGCGTCTGACAGCGTGATCCCCTGAAAAACTGAATCAAATGGCAAACGCTGCTCCGGAAGTACTCCGGGGCAGCTTTTATTTTGCCAAAAACTTTCCACGGCCCTTTGAAATGTGTTATACTGGGAGAAAACGATGCATACAGGAGAGAGTACCATGCAATATAAGATTCTGGCAAGCGATTACGACAACACGCTGATGCCCTTTGGGGAGGCGAAGCCCCGCCCAGCGGTGGTAAAGGCGGTAAAAAAGCTGCAAGCCGCCGGGGGCAAGTTCGTGCTCAGCACCGGCCGCGCCTACCCCGGCATCCGGGATAAGAACCAGCTGGGCGGCATCCGGTACGACTACGCCATCACCTGCAACGGTGCCTGCGTGGTGGACAGGCAGGGCAACGTGATAGCCGAGCATCCACTTACCAGTGAGGAAATGTATGTGCTGGTGGATTTCTGCGAGGATTATAACTACCCGCTGCAATTCAACTTCCGGGATGCTTGTTACGCCTATTGCGAGTACGAGTATCTGCACACTGGCTATCAGATGATGAATAGCCCCGGGCTGGATTGCGTGGACGGCGAGGATCAGGACAGGCATCTTTTGGATATGCCCCACGCCGCCTTTGCTGCCATGCCGCCGCAGGAAGTGGAGCGCTTCCACGAAAAATACGGCTACCTTGGCCTGCACTGGATGCAGACGGGCGCGCAGAACGCGGACGGCTACTGCTATTACGATATCGTGCGCGGCGGCATGGATAAGGGCGTAGGGCTTGCCGACCTGTGTGCACAGATGGGGCTTACGCTGGCCGACGCCGTGGCCGTGGGCGATTCTGCCAACGATGTGGGGATGCTGAAAGCCGCCGGTCTGAGCGCCTGCATGGCCAACGGCACTCCGGATGCCAAGGCTGCTGCCGACCGGATCATCGGGGACGTGCGGGAGGACGGCGTGGCGGCGCTGATCGAGGAACTGTGGTTCGACGGTCCCCGCGCGGAGCCCTCCGGCAAAGACTTTGGCTCTGCATGGGGCAATATTGAAAGTGCAGGCGGCAGCTTATGAGCTTTGCGCCGGTGTACGATGACCGCAGCCGGGCGCTGATTTTAGGCACATGGCCCAGCCCCAAAAGCCGGGAGATGGCCTTTTACTACGGCCACCCGCAAAACCGGTTCTGGCCGCTGCTGGCGGCGCTGACCGGAGAGCCGCTGCCCGCGCGGGAGGATATCGCCGCCAAAAAGCAGCTGCTTTTGCGCCACGGGCTGGCGCTGTGGGATACGCTGGAAAGCTGCACCATTACCGGGGCGTCGGATGCCTCCATCAAGGATGTGGTGCCCAACGATATCGCCGGGCTGCTGCGCAAAGCGCCCATCCGGGCGGTGTTCTGCAACGGTGCTACAGCCTACCGCATCTACACAAAATATCAGCAGCCGCTTACCGGCATCCCGGCTGTCCGTCTGCCCAGTACAAGCCCCGCCAACGCCGCTTGCAGCCCCGCCCGGCTGGAGGAGATTTGGGGCGCTGCGCTGGCCGGATGGATCGCAAAATGATGACAAGGCTGTAAATTCTTTTGCGGGATACTTGCGTTTTTTTGCGGACGTTGTATTATGGATATCATAAGGGGTGTACCGCCCCGGACAAGGAGAAATGACCATGAGCAAGATCATCCGCACCCAAAAGCCCAGCGTGCTGCCTTTTTACGCAATGGCACTGGTGTTCGCGGTGCTGTGCGCGGTGCTGCCGGTATACAAATTATGGGCGCTGTTGGCGGCGCTGGGCGGAGCCGCTGTGGCTTTTGGCGTGGCACAGAAGGTCTGCCCGCCCCGGGTGGTGGAGCATGAGGTGCCTTTCCACACCGGTGTGGAGGATGTGGACCAGATGCTGACCGATATCCAGCAGAAGCTGGACACCCTGCACGCGCTGAACGAGACACTGCCCGACCCGCAGCTGTCTGCCGCCATGACCCGCATGGAAAAAGCGGGACGCTCCATTGTGGAGGTGGTAGAAGCAAACCCCGCCAAGGCAAAACAGGTGCGCCGGTTTGCCAACTACTATCTGCCGGACGCCGTAAACGTTTTGCAGCAGTACGCAAAACTTGCAAAGCAGGGTGTGCGGGGCGAGAATGCCGCCTCCATCCGTGCCGAGGTGGAGCACAACGCCGCCTCGATCGCCACCGCCTTTGAAAACCAGCTGGACGCCCTGTACGCGGCAGAGAGCATGGATCTGTCCGCAGACCTGACCGTTTTGCAGAATATGCTGAAAGGGCAGGGTTTGAGCAAGTAAAACCAGAATATCCCCTCGGGATTTTGAAAGGAAGGAATCACTTATGGCTGACAATACCCTGAACTTTGATCTGGATGCCCCCGCAGTGCCCACCCTGACGCTGGACCCCACCCCGGCCGCTGTGCCGCAGGAGGAAAAGCCCGCCGCTGCCCCCGCCCCGGAGGCACAGGTGAAGCTGAGCCCCGAGGAGCAGGCCATGGTGGATCAGTTTGCCCAGAAGATCGACATCACCAACAGCCAGCAGGTGCTGCAGTATGGCTCTGCCTGCCAGAAGAAGATCGGCGATTTCTCCGAAGCTGCCCTCTCCAAGGTGTCCACCAAGGATCTGGGCGAGGTGGGCGATATGATCACCGACCTCATCGGCGAGCTGAAGAGCTTTGACGCCAACGAGGAGCAGCAGAAGGGCATCATGGGCTTCTTCAAGAAGAAAACCAACCAGCTGGACGCCCTCAAGACCAAGTACGACAAGACCGAGACCAACGTGGAAAAGATCCAGTCCATGCTGGAAGCCCATCAGGTGCAGCTGCTCAAGGATATCGCCATGCTGGACAAGATGTACGAGCTGAACATGGCCTACTTCAAGGAATTGAGCATGTATATCCTTGCCGGCAAGAAAAAGCTGGCGGATGTGCGTGCCAACGAATTGCAGCAGGCTATGGACAAGGCCAAAGCTTCCGGTCTGCCGGAGGACGCACAGGCTGCCCGCGACCTTGCCGACCAGTGCGAGCGCTTTGAGAAAAAGCTGTACGATCTGGAGCTGACCCGCAACATCAGCCTGCAGATGGGCCCCCAGATCCGTCTGCTGCAAAACAACAACACCATGATGGCAGAAAAGATCCAGTCCACCATCGTGAACACCATCCCGCTGTGGAAGAACCAGATGGTGCTGGCACTGGGTCTGGCACACAGCCAGCAGGCTATGCAGGCTGAGCGTGCCGTGACCAACATGACCAACGACCTGCTGAAGAAGAACGCCGAGGCGCTGAAGCTGGGCACCATCGAGACCGCCAAGGAGAGCCAGCGCGGCATCGTGGATATCGAGACCCTGCAGCAGACCAACAAGAGCCTGATCGAGACGCTGGACGAGCTGAACAAGATCCAGAGCGAGGGCCGCGCAAAGCGTGCCGCCGCCGAGCAGGAGCTGACCCGCATCGAGGACGAGCTGAAAACCAAAATGATGGAGATCCGGAGCTGAAATGGCAAACGCTGATTTTTCTCAGAACAAACAAACCGCTCCCGGCGGCTTTGACGCGGGCAGCTACCGTGAAAAAGCAAAGCCGGAGCAGGCCGTAAGGCTGACGCCCCGCCAGCAGAAGCTGGCCGCACTGGAAGCAAAGCTGCCCGCTGCGCTTTCCACCCGGGTGGCGGCGCTGGCTTTGAGCGTAGTGGTAATGCTGGCCGCCTTTTTCGGCTTTGGCAGCGCCAAGCTGCGCGGCAAGTACAACACCGCCCGCCAGTGGTTCACCGCCGGGGTCACTGCCGACAACGGCTATAACCTGAGCGAGGAACTGACCACCCGGGAGAATACGGCGGCCAACGTTATTACCACCGCCAGCAATACGCTGGGGGCAGATAATGCTGAAGTATTGACTGCACAGGATGCACTGACGGCGTTCAGCAACGATCTGGACGGCGTGAAGGCAGGCAAGACCCGGCTCCATGCCCTCTATGAGGACAACGAGACTTTGGGCACCGCCATCGACCAGCTGTATGCAAAGTTGCAGGAGCAGGCCGCAGACCCCATGAAGATGGGCGCGGTGCAGGGGCAGTACGGCCAGTTCAACAGCGCAGCCACCATCATTGGTACTTTGCAGTACAATACGGCGGTGTATGAATATCAGAAGGATGTCGGCGGCTTCCCGGCCAGTGTGCTGGGCGCTTTGTCCGGCGTGAAGGAGGTTGAGCCCTTCGCATGAAAAACTTTGCAAAACGCATCAGCGCACTGGTGCTGGCCGTGGTGGTCAGCGCGGCAGTGCTGTGCCCGGCGGCCTTTGCCGCCCAGCTGCCCAGCCTGTCCAAGGGCGAGTGTGTGGTGGATGATGCCGGTGTGCTGAACAGCAGCACCGTGCAGACCATCACTGAGTTGAATGCGCAGCTGGAATCCAGTTGCAGCGGCGCACAGATCGGTGTACTGACAGTAGAATACACGGGCAATGATTCCACGGAGGATTACGCCACGCAGGCTTTCAACGCCTGGGGCATCGGTTCGTCCTCCCAAAACAACGGCGTGCTGATTTTGCTGGTGATGGAGTCGGCGCAGTACGCGGATGGCGACTACTACCTGACCTACGGCGATGGCTTCCGCAACACCACGCTGGCAAAGCAGTCCAGTGCTATCGCCCAGACCATGGAAAATCAGTTTGCCGCAAAGGATTATGACGGCGCAGTGACTACCTGTGCCCGGAACGTGGCCAACACCATCGCGGACATTTACGGGGTCAGCCTTTCCGGCAGCACCGGCAACGGCAGTACCGTGCAGCCCGGGTATCAGGGCAGCCAGAGCAGCGGCGGCAGCACCCTGACCGACATCCTGTCCCTTGTGGTCGGCGCTGTTCTGCTTATCGTCATCATCCGGTCAATGGCCTATGTTTTTGCCAGCCCCTGCGGCTGGCTGTGGTGCTTCGGCGGGCCGCGGCCTCCCCGCAGACGGTGGGGACCCCGCGGACCCCGCGGTCCGCATGACCCGCCGCCCCCGCCGGGCGGCTACTACGGCGGCTCCCGTGGTCCCCGGCCCCCGCGCGGCGGCGGCTTTGGCGGCATGGGCGGCGGCAGCTTTGGCGGCGGCTTCGGCGGCATGGGCGGCGGTTCCAGCCACGGCGGCGGCGGTGGCCGTGGGCGGTAATAGACGATTTGGAATGCGCTCCGCGTTTGCTTCGCGCATATTCAGCGGAAGAATGATTTGAGATTTTGGGGTTCTGAAAAGCCTGCGGGCTTTTCAGAACCCTTTTTTCACGGGTGGGGCGTAACGGAAAACGGCATTTGCAGCGCCGCTTTCTACGAAAGCGCGGCGCTGCGGAGGGGGGATACCCCTTCCGTCATCGCCTGCGGCGATGCCACCTTCCCCAAGGGGACGGCTTTTGGCGGTGGCGGTAAAGTTTCCGGCATAGCGCAAAGGCGTCCCCTTGGGGGAGCTGGCTGCGAACGCAGTGAGCAGACTGAGGGGGTATTGGGGCTAACGGCGTGAGCCCTCTCGGTCATCGCCTGCGGCGATGCCACCTCTCCCAAAGGGAGAGGCAAGAGCACTGCCGAAAGCTTCCTCGTTGTACCTAATGCTTTAGCAACGGGCTTTAAATCTTGGCTCCCCCTTCGGGGGAGCTGGCGCGGGAGCGCCTGAGAGGGCTCGCCCCTTGCCTTTCTCTTTTTTACGCCTTTTATCGTGAATGAAATTCATTTGACAAAACAATTTTTGTAACTTATACTGGATGGCATCACGAAAAATAAAGGAAGTATCTGTCATGCTGACTCTGGATAAGATCTACCACGCCGCCTTTGTGCTGAAGGACGTGGCGAGAAAGACCGACCTCATCGAAGCCCCCAAGCTGTCCAAGGACTGCCAGCTGTACCTCAAGACCGAGAACCTGCAGGCCACCGGCAGCTTTAAGGTGCGGGGCGCTTATTATAAGATCAGCCAGCTTTCCGAGGAGGAGAGCGCCAAGGGCGTCATTGCCTGCTCTGCGGGCAACCATGCGCAGGGCGTGGCGCTAGCGGCTACCCGGCGCGGCATCCGCAGCATCGTCTGTATGCCGGACGGCGCACCCCTGATGAAGGTAGAGAATACTAAAAATCTGGGCGCGGAGGTCTGCCTTGTGCCCGGCACCTACGACGAAGCCCACGACAAGGCCGTGCAGCTGCAGAAGGAGTACGACATGACCTTTATCCACCCCTACGATGACGAGCAGGTCATCGCCGGGCAGGGTACCATCGGCTTGGAGATCCTTGACCAGCTGCCGGATGTGGACGCTGTGGTGGTGCCGGTGGGCGGCGGCGGACTGATCTCCGGCATTGCCTTTGCTATCAAGACCCTGCGCCCGGAGGTCAAGGTGTACGGCGTACAGGCCGAGGGTGCTCCCAGTATGTACCGCAGCCTGCACGAGCACAAGTACCAGACCCTGAAAGCTGCTTCTACCTTTGCGGACGGCATTCAGGTCAAGACCCCGGGCGAGCTGACCTACCAGCTGTGCGAGCAGTATGTGGACGATATCGTTACCGTGACCGAGGACGAGACGGCAGCGGCCATCCTCTCCCTGATGGAGAACCAGAAGCTGGTGGCCGAGGGTGCAGGCGCTGTGCCGGTGGCAGCAGTACTGTTCCACAAGCTGCCGGTGGAGGGCAAAAAGGTGGCCTGCGTCATCTCCGGCGGCAACATTGATGTAAATATCCTGAACCGCGTCATCACCCGTGGTCTTGTTATGAGCGGGCGCAAGGCAAACCTGACCATTGCACTGGAGGACAAGCCCGGCCAGCTGAAAAAGGTGGCCGAGGTGGTATCCCGCTGCGGCAGCAATGTGGTGTCGGTGCAGCACGATGGCTCCGACCCCAATATGCCCATCTCCAGCTGCTTCCTCAAGCTGACGCTGGAGACCCGCGATGCCGC
>ERZ1034713.921-NODE-921-length-14727-cov-4.925981_pt1 | contig 14727 bp, 14 predicted proteins | sample MGYA00520692_ERZ1034713 | MGnify/ENA primary metagenome ERZ1034713 (study PRJEB33766, sample SAMN09781717) | gut metagenome | biome: gut microbiome | host: Homo sapiens | place: Madagascar | study: EMG produced TPA metagenomics assembly of the PRJNA485056 data set... | reverse complement strand
ATCATATTCTTGATAGCCTATGTGATTAAGCGTTATGATGTTTAGAGTGTCATTTTTGATGAAAATCTTAGCAATGTGATGCCTATGTTTTTCTGGCATTAAGAGTAAAAAATCTTTATAGTAAAATCGATCTTTTAGGGGAGTATAATGAGGCTGATTTGCCATTTCAACAATAACATTGGTCGCGGTTTTTATCTTTTTCATAAAGGAATTTTAGCATTTTTTTGTTTAATATTTCTAAGTGCTTGTGGATATAAAGGAGAGCCAACTTATACAAGTTATGAGCAAAATGGCTCGGTAAAAAGTATTAAAAAATATGGAACTTTAAATAGGTGGTAGATGATGAATGATTTAATTTTAGTGCTTGATTTTGGCTCACAATACACACAACTCATTGCTAGAAGACTGCGTGAATATGGCGTTTATACCGAGATAGTCCCTTACTTTGAAAAGCTAGATTTCATAAAGGCAAAAAATCCTAAAGGAATCATTCTTAGCGGGGGACCTGCGAGTGTGTATGAAGAGGGGGCGTATAAGCCGGATTCTAGAGTGTTTGAGCTAGGAGTCCCCGTGCTTGGAATCTGCTATGGTATGCAGTATATCGCACATTTTTTTGGCGGAAGCGTGGTAAGGGCAGAGGCACAGGAGTTTGGCAAAGCGGTTTTAGAAATTGCGGATTTAAATTTGGCGTTGTTTAAGGATGTAAAGCAAGATTCTATCGTGTGGATGAGCCACGCGGATAAGGTGGAGTCTTTACCTAGCGACTTTGTGGAATTAGCTAAAAGTGGAAATACGCATTATTGTGCTATCGCGGACTTTAAACGAAATGTATATGCTTTGCAATTTCACCCAGAAGTCGTGCATAGTGAGTGTGGCGGAGAGATTTTGCGGAATTTTGCTGTGGGGATTTGTGGGGCAGATACAAGCTGGAATATGCGGAATTTTGCGGAAAGTGAGATTGCAAAACTGCGTGAAAAAGTGCTTGGGGGAGATAAGGTTCTTTGTGCTGTGAGTGGGGGCGTAGATTCTAGCGTGGTAGCCATACTTCTTTATCGTGCCATAGGAGAAAATCTTATCCCTGTTTTTGTGGATACCGGGCTTTTAAGAAAGGGGGAGAGAGAAGCGGTAGAAGCGATGTTTAAAGAGAATCTAAAAGTGCCTTTGATTGTAGCCGATGCGAGAGAGCTATTTTTAAGGCGATTAAAGGGTGTTACAGAGCCTGAGCAAAAGCGAAAAATCATCGGTGAAACCTTTATAGAAGTCTTTGAAGCTGAGGCTAAAAAGCACAACACAAAAGGTGAAATAAAATTCCTAGCACAAGGCACACTCTACCCTGATGTGATTGAATCTGTGAGCGTGAAAGGACCAAGCAAAACGATAAAAAGCCACCATAATGTCGGCGGACTGCCTGAATGGATGAAATTTGAGTTAATCGAGCCTTTAAGAGAGCTTTTTAAGGACGAGGTAAGGGCGTTAGGCAGAGAATTAAGAATGCCTGAATCTATGCTTATGAGGCACCCTTTCCCCGGACCCGGACTTGCCATACGCATTATGGGTGAAGTAAATAGCGAAGATTTAGAGCTATTAAAAGAAGCAGATTCTATCTTTATAGAAGAGCTGCATAAATGGGGCTTGTATGATAGCGTGTGGCAGGCATTTTGTGTGCTTTTAAATGTGCGAAGTGTGGGCGTAATGGGCGATAACCGCACTTATGATAATACTATTTGCGTAAGAGCCGTGGAAGCACAAGATGGAATGACAGCGAGTTTCTCACACTTACCCCACGCATTTTTAGAATCTGTCTCAAATCGCATAATTAACGAAGTAGCAGGGATTAACCGAGTCGTGTATGACATCACCTCAAAACCCCCGGGAACCATTGAGTGGGAGTAGGGAATGACGCAAAGTGTAAATAATTTAAAGCAGTTTTTCACGCCAAAAGAAGCGAGTGTGTGGGCTAGTGCGTATTTAAATAAAAGAGTAACAAACTCCAACATTTTGTATCTTATTAACTATGGAAAAGTAGCAAATTATGCGATAAATTCTAAGGAAAATTTGATTAGCAAAGATGAGTTACAAGCCTATTATGATACGCTCTATACGCAAGAAAGCCACAGTCACCCACTAGCTTTTGCAAACTATAAAGAGGCAGAGACAACTAAGCATATTCATAGACTTCACCCCTATAAAGGTAAATTTATCCCTCAGCTTGTGGAGTATTTTTTAGATTCTCATACTGATACACTGAAAACAGAATCTTATTTTAAAAAAGATGATATTGTGCTAGATATTTTTGCAGGAAGTGGTACGACTTTATGTGTGGCAAGTGAATTGGGAATGCACAGCATTGGGATTGATATTTCTTGCTTTAATACTATGCTTGTTAATGCGAAGTTGGGGCGTTATGATAGTAATCTTTTAGAAAAAGAATGCTATAGGCTTATCCAAGCTTTAGAATCTTTTTATGAAAATAATAATATAAAGACTTTTGAAGAGACTTTAACTCAACATTTAAATGCGTTTAATGCAGAGTTTTTTCCTAAAAATTTTAAACGCAAAGTGGTGCTAAAAGAAATTGATGAAAAAGTCTATGGAGAAATAAAAGAAAGAGAATTTTTAAGCATTTATGACAAGCTAGTTAAGCAATTCAATATTGATTTAAATGTTAAAAATAATGGAAGTTTTTTAGATTTTTGGTATATAGAATCTATTAAGCAAGAACTTATTTTACTAAAAAATAAAATCACAAAAGCACCGAAAGATTTGCAAGAGATTCTAAACATTATTTTAAGTCGCACTGCACGAAGTTGTAGGGCTACAACGCACGCCGATTTAGCCACCTTAAAAAAGCCTATGTTGAGAAGTTATTATTGTAAAAAGCACGGCAGGATTTGTAAGCCACTTTTTAGCTCTTTAAAATGGTTTAAAAGCTATACAAAGGATACACTAAAGAGAATTAAAGAATTTGAGACCTTAAGAAGTAATTGTTTTAGTCTGTGTCTTAACGCAGACTCTTGTGATGTAGATATTATAAATGAAACAAAAAAACAAAATGCTATTTTTGCTAATCTCTTGTGCTCACAAAAAATTGCTGGAATCTTTAGCTCCCCTCCTTATGTGGGGCTAATAGACTATCACGAGCAACACGCTTATAGTTATGAGCTATTTAATTTAGAGCGAAAAGATACCCTAGAAATAGGTGCAAAATTAAAAGGGCAAAGTAGAAATGCTAAAGAAAACTATACAAAAGCAATCGCAATGGCTTTAAACAATGCAAAAAACTTTTTAAAGCAAGACTACAATGTGTTTTTAGTAGCAAATGATAAATTTAATCTCTATCCAAGTATCGCAGAAATGGCGGGAATGCAAATTGTAAAAATCTATCATAGACCTGTGCTAAATCGCAGTGAAAAAGATACAAATGCGTATAGCGAGAGTATTTTTCACCTAAAGGATAAAAATGAAGCAAGCGATTAAAAATAGATTAATTCAAGCTCTAAGAAATAAATTTGAGAATTATAAACCAGAAAGTAGCTATATGCCCTTTCACACAAGGCTTTTAGGCAAGGATAGAATGGCTTTGTATAGTTTTATACAAAGCCTTAATACAAATTTTGGCACAAGTATTTTTGAGCCTGTTGCAGAAGAGCTGGGATTAAAGAAATTTGATAGCATTAAACGACAGGCAAGTGCAGGAGATACTATAACTAAAAAAGCTCAAAGAGTGATACAAGAGATTATGGATAATTTAGAAAGTGCAAATGCTAAACCAAATAAACAAAGTGAAATTGCTAGAATCCTAGAAGTAGCACAAAGTGGGGAGACAAGCACGATAAAACCTACAAAAATTGACTTATTTTTACAAAAAGATTCTGGTGTGTATCTTATTGACATTAAAACTGCTAAACCCAACAAGGAAGGCTTTAAGGAATTTAAACGCACACTTCTTACTTGGGTGGCGAGTTATGCCTACGCAAATCCACATAGTGAGATTCACACACTTATTGCTATTCCCTATAATCCTTATGAACCAAAGCCTTATGAAAGATGGACTATGGCAGGAATGCTGGATTTAGAGTTTGAACTCAAAGTAGCGGACGAATTTTGGGACTTTTTAGGTGGGGTGGGAAGCTATGCTATGTTATTAGAAGCATTTGAGGAAGTTGGGATTGAAATGCGAGAAGAGATTGATGAATATTTTAAGCGATTTAACAATGGATAAAGTGAATTGTTAAAAGAACTTGACAAGTTGCAAGAAGCAGGGCTAATTGAATGGAGTAAAAATAATAATCCACGCAAGAAGGTTTATGTAAATGAATGCAAGGGCAAAAAGATACAAGATATTTGGGAGTGTAAAGATTCTCAAAATCCAGCCTCCTACCGAGAAAAATAGAGCAATGTTAAGGCGTATTATTGCGATGTCATCAAATGAAAGTTCTAGGGTTATGGATTGCTTTTGTGGTGGTGAGGGATTTTTGCAAGAAGCCCTAAAATTAGGGAGAAAATTCATCGGTATTGATGAAAGCATTGAAGCAATAAAACTTAATCAAAAATGGCTAAAAGAAAGTGAAATCATTTATTTAGCCACGATATTGCTTTGATTGAAAAGCTTACATGGTAATAACGCAAAGCATTAAACGCAAGTCTTCTAAATAGTAGCCTCACAATAAAATTTACCTTTTAGGCGAGTCAATTGCCTAGCTTTTTATGCTGTATCAATCACTTAGCATAAGTCTTCTAGTAAGTCTTGCCATACCCAATGCCCACAAATATGCGGATAAGATTTTACCTATCCACATAGATCCCACGCAAAAGCAGAGTGGCAGAATAAGCTCTTCACTCCCCCTAAGCTTTCAGCTAAAGCTATGATTTTGTGGATTTAAAATTATCTCTTGAAACGACTTAAGCTAAAATGTTTTTGAATATCCTCATTTAACTTGTTAGAATTTAAAGCCTCAAAGCCGAATTTGCCAAGTACGGGAGCAAATTTAAAGCCATGACTTAAACCGCCGATAAAAAAGACATTTTCACTTAAAAAATCGATAATAAAGTCATTATCCGCACTCAAAGGATAGCTACAAACACTTCCTTTTTTAAAGGAGCCTATTTTGGGAAAGAAATTTTTAATATATACATCTATTTCCCTAAAATCTTCCTTATAAGCACCAAAATCTTTACACTCTTCCCTATTATTAATAAATTGTCCGCTTTGATCACGCCCAATTTTAAGTCCATCTTTAAAATCATAAAATCCATAAAAATGGTCATCTTCAAATTCTATAATAAATGATGAAAGTTTTGAAACGGGATAATTTCCCAAGCTTTCATACCAATGCACCACCTTTCTTTTTGCCTTAACGCACACAGGAGCTAACTCAAAATCAAAGCAGTCTAAAACCTCATTGACAAAACTTCCAGCACAAATTAGAATTTGCTTTGCTTTAATTTTTTCTTTATTTTCAAAATGCAGTGTGAAAATATCTTCTTTTTTATCCACATTTTTAAGAGTGTCGATTAAAATATCTGCACCCAAATTTTGAGCTTCTAAAATCGCACGACTTACGCTTAAATCGCTATAAACAAAGCCAGTATCAGGCTCTAAAATGCCAAAGCAATCCTTTGCAATTTTAATGCCGTAATTTTCATAAATTTCTTTAGCATTAAGTTGCTTTGTATTAAGTTTAAATTCCTTTATGCTTGTGAGGATATTTTGCATAAAATCATTGTCGTAACTGCCTACATTTAAAAGCCCACCACGCTCAAAAAGTTTAATTTTATGTGCTTTTTCAAATTCTCCCCAAAGCGTGTAAGCTTCTTGCAAGAGAGGGATATATTTACTCCCTTCCCCATAAGCAATGCGAAAAATTCGCGTATCGCCGTGATAAGAGCCTAGTGTATGAGGTGTTTGAAATTTATCAATCAAACATACCTTTTTGCCGGCTTTTGCAGCATAATATCCCGCAAAAGCTCCCACCGTTCCACTTCCAATAATAGCTATGTCATAAAGCATTTTAATCCCACCTTTCATATAAATTATGGTCAATTTCTAGTAAATCGAGCCATTTTCCAATAATAAAATTCTCCAAATCTCCTAAATTTTTTATTTTGCTATAACTTGCATAAATGGGCGGAGCTACGATAACTCCCATTAGAGAAAGTTTTGTCATATGTTCTAAATTTAGCGTAGAAAAAGGCAGCTCTCTCACGGCTAAAATGAGTTTTTTTTGCTCTTTTAAGGCTACCGCGCAAGCTCTTGTTAATAAAGTATCGCAAAAACCAGCGTGAATTTTAGCTAATGTCGAGATAGAGCAGGGGGCGATGATGGTTTTATCAATACCAAAAGAGCCACTTGAAACTCCCGCACTTAAATCCTCATCATTTAAAAAAACGCATTGATTAAATTTTTTACAAATTTGACTTAAATTTTGTTTATTTTCCGCTTCAAAACTTTTTTTAGCACCCTTAGTGATAATGCAAAAAAGCTCAACTTTTTGTTCTAAAATTTCAAGTATTTTAAGCCCTAAATGCACACTACTTGAACCTGTAATCCCTAACAAAACTTTCATTGTAACAAAACCCTATTTTTCCCCACAACAATGCCTTGCATCACTCTGCCGTCCTTGCTTTTAACTCGAATTCTCTCACCCAAATTTGCACTTTGTAAAGAAACAAGCTCGATTAAAACATCTATACCTTTATCTTTTAAAACACCTATAATTTGGTCATTTCTTTTAATAATAGCTGTGGTTTTAAACATATTTTGTCTTAAAATGGTATTTTTGCTAATATTATTTTTTGCAAGAAGATTGTTTAAGTCCTCTTTGCTTAGAGCATTGTTTGGGACTTTATCAAAGTCCATCATCACAATTTTATAGTCAAATGCACCGATTTTATCTCCTCTTTTTATCGCCCTTGTGCTACGCAAAACCTCTAAATTAGCACGGATAAAATAACGAAAAAAAACATTTTTGGAGATATTTTGTGGAGTTTTAAATTCTGCCCTTAAAAAGCCTTGAGCTTTGTTAAATTTGCCATTGGCAATGCGTAAAAACTCAAAATTTTCAAAATCTTTAGGTAAAGAGGTAATTTTCAAATCAATTTGATTGATGATGATTTGAGGAAAATTATTTTGATATTCTTTAGTTAAGGCAGCTTTGACTAGATCTAAATTTCCAGCTTCTAAAATTTGCCATAAAAACAAAAAGGCAAAACAAATTTTCCTCATATTTTCCCTTAAAATAGGCTTATTACAGCACCATTATACTTTTCTTCAATGAATTTTTTAATCGCTTCGCTTTTTAACACTTCTTTGATAACTTGTGTTTTCTCACCATCTTTATCCTTTTCTTGCACGGCTAAAACGATAGCATATAAGCTTCCTTCATCTTCGATAAAAAGCCCATCTTTTGGATTTAATTTTGCTCCAAGTGCATAATTTGTAGGGATGAGTGCTACATCCACATCATCTAAAGCACGAGGTAATTGTGCGGCTTTAAGCTCTAGGAATTTAAGCTTTTTAGGATTATCCACTATGTCAAGCGGAGTTTTTAAAACCTTGTCATTGAGCTTGATTAGCCCAGCTCTTTCAAGTAAATCTAAAGCTCTGCTTTCATTTGTGGGGTCATTTGGGATAGCTATTTTAGCATTTTGAGCAATTAAATTTTTATCCTTAACTCTCTTTGAGTAAGCTGCCATAGGCACTAAAATGATATTATCTATGGCGACAAGTTTGCTTTTTTGATTTGCATTAAATTCGTCTAAAAAAGGTTTATGTTGAAAAAAATTTGCATCTAAATCCCCTTGCGTTAAAGCTAAATTTGGTAGCACATAATCAGCAAATTCCTTCACTTCTAAATTCCAACCCTTTTCTTTAAATAAAGCCTTGCTAAATTCCAAGATTTCAGCGTGTGGAGTAGGTGTAGCACCTATGATTATGGTTTTATCACTTGCAAAAGCAAAATGAAACAATAGGCTAATAATTAAAATGATTTTTTTCATTTTTCCTCCTTAAAAACCCGGAATTAGAATATCTTTATAGTTTTCCTCGATAAATTTTTTAAGCTTTTCACTTTTTAAAACCTTATCGATAACTTTAGTTTTTGCACTTTGCACATCTTCTGCTCTTACTACGACAAAATTGACATAAAGGCTATCTTTATCTTCTCTAAAAATAGAGTCTTTGACAGGGTTTAAATTTGCTCCTAAAGCATAGTTTGAATTAATCACAGCCACATCCACATCATCTAAAGCACGAGGTAATTGTGCGGCTTTAAGTTCTAGGAATTTAAGCTTTTTAGGATTATCCACTATGTCAAGCGGAGTTTTTAAAACCTTGTCATTGAGCTTGATTAGCCCAGCTTTTTGCAAAAGCTCCAAAGCTCTACTTTCATTTGTAGGGTCATTTGAGATAGCGATCCTAGCACCATCTTTTAACTCACTAAGATTTTTTAGCTTTTGACTAAATGCAGCCATAGGAGCGATCAAAATAGGCGTGGTAGCGACTAAATCGCTTTTGGCATTTTTATTGTATTCGTCTAAAAAGGGCTTGTGCTGGTATAAATTTGCATCAAGCTCCTTATTGCTTAAGGCTTTATTTGGCAGGATATAATCAGTAAATTCGACGATTTTAAGCTCATAACCTTCTTTTTTAAAATCCTCTCTCATATGCTCGACTATAATTTCAAATGGATTAGGGGTAAGCCCTATGGTAATGATTTTTTCATTGGCAAATAAAAGAGAAGAAAATAAAAAAAAGCTAAAAATAATTTTTGAGAAATTCATAGGTATCTCCTTGTGGCGAAATTTTTATTAGATAAGAATTAAAAAGCTGGAATCACAGCACCATTGTATTTTTCTTCAATAAATTTCTTTATTTTTTCACTTTGCAGTGCTTTTGTGAGAGCCTTGATTTTAGGATCTTGCTCTTTGCCCTCTTTAACGACTAAAATATTCGCATAAGGGCTATTTTTATCTTCAATAAAAATTGAGTCTTTTACAGGATTTAAATTTGCTGAAAGAGCATAGTTTGAATTAATCACAGCCACATCCACATCACTTAAAGCACGAGGTAATTGTGCGGCTTTAAGCTCTATAAATTTGATATTTTTAGGATTTTGAGTAATATCAATAGGTGTTTTTAGAACTTTATCATTAAAGCCTACAAGTCCTGTTTTAGCGATGATATCAAGCGCTCTACTTTCATTTGTAGGGTCATTTGGAACGGCTATTTTAGCACCATCCTTTAACTCGTTAAAATTTTTGTATTTTTTAGAATATACAGCCATAGGTTCAATGTGAATATTTGCAACCTTCACAAGTTTCGTGCCTTTGCTTTTGTTGAATTCTTCTAAATAAGGCATATGTTGAAAGAAATTTGCATCGACTTCACTATTATCTGTGGCAAGATTTGGCAAAACATAATCGGTAAATTCTTTCACTTCAAGCGTATAGCCTTCTTTTTTAAGATCCTCTTTGGCTTGATTTAAAATCTCAGCGTGTGGGACAGGAGTCGCTGCGACAACAATTTTTTCTGCGGCATTTAAATTAAGAGTAAAGCCTACAAGGCTTACTAAAAGTAGTGTTTTAATGTTCATAATTTTTCCTTTTTTAAGTCATCGTGCTTGCTTATCTTACGCTCTGACTATCAAGAAAACTTTTAAAGATAATCAGGCTAGGATATCTGGGACATCATAGCTCATCCTTTCAAAAATTAATTAGCGTTGATTGTAGCTTAAAAAATTTTAATATAATATTAATTACTTACTTTTTTATTTCTTTAAGTTTAAAAACTAAAATTAAGCTTAAGAAAATTCCCAACAATATTTCAAAAATGATACTTTCTTTATTGTAAAAATCAAAAATGATTTTGGATAAATCGATTAAGAGAAGTCCTATAATAATATAAATTTCTTTACAATCTTTCGCCCAAGTGTAGAATAAATTGCCTAAAATTTGCACCATTTGCACTAAAATAAGCAAAATAATAACGGTTTGTATCATCATCACACTATCAAAACGCTCATAACCATAGCGTATCGCCACATCTCCAAGACCGCCACCACCTATCGTTCCAGCAAGAGCTGAGAAGCCTATGGTAAAGATTAGGGTAAGGGTTAAGCCACTGATGATATTTGGTAGGGCTTCTACAAAAATAACTTTGAAGATGATTTGAGTATCACTAGCTCCATAAGATTTTGCTGCCTCTATGACGCCTTTATCAACTTCTTTAAAGGTGCTTTCTAGCATTTTAGCTAAATAGGGTGTTATTCCTATGGAAAGGGGGGTGATAACAGCATCTGTTCCTATGCTTGTGCCAACAACGATTTTAGAAAGCGGTAAAAGCACGATAATGAGAATAAGAAAAGGAAAAGCCCTTAAAACATTTGTAATGAAATCTAAAATACTATAAGCAAAAGGATTTTCTCTAATGCCATCGCGTCCCCAAATGGCAAGTAAAATTCCAGGAATAATTGCTAGTAAAAATCCTACAAAAACGCTCATTAAACTCATATAGATGGTTTCATTTAGGGCTTGTTTTAAAATCAAATCATAATTTTGAGAAAAATTTGCAACAGAAGCGACAAGTGTTTCCTTCATATCTTGCCAAGAAATTTCACCAAAAAAGCTTCCTATTCTTATAAAAAACTCTTCCATTAAGCCACCTCCCATAAAACACCACTTTTTTCTATGTAAGTTAGGACTTTTTCTTTATCTTTTTCATCAATGTTAATCACTAAATTTCCTAAAGCTACTCCGTTGAGTTTTTCAATTTTACCCCACACGATGTTAAAATCGATATTTAATGTCCTTGCCATATGCGTTATAACGCTATTTTGTGCGACTTCTTTGGGAAAATAAAGCTTGATATTTAGTCCATTTTCTGGTAAAAAATCGCTTTCTCCCAAAAATTCTCTCATTTTAGCATTAGGTTTTAAAAATAGCTCATCGATTTTACCACTGCCAATAATTTGCCCTTGTTCTAGTAAAACGGCTTTTTGCGCTATATCTTTTACCACATCCATTTCGTGCGTTACTAAAACTACGCTTATACCAAATTCCTTATTGATTTTAAGGATAAGCTCTAAAATATTTTTAGTTGTGTTAGGGTCAAGTGCTGATGTAGCTTCATCACTCAATAAAATTTTAGGATTAAGTGCTAAGGCTCTAGCTATAGCGATTCTTTGTTTTTGTCCCCCGCTTAATTCTTTGGGATAAGAATTTTTTTTATGGCTCAAACCCACAATGTCTAAAAGCTCATCAATTCTTTTTTTAACATCATTTTCGCTCATATAGTCTTTTTTAAACAAACTTGCCATAATTTTGCATTGTGTATAGTGTGTTCTTAACGGCATAGCGATATTTTCAAAAACATTTTTGCGGTTCATTAGAGCGAAATTTTGGAAGATCATTCCCACATCTTTTCTTAAGTCTTTAAGTTTTTCTGGCTCATTTTCAAGTAGGTCTTTAATCTCTAAATCAAAAACCTTAAGACTACCTTTTTGATAGCTTTCAAGTCCGTTAATGCATCTTAAAAGTGTGGATTTACCCGCTCCACTATGTCCTACTATGGCGTAAATTTCACCCTTTTTAATCTCCAAAGAGACATCATTGATAACCAGCTCTTTACCATAATATTTTTGCAAATTTTGTATTTTTATCAAATTAACCCTTTAAATTTTTAAGTTCCATTTGCACCTTTTCAAATTGCTTTTTAAGATTATTTAAGGCATTTTGATTTTGTAGGATAATGTCTTTTGGTGCTTTGGATAGGAATTTTTCATTGCTTAACATTGCGTTGATTTTAACAATTTCTTTTTCTAGTTTCGCCTTTTGATTTTCTAATCTGGCTATGATTGCACTTAAATCTATATTGTCAAGCTTAATGTTGATTTCTAAATTTTCACTCACATCACAAATGGCGTTGTTTAATTTTTCGCTTATAAATTCTATACTTTCACATTTTGCAAGAAGAGTTATAAAATGTTGATATTTTTCTATCTCGCTTTGCATGGCAGAATTATTAAGCTTAATATAAGCCTTTTCAATCTTAGCATTACCAAGCTCGATTAAGCTTTTTGCTCGGCGTATGCTAATGATACTTTCTATTAATAAAGAAAAAATGCGTTCTATTTTTTCATCTTTGTTACCTAAATTTGGATAAGCACTTATCATAATCGAAGCACTATTTTCAAGCTCACTTCCACTTAATTTATGGTAGGCATATTCACTTATAAAAGGCATAAAAGGATGCAAGGCTTTTAAGGCTTCCTTAAAAATGCTTCCAAGCTCTTTAACGCTACTTTTTTGTGCCTTACTAAGCTCGATCCCCCAATCACAAAAATCGTCCCAAAAAAATCTGTAAAGATAATTTGCCGCATCATTAAAGCGGTAGTTTTCTAAATTTTCTCTTACTTGTTTGAGGCATTCTTGAAATTTTGCGTCAATAAATTTAGCAAGCTCACTTTGAATAGTAATGTTTTCTAAATCTTCAAATTTGTTTTCGTTTAAAAGAAGATAATTTGTCGCATTGTAAATTTTGTTTGTAAAATTCCTTACTTGCAAAAGCCTATCTTCGCTTAATTTTATATCGCGTCCTTGCACAGCTAACAAAGCAAGAGTAAAACGCAAAATATCAGCACTATAAGTTTTAATGCTTTCATTTGGGTCAATGACATTACCAAGACTTTTGCTCATTTTGCGTCCTTGCTCATCTTTGACTAAAGCGTGTAAATAAATATGCTTAAAAGGAAGTTCTTCTAGGGCGTTTGTGCTTTGAAACATCATTCTAGCGACCCAGAAAAATAAAATGTCAAAACCAGTAATAAGCAAGGAATTGGGGTAAAATTCCCTCAAATCTTTTTCAAACCAAAATTGATCCTTGCCCCAGTCCTTATTACCCCAACCAAGTGTGCTCATAGCCCAAAGACCCGAGCTAAACCAAGTATCTAAGACATCAGGGTCTTGATGAAAATTAGTGCTGCCACATTTTGGGCAAGATTTGGGTGTATCTTCACTTGCCCACTCACATCCACACTCGCAGTAATAAACAGGAATTTGATGTCCCCACCAAAGCTGCCTTGAAATACACCAATCACGCAAATCTCGCATCCAAGCATTAAAGTTATTGACCCAGTGGCTAGGGTAAAATTGCGTCTTATTTAAAGCGACTTTTTCTATGCTTTTTTGAGCGATTTCTTTTTTGACAAACCATTGTTTAGAGATATAAGGCTCTACAATATTATTACAACGATAGCAATAGCCCACTTGATTATAATGTTCTTCTATCTTTTCGATAAAACCTAAATTTTCGAGTTTTTGGACTATTTTTTCTCTCGCTTCAAGTCTTTCTAAACCCATAAATTCCAAACAATGCTCATTTAAAATTCCTTTTTCGTCAAAAACGCTAAGAAATTCTAAATGGTGTCTTAAACCCACTTCATAATCATTCATATCGTGTGCTGGAGTTACCTTTACTACACCTGTTCCAAAGTCTTTTTCTACAGATTCATCAGCGATAATTTTGATAGCTTTTTTGCTTAGAGGCAAAACAACCTTTTTTCCTACAAATTTAGCATATCTTTCATCATCAGGATGCACCATTACTGCCGTATCGCCGAAAAAAGTTTCAGGGCGAGTTGTAGCAACGATAAGAAATTTTTCACTATCTTTTAAAAAATATTTAATGTGATAAAGTTTGCCTTTGTTTTCTTTATATTCGACTTCTATATCGCTTAAAGCACCATCGTGAGTGCACCAATTGATCATATAATTGCCTCGAACGATAAGCTTTTCATCATAAAGCTTTACAAAGGCTTTTTTAACGGCATTTGCCAAGCCATCATCCATAGTAAAACGCAAACGACTCCACGCTGGAGTTATACCAAGTGTCCGCATTTGTTCTAAAATTTTGCCCCCACTTTGTTCTTTCCATTCCCACACTTTTTTTATAAATTTTTCTCTTCCAAGCTCTTCTTTTGTAATACCTTGTGCCAAAAGTTGCTTTTCTACAACATTTTGTGTAGCGATACCTGCGTGGTCTAGTCCGGGCTGATAAAGCGTTTTGTAGCCATCCATTCTTTTATAACGCGTGATAATATCTTGCAGGGTAAAAGTAAGAGCATGTCCAATGTGCAAAACGCCTGTTACATTAGGTGGAGGCATCATAATGCAGAAATTTTTACCCTCTTTTTGTATGCTTTTGTTTGAATCTATCTCAAAATATCCGCGTTTTTCACAAAGCTCATAGTATTTTTTTTCTAAATTTTTATCATACATTGAGAAAAATTATGCCGCGGATATTTCAATGGATGATCTTACAGAAAAGTTTCATGTGAGCCGAACCTATATCAGCCGGCTTCTGAAGAAATATGCAGGAAAGAGCTTTCTGGAATATCTGACAGATGTGCGTTTTAAGCATGTGGAGAAGCTGATAGCAGATGATCGCTATAAGCAATATGAAATAGCAGAAATGGTAGGATATAAGGATTTCGGATATTACATTAAGGTGTTTAAAAAGCGATACGGCATTACCCCTAATGAGTTCCGTAAACATATCTAAAAGCAATGGGAGATTTGTGCACAAAAGGAAAATGTGTACAAATCTCCCATTTTTACTTTTATTTCCAATTGTTTATAAAAGCACCAGAAGGTAAAATAAAATCATCAAAAGCGAGGAAACCTAAAATAAAAGGAGGACAAAGAAATGAAGAGAAAGATGACAGCATTAGC
>ERZ1034713.918-NODE-918-length-14775-cov-8.085598_pt1 | contig 14775 bp, 11 predicted proteins | sample MGYA00520692_ERZ1034713 | MGnify/ENA primary metagenome ERZ1034713 (study PRJEB33766, sample SAMN09781717) | gut metagenome | biome: gut microbiome | host: Homo sapiens | place: Madagascar | study: EMG produced TPA metagenomics assembly of the PRJNA485056 data set... | reverse complement strand
TTAAAACCGAAATCGGTAAGCAAGCTAATATATCGTTCTTCTATCCGTTTCATATTCATCTCCTTTTAAAACGTTTAACTGAAATGTGATGCAAAAATAAGCTATTTTATCGAAAATACCAAAAAAAACATCAAGAATCCTTCAAGTTATCAGCAAATTACTCAGAAAAAAGATTCTCCCATATTCAATGAGTTATGACGTTTATGAATTATAGAAATCTGCCCCATCCCCCTCACTAACAACCTGCTAAACGAAAAACGAGGATTGCATCCCTGCAATCCTCGCCTAACTTTAGTAAAAGATGATTAATAAAAGTTTGCTATATAAACTCTGTATATTTTTGTTTCAAACTCATTTCATCTGAATTTTCACTTAATCCCAGAGCGGCTTGCTGCTGGAATTAGATTCTGACTCATCCTCCTCATCGAAATCGTAATCAAAAGAGGAGAAGTTGTGCTTCTTGGCACAAGTTCCATAATAATCATTCTGATATGGATCAGCACCTGATTTTGAACCAGTCTGCAGTAGTGACTCCACAACTACAAATCTTACTGAAACATTCGGTTGTATATATTTCTTTTTCATTTTACTTTTTGCTTACTTGTTCTACAATGCTTATATTTACTTAACCACGAACTTTCTGCCGTTGTGGATATAGATACCACCTGCTGTAGGCTTCTCTACCTGCTGACCACTCAAGGTGTAGTATTTGCCGTCATTCAACTTTGTGCTCTGATTTACCACCTCGTTAATACCTGTTGTACTACCGACATTAGCAAAGTCAAAGAAGAGCGCAGGAATCTTCTTGGCACCTGATGACGTATCAAAGTCATCATATTTTACACCTAATTTCAACTTGTCTGCAGTTTCCTTAGTCACAGGAAGATAGCAACTATTGCTGAAGAAGGCTAATTTGCCATTTGAAATCCAGAAGCCCAAAAGGAAATCATTTGGTTGATATCCAGAAATTCCCACGTAATTGGCATTTCCAAATCCAAAGAGATAATTGTAAACATCACCTTCAGCCTTATGTTCTACAGTAGGTACTACCTGAGAGGTGATCAGAGGCTTCAACAAGTTTGTACCTTTATAATCTGCTGTTTCAGCCGAAGCATTATACTCCTCAATCGGAATCACCAAGGTATTGTATGTTGTCAGCGAAGCACGTTCACGCACTTCTGCTCCACCTTTAATAGTCTCTGCAGTCTTCTTTGTAGCGAGGATTACACCTGTATTAGAAGGAATCACGTTATCTTTTCCTGTTTCATCGGCAGAAATCTTCTGCAAAGAGAAACTAACTGTTCCATCGGCTTCATTAGTATTCATTGCATTCACCACAAAGATGTCTACATCGTTAGAAATCTTCCATGCCTTAGCTGAACTCCAGGTTCTGAAGTACTTATAGTCACCTCTCAAGCGAATGTTACGCTTATTATCTAAGCTTTTATAAACAACATCGTTAAAGTCGCGCAACTCCAATTCCTTGTTCTCGGTAATGGTGTAATAGTAGTCAGTAACATCATTACCATCAACATTATATGTATAGAAGAAGAGACGTACTGTCCAGCGTCCAGCTGGGCGGTTCCAGATGATATTATAATCCTCTTCTGGATTAGCATTTTCAGATGTATAAGAAATCTTATTTGGATCGTAAGAGGTTGCTGCATGACCATCACCACCGCCTGTATAAGGAGTTTTAGCCTTCATTTTGGCATCGTCCTTGGTATCCTCATGCCAGTTGATTTTTTGTTTGTGATTACCTACAAATCTGAACTTTGATTTTCCGTTATCTTCAACAGTTGTTATAATGGTAGTCTTATAACACTTATCTGTTTCATCATAAGTCATATCAGCAGCTGTAGAAGCATAGTCCCAAACTTCTTTACCTGTTGTTTCATCAACTTTCAAAGTACCTGGAATAGCATCACCAACCATAGAAATTGAGGTAATAATCTCACCCTTAATACGCTTCTGAACTTGACCACGAATACCAAGATGTTTCTTGGTATCTGTCTGTTCCCAAACACCATTAGATGGGTTGAATTCAGCTACAAAAGAACCAGCATAAGAGCCTGGTTTCATTGGATCCTCATTTGGTGAGAACTCATTATTTGGTGAAGCATCTTTAAAATCAAGACCACCATTACCCAACAAGAAGAGTTTGTTGGTGGTTGGAACTATCTCAACACCTGGTTTACAAGTTTTATATTTATCTTTTGTATAGTTTATTAATTGCTCATGGTATTTATCCTGCACGTAATTAGCAATCACATAATATGAATGATCTGCAGAGAAACTAACAGTACCATAAAATCGATTACTAAAACCATCAGCAACACCTTTACGAGAGTCGTAGACTGGGAGAGCTGTCGCATTCTTGGCATCGCTGATAAAATATGCCACACGCTTGGTAGGTATATGCTTAAACTGCCACTTAGAAGGCTCATGTGTATTTTTATCTATTGTGATAAACACCTCATACATACCATCAGAATATGTACTTTCATTCTCATTACGCGTAGTTATATTCCAATAGTTGGTACCCTCATCCAAGTTTTCAGAACCTTTAAGATCCAACTGGTCTGTAGTCATATCAGTTTCAGGGCAAATATAGCTAATATCATAAGCTTTATTAGGACCATAAACCTTAACAGCCTTACCAAATTCATTGACTCTCATCACTTGAGCATGAGCAGTAAGAGAAGCAGGTATCTCAACCATATATACAGCATTACCCTCATCATCATTCTTCTGCCGCTGGAACTTAAACACAGCATCATCATAAGTTACTTTAGCACCACTAAAGCTAAAGAAGTTACCAGCGAGATAATATCCCTTGGTATAAACACGTCCCTTAAGACGATTTTCTGTTTCAGCCCAAGTATCATCGGTTGTGCTGCCGCTGCCAGTTGAGCCACCTGATTCAGAAGCATCATACTTAATCTGGTTATTTTCATAATCATAAGTAATGGTATAAGAAGTCTTACCTGAAGTAGGAACTATCTTCAGAGCTTTTGGATTACCCCATGAAATTGGATAAATCTCCTGATAAGAACTTGTCAGAGCCAAGTCGTCTGTTGCTTTTTGTTGAGGTCCATACTCTGTTGAACCTATCTTAAGACGGAACCAAATAGCCTGTAAGCCAGCAGGCACATCATTCAATGTACAAGTATAAATTATACCATCTTCTGTGGTAAAATTGAAATTCTTGTTATCGCCCCATTTGTCTTGATTATACTGACTTTTAACGGTAATAGCGGGATAAGTTGTTTCTGAGCCACCGCCACCACCTGCTGAGCCACCACCTGCTGAAGGATCAGTGGTTGTACCAGAATAATTGTAATATTGATTGTTTATTACAGGAAAACCATCTTTAGAGGTTTGGGCGTTAGCACCATCATTAAAGATAATGAGGGCATCAGTTGCTGCAACGTCACCCAAATCGAGTTCCCACGTAGCCACTTTATTTTCGCCAACAGACTTAATATCAGTACACTTCGTTCCATGCCAATCAGCTCCAATATAACTAGCGCCTTTTTTATAGACATAAGCATACACATCAGCCCATCCTTTTTCATTAATGTAGTGAACGGTGACAGTTTCAGCCATCATTTTCAGTGGTATGCTCATTAAGAAGCATAACACCATCATCATTAGTGTAAATCTTTTCTTCATAACTATATTAAACAGTTTTAAACCATTTTTTTACAAGGGACTTATTTGTCAATTTCAAACAGAGTTTCTTGGTCACCTTAGAGGTATAAACATGATTATCATTATCATTATCCTTGACCTCAAATCCGGTACTCGGACATTGGAAATAGACAGTCACATCGGTTGCCTTTACCGTTTGCGATATGGACAATAATGCCCAAACCGCCATTAAAAACGTAAAAAATCTTTTCATCTTTTATTTAAGTTATTATCTATATGTTGTTCTAAGCTTCTATTGGCAGATAGATGACCTTGTACTTTTCAGTTAGGTAATCATCACTTCTTTTAGGAACTTATAAGTCATTCTTAACTTTGTCTAATTTTTTGAGATGAACATGCTTTTAGCAAAAGCCACTACTTAATCAGAAACGTTTATTATACAAACTTTTATCTCGGCAAAGTTAGAAAAAATATCTAAAACCTGTTCACTTTCTCCCCATATTTCTACACTTATTATTGTGCAATCGATTGCACAATCGGCATTTTTTTAGCCAATTCCCTTTGTCATTTCAAATAAAATGAAAAGCCCTTTATTCTGCTTAATATCACCCAACAGCTGACCTTTGTAATCCAAATCCGTATCAGTCAGACGAAGGTAAGCGTAAGTGGCAGAACTTAACCTTCTGCCCTATAAAACGAAAAACGAGGATTGCATCCCTGCAACCCTCGTCTAACTTTAGTAAAAGATGATTAATAAAAGTTTGTTATATAAACTCTGTATATTTTTGTTTCAAACTCATTTCATCTGAATTTTCACTTAATCCCAGAGCGACTTTCTTCTGGAATTAGATTCTGAATTATCCTCCTCATCGAAACCGTAATCCCAAGAAGAGAAGTCGTTTTCCTTGGCACCAGTTCCACCGTAACCATTTTGACCCTCCTGCAAACCAGAACCTCCATTTAACCGACAGACAGCCTGCACTCCATGAGATACAACTGATATGCTCGGAATTATATATATTTTCTTCATAACTACATTTTTTAAACATCATTTATTACTTAACAATATATTTCTTGCCATTATGGATGTAGATACCACCAGCTGTTGGGTGCTCTACCTGCTGACCGCTTAAAGTATAATACTTACCATCGGAAAGCTTACCATTATTAGCAACATCCTTGATACCAGTTACCCCACTATCGATATTAGCAAAATCGAAAAGAAGTGCTGATACAAGTTTCACACCCTGAGAATTTGTAGGAATATTACCGAAAGTATTATTATTCGTACCCAAATTGAGTTCCTCAGCTTTAGCCTTTGCTATTGGCAAGTAACAACTGTTAGAATAGAAACTTCCATTACCATTTGAAATCCAGAATCCCAAAAGGAACTGATTGCTTTCATAAGAAGTTACACCTAAGCCATGGTTTGCATGATAGAATCCAAAGAGATAATTAACATTTTCACCCTCCTCTGTAGGAATATTCTTAGCTTTAACACATGGTACCAAGAGATTGGTTTTGGTATAACTCAAATCCTTATGAGTTGCCTCTTCCAGTGGAATAACCAAAGTATTATAAGTAATCAAAGACTTTCTCTTATGGAACACAGCACCAGGAACTTCAATACCTTCCTTCAAAGCCAAAATTACACCAGTTTTTGCAGGAATAACATCTTCAGAAGGATCAAAGCTATTAATCTTCGTCAATTCAAAAGCTACATTATGAGTTTCATCTGCAGGAGTAACCTTTGATACAACAAAGACATCCACATTATCAGGACGCTTCCAAGCCTTATTATCGCTCCATGTTCTGAAGTATTGATAGTCACCTTTATTCAGAATCTGACGAACATTTTCTTCTGACTTATAAACTACATTTTTAAAATCACGAAGTTCCAAATCTCTATTCTCTGAAATAGTATAGAAATATCTGAAAGAAGGAGTATTACCATCCTGAGAATAAGTATAGATATGGAATCTTACAGTCCAAGTACCGGCAGGACGATTCCATATGATATTGAGATTCTCATCCGTACTTTCTGTCAGACCATTCTCAGTATAAGAAACCTCATTAGGATCAGAAGGTGAAGCGGTATGACCGATACCATATGTGCCGTCATCATTATATTTAGCAGCCATCTCTGACTGATCAACATTACTATTTTCAAACCAGTTGATTGCCTGTTTATGATTACCGACAAATCGGAACACCTGATTCGTATTTTCTTCAGTTGTAGCTATGGTCAACTTATAGCAGTTTTCTGAAACATCAAAATCCATATCAGCAACAGTAGATGCCCAATCCCACTCATCGCCAGTAGTTGTTCCTGGAATAGCAGGTCCTACCATTGAGAGGGACTTAATAACTTTAAAGTCAGCTTTCCTTATTTCAGCACCAGTACCTCCGTGATCCTTTTCAACATCATTATTACCCTTATTGGTATTAAACTCTAAGACATAAACACCACTCTTTGTAGGGCACTTAAATGTACCCCAATTTGCAGCTGCCTTTGTATTTTCCGAATTAGTTACATCCAACCCGCCATTACCAAACAAGAACAATTTATTATAAGTTGGACGATCAATTTCATTCTCAATTGCTCCATAGCCATAAGAATAATTTCTCATGCTCTCATTTCCACGAAGGTCATTAGAAACTCCATAATATTCGTCATCTTTATCCATGTATAAACTACCAAAATATTTACCAGAGTTAAAATTAGCTTGAGTTTTATCACTTTCACCTTCAAATGTATTTTTAGCACGAGTACTTCCTACAGTTAAAGCCGAACTCAAAGGATTCGTTGACAATAAAAATGCAACACGCTTTAAATCCGTATATTTGATCTCCCACTTACTTGGCTTACCCGTAGTTTTATCTACTGTTATATAATATTTATATGATCCGTCCTGACCTACTCCATCACGCTTAGTTCTACGCGTTTCCATATCCCAGTAATTAGTACCATCCTCTATCTTTATACTGGATTCTAAATCCTTAATTCCAGTAGTTGCGGTTTGATTATCTGTACCAACAGGAAGAGTAGAGTTATTGATAGCAAAAACTTCACCAGGGCCATAAACAGCAACAGGAGTTCCTGTTGCGTCCACACTCATTACCTGAGCTCTTGCAGTAAGAGTTGCAGGAATTTCTAACATATAAACGGCATTACCTTCTGCATCATCATTTTGCTGCTTGAATTTGAACACAGCATCTTTATAGTTGATTGTTTCACCATCAAAGTTGAAGAAGTTACCTACAAGATAATAACCCTCGCTGTATTTACGATTAGCAATTGGATTGGTAAGAGGAGTTGGAGGAGTAACAGTTCCACTATCCTTTTTCTTTCCATCAACCCAAACTTTTGTTTGGCCACTAATAACTACATGAATAGTAATGTACTCATAAGTATTTTTATCAAAAGAAACCTTCCAGGCACCACTGCCAGAATTATTAGCAAGATTAGCTGAAATTAGGCTCCCCTCCTCAGTAATGCTAAGAAGTTCACCATCCGTTGAAGGGTAAAACTGTTTTTGGGGCGAGCTGTTAACACCTACTCGAAAGTAAAATTCAGCATCGCTATTACTTTCGATTTTAATTTTGTAAGTATCACCGGACTCCAACTCCATTTTATGCTTACTAGGAATTTCGTAGTTTCCCGAGGCACCATTGATGTTTTGACCCGTCAATAAATAGACTTCATCGACTGCCTTTACCGTTTGCGATATGGACAATAATGCCCAGACCGCCATAAATAGCGTAAAAAATCTTTTCATCTTTTATTTTAATTAAGTTATTATTTATATGTTGTTCTAAGCTTCTATGAGCGGGTAGATGACCTTAAAACTATTCAGTTAGGTAATCATCACCTTTTTTAGGAACTTATACGTCATTTTTAACTTTGTCTATTTTTTTTAAGATGAACATGCTTTTAGCAAAATCCACTACTTAGTCAGAAACTTTTATCGGGCAAAGTTAGAAAAAATATATAAAACCTGTTCACTTCCCCCCATATTTCTACACTTATTATAATGCAATCGATTGCACAAACAGCATTTTTTAGCCTTTTTCCTTTGTTATTCCGAATAAAATGATTAGCTTTGCAAAAGCAAATAGGCTGATAAGGTATTATCACCAGAAACTTAAAAGAACAAACCATGGCAGAATTGAAATTATATCCAGTAGGAATCCAGACTTTCGAGGAAATCATCACCCGAAATCTGCTGTACGTTGATAAGACGGAATATGTCTATCGCATGACTCATAGCGGTGGAAAACATTTCTTCTTAAGCCGTCCACGCCGTTTCGGAAAGTCACTATTGGTTTCTACCTTTAAGAGTTATTTTCTGGGAAAGAAGGAACTCTTCAAAGGACTCGCTATTGAAAAGTTGGAAAAGGACTGGACGGAATATCCTGTCCTGCATTTCAGCATGGCTGGCGGTAAACACATGGAGAAAGACCAGCTGGAAAGATATTTGGATTTCGAATTGAATAAACTGGAGAAACTTTTTGGTATTGATACTCCACGTCAGGATCCTAATACCCGTTTGGCAGATTTAATTATTAAAGCTTATCAGCAAACTGGCAAGCAGGTGGTTGTACTCATTGACGAGTATGATGCTCCCCTACTTGATGTTGCGCATGAAGATTCTCATTTGAAAGATTTGCGCAATGTCATGCGTAATTTCTATAGTCCTTTGAAAGACTGCGAACCTATGCTTCGTTTTGTTTTCCTGACAGGTATCACTAAATTTTCGCAGATGAGCATCTTCAGTGAACTCAATAATATCACCAATATCAGCATGGATCATGAGTACGCTGGAATCTGCGGTATTACCAAGGAGGAATTGGAGACTCAGATGTCAGCAGATGTTGATGCATTAGCAGTTAAGATGAATCTAACCCGAACTCAGACTCTTGATGCATTGCGAGAGTTTTATGACGGTTATCATTTTGCAGCTCAGTCACCAGATATTTTCAACCCCTATAGTCTGCTGAATGCTATGGCTAAAAGTAAGTTGGATTATTATTGGTTTACTTCAGGCACACCTACCTATCTGATAGAAATGCTTAAGAAATTTCAGGTAATGCCTTCTGACATAGGACGTTGTGAGGCTGACAAGTCAGACTTTGACGCACCGACCGAAATGATGGTGTCCATCATGCCTTTACTGTATCAAAGTGGTTATATAACTATAAAAGGATACGACCCTGAAACTGAGCTTTTCACGCTTGATATCCCAAACAAAGAAATCCGTGTTGGATTATATCGTAGTCTCTTACCTAATTATATAGGTATGACTACGCCTAAGGGAGCAACCACCATCGCAAAGATGTCGGCTCTTATTCGCCGTAATGATATGAATGGGGCTTTGCAGATGCTTCAAGTTTTTCTTGCCACGGTTCCGTATTGCAACAATGCGGATTCAGAGGGGCATTATCAGCAGATGATGTATGTGATATTCTCTATTCTTGATAATTACGTGGACGTAGAAGTTCGCACTCCGTCAGGAAGAGTGGATATGGTACTGAGAACTGCTACGCATCTCTATCTCTTTGAGTTGAAACTCAATAAGGATGCAGCTGCAGCGATGAAGCAGATTGACCTCAAGGAATATCCTAAACGTTTTGCTCTATGTGGCTTGCCAATCGTAAAGGTAGGCATCAACTTTGATGTCGCTACACATAATATTACAGATTGGAAAATAGAAGACGTGATGTAAGCCTAAATATTCCGACAAAAACACCTGAGCAGCGAAATGATGCTCAGGTGTTTTTTTATATCACAGCTGCTCCATATACTGCGCACACATTTCGGCACAGCGCTCTCCATCCACGCCTGCGGAAAGTCACTATTGGTTTCTACCTGTAAGAGTTATTTCCAGGGAAAGAAGGAACTCTTCAAAGGACTTGCTATTGAAAAGTTGGAAAAGGACTGGACGGAATATCCTGTCCTGCATTTCAGCATGGCTGGTGGTAAACACATGAATTCAATTTTGCCTATTCTCTACCAAAGTGGTTGTATAACCATTAAGGATTATGACCCTGAAACTAAGCTATTTACGCTTGATATTCCTAACAAAGAGGCTCAGAAAGCGTTGACGTGGTAAGAATAAGACTTCTTTCCATGCAAATTGCATAAAGAATAACATAAAATCGGCGCATTTTCCCTCAAAATATGGGAAATGCGCCATTTTATGCTATTAGCACTATGCTTTAAATTCAATATGGTCTTGCGAAGGATAGCGAAAAGAAGATCTTTATTTGGAAGAGGCAAATTTTACGTTTGTAAATTTGGCGACTCTGCCTGGCCGATAATTATCACAAACGGGAATTTTATCGAAATCTGGGAACTTCTTACAAAACTCCTCATAAGTCCAATAACCGACTTTAACTTGTTTCTTTTCCATCATTTATCGCTTTAATTTGTTCAACATGTTGCATGATTTAAACATCACGCTGCAAAGTTAGAAAAAAGAATTGAAAACCGCAAGCTTTTATTTGATTATTTTAAGAATGCGGTCATGAAGAAAGATTAGAATCGCAAATAATGCAGACTGGCAATTATATTGCTTTCCAATCTATCAATCCTTTTCCTAACTCATCCAGTTCTATGGCAAGGGCTATTACTTTGCGCTTGTCAGCCTGGAATGGTTCGGCATATTGCTTGGCTTTTATCTGCTCTGCGGCAGCATCAACACCGCCATTATTGCTCAATTTCAGTTCTAATACATAGACAATATTGATAGTCTCTACCACCATATCAATTCTGCCTGTAGCAATCATCTTCTCTACTTCCACCCGACAACCGATGGCATTGAAGATGGTGCTCAGAATCAGGCGGTATCGCTCCTCCATGTCCATACTTGCCAGTTTCTTGTTGCTGTAAGGTACATCCGAAATGAGAGCTTTCAGACATTTCATGGCTTCGGGAAGATTGCCAAGTTTCAGCGAATACAACAACATATTTTGAGTAGATATGACTTGGGCTTCAGTTTTCAACGTCAAGACAGGTAATACTATCTTATAAAGAGCCCTGCGAACTTCATTGTTTGGAATGCCTAACAAATAAATTCCCTCCATGTATCCCTTGATTGTGAGGTAGCCAGACTGATAGAGGAATAATTCTGCTCCTCCACCTGTCACATCCGAGGTCTCTAAAGTATCGCTGTCTATCGGACAATTTTCAAAATCTTTCATCCTTATTTCCATATCATCCACAAACTTTGGAAGCAGCGAGGTTGCACCTGATGAAGCCCAATAGTTCTTCAATCTAAAATCAGAAAGGGCATTGATGAGACTGAATGGATTGAATACATCCACCATATTCTCATAACTGAAATGATAACCATCATAATAAGCCGTCAATTGTGCTACGGCTTCATCGAAAGTCCAGTCGTTCTTGGCTGCCAATTTACTGATTTCAGGCTTGAAATCACGGAGAGCTTCTTCCTTCGTAATACCGCAGATGGCAGCATATTCTGGATCAAAACTGATATTGCTCAGGTTATTGAGCACAGAAAAGAGGGAAATCTGTGTAAACTTGGTGATACCTGTGATAAAGACAAACTTCTCGTATTTATCATCTGCCTTAAGAATGGCAAACACTTCTCTATAGACATTTGTGCACGCCTCATGCTCAGGGGTTTTCCAGGAATGCTGCAATGGAGAATCGTATTCATCAATAAGAATCGCCACCTGCTGTCCTGTCTGCTTGCAGGCTGTTTGGATGATGGCATCAAAACGGTCGGCAAGCTGGGCTGTAGGTTTAGGAGTAATACCATACTCCTCCTCCAGTCTATCAAAAGTAAGATCTAAATAAGATCGTAATGTTTTCGGTTCAGCGCCAGCACGACTCATGTCGAGTCTGATGACAGGACGCTTCACCCATTCCGTCTCTAAATCCATGATTTTCAAGCCCTCAAAGAGTTCTTTCTTTCCTAAGAAATAAGCTTCGATCGTATCAACCAGCACAGACTTACCAAAGCGGCGTGGGCGGCTCAGGTAATTATATTTTTTCCCTCTATTGGCAAGTTGCCAGATGATATCTGTCTTGTCAACATAAAGATACCCTTCCCTTCTGATTTCCTCAAAGGACTGGATACCTACAGGCAATCTTCTATCGTTTGTCTCTACCATAATTATCAACTTTTATTTGATTATTTTAATCACAGCTGCTCCATATACTGCGCACACATTTCGGCACAGCGCTCTCCATCCACGCCTGCGGAAACGATGCCACCAGCATAGCCGGCTCCCTCACCACAAGGGAAGAGACCCTGGATGCGGACATGCTGCAAGGTTTCACGGTCGCGAACGATGCGGACCGGGGAAGAGGTACGAGTCTCCGTCGCTATCAGTATCGCCTCATTGGTCAGGAAACCATGCGCATTCTTGCCGAATGTCTTGAATCCTTCCTGCAGACGCTTGCTCACAAATGACGGCATCCAGAAATGAAGCGGACTGGATACCAGACCCGGCGCATAACTGCTCTTAGGCAGGTCGTAACTCAAACGGTTGTTCACGAAGTCGGCCATGCGCTGAGATGGCGCCGTCTGCTTCATGTTGCCCTGCTGCCAGCACTGTTTCTCCAATATCTCCTGGAAATACATCATTTGAAGGGAAGAGTGAGGAGTGAAGAGTGAAGAATCCTCCTGTCTGCGAAGTTCGATTTCCTCCAACACTGCCTGATGATCCTTCACAAATGGCGCTACATCTTCAGGATGCGTCTCCACCACCATGCCCGAATTGCTCCATGCCGTACCGCGGTTGCTCGGACTCATACCGTTGACCACAAGCTGTTCCGGACCCGTAGCTGCAGGAATCACAAAACCGCCCGGACACATACAGAAACTATATACGCCCCTGCCATCCACCTGGGTTACAAAACTGTATTCGGCTGCAGGCAGATACTTGCCACGACCGTTCTTGTTGTGATACTGTATCTGGTCGATGATCTGGGAAGGATGCTCCAGACGGACACCCACCGCAATGCCCTTCGCCTCAATCTCTATCTTGGAAGAAGCGAGATAACGATACACGTCACGGGCACTATGACCGGTAGCCAAGATCACAGGACCACGATAGTTTTCCTCCGCACCCGTCTGCAGGTTGACAGCCTCCACACCTATCACCTTGTCGCCCTCCAAGACGAAGCGGGTCATCTTGGTCTGGAAATGCACCTCACCACCACACTGGAGAATGGTATGGCGCATATTCTCGATGACACGCGGCAACTTATCGGTACCGATATGCGGATGGGCATCAGCTAAGATATTCGTATTGGCTCCATGCTGACAGAACACATTCAGTATCTTATCCACACTACCACGTTTCTTGCTGCGGGTATAAAGTTTGCCATCACTATAGGCACCTGCGCCACCCTCACCAAAACAGTAGTTGCTCTCGCCATCCACCTTCTGGGTCTTGGTGATATTACTGAGGTCTTTCTTGCGCTCACGCACATCCTTGCCACGCTCCAAAACCACTGGTCTGTAACCCAATTCGATGAGTTTGAGGGAAGCAAAGAGACCGCCAGGTCCCTCTCCCACCACGATGACACAAGGCTTACTGCTCACGTCGGGATATTCCGTATGGACATACTGGTCGTCCTGCGGAAACTCATTGATATAGGCACGCACCTTGAGATTGACAAAGATGGTGCGCTGGCGGGCATCGATGCTTCTCTTGAGTACTCTCACCTGGTTGACTGTTCTCACATCCAACCCCTTTTCCTTGGCGAGATAGCGCTTGATGCCTTCCTCGCTCGCTGCCTGTTCTGGCAGAATTCTGATTTGATATTCCTCGATCATATTATTAGGATTTTCCTTTTTTTGATTACACCTCCATGGTTGCCATGACTTCCAATGTATCCAAATTGTACATGGTAAACTTGCCGTCCTCTAAGGTAGCGACGGTAGGAGGATTGCCGCCCTTAGGGAAGGTGATGCTGCCCGTATTGCAGATGGCACGGTCGGAATGCGACAGTTCCCAGAGATGAGAATGGCCGTAGATGATGGCATCATAAGGTCCCTTAGGCATGTTCTCCTTATTATATATATGTCCGTGGGTCAGCAGGTATCGCTTGCCGTCATCCACGAGCAGGGCATAGGTTTCCATGATAGGGAAATCGAGCAGCATCTGATCGACTTCTGCATCACAGTTGCCACGTACGGCGATAATTTGGTCTGCCAGACCATTGAGGCGCTCCACGATGCCCTTAGGGTCGATGCCCTCCGGAATGCGGTTGCGGGGACCATAGTTGATGATGTCACCCATGATGCACATCATATCACACTTCTGAGCCTCATAGAAGTCGAGTGCCCGTTCTAATGCTGGCAAACAGCCATGTATATCCGAAAATAAGAGGTATTTCATAATTCTTCTTTCCTTTTGATTTCTATTATTTTGATGCGATTCTGTCACTGTTGATCCATTGTGACGGATAACGTGATGCAAAATTAGGAAAAAAATGACAAACTACCAAGATTTATAGTCAAGAAGTCTGTTAACAATACAAAAAACGAGGGTGTGTCATAAGCCATGACGCACCCTCATTTTATAAAGCATTTCCTCAAAGGAAATACATTTATAAGCTCTAACAAAGCGCTTTATTGAGGTCTAAGTTTTATTGAGGTCTAATGATGCGCTTTATTAAGGTCTAATGATGCGCATCGTTAAGTTGTAAAAAAGCGCTTCTTCATCCAGCTGTAATTTTCGAGAAATTAGGTGCATTATTTCCGTCTCTGTACTCACTTTTATTTTTCCCTGCCCACGGAAAAATTCTTGCGTGGGCAAGGAGAAAAAATACCCGAGCAGAGAAGGGAAATTATAAAAGTATTTGTAGGAAATAAAAAGGGTGCGTCATGGACTTATGACACACCCTCGAACGGCTTATTTATTATCTTTATCCGAAGTTATCATACATGATGCTCTCAGGATCTACTCCCAGAGAATCCAGATAATCGGTTACGGTCTTGATCAACATTGGAGGTCCGCAGAGATAGTACTCGCAATCCTCTGGTGCCTCATGATCCTTCAAGTAGGTATCACGGATGCAGTTAACAGCAAATCCCTCGTAGTACTTCACGCCCTGAGCATCTGCCACTGGGTCCTTGC
>ERZ1034713.914-NODE-914-length-14823-cov-5.059453_pt1 | contig 14823 bp, 14 predicted proteins | sample MGYA00520692_ERZ1034713 | MGnify/ENA primary metagenome ERZ1034713 (study PRJEB33766, sample SAMN09781717) | gut metagenome | biome: gut microbiome | host: Homo sapiens | place: Madagascar | study: EMG produced TPA metagenomics assembly of the PRJNA485056 data set... | reverse complement strand
GTATAAAATAATATGTACTTTTTGTGGTCCATGCACTCCAAAAACGGTAATTAGCTCAATATCTGCCGTGCGTGAAGGTCCTGCTATAAATAAAATATTGCTAGGTAAGATTGCATTTTCTTGTTTTACTAGGTTTAAAGCTTCGCTAAGACTAGTTACCATTTTTTCTTTTTGTAGTAAAATTATGCAAAGCTTAGGTGCTAAAGAGAGCATTCTAGGCTGTTCTTTGCTTGAAAGCACCAAAGCTACGCCGTGAGAGCTCACTCCGCAATGTGCGTGTATAATGGAAAAATCACTATGAAAAACTTCGCTTCGTAAATTTTCTATCTCTTTATCAAAGCAAATTTTCTTCTGTGTTTTGATATTAACCAAATCAAGCCCCAAACTCTCACCATAAATCAAACTTTCATAACCATAGCTTTGAACGATTTCGTTGATTTTTTCCTCAAGCTTATCCCTAGTGCTTTCCTCAACTATATATTTATTATCGCTCATTTTTCGCTTCATCTCTTCAAGCATTTGCCCACTTGTTACGATATGCTCCACAGGGTCCATACTAGGACTTCTTATAAATTCCTTATCAACATAGGCTTTTTTGAGATTTGATAAAATAGCCTCTTTACTTTTTGCCGAAATTTCTTCTATCCTACTCATAAACCACCCCTTCGATATTTTGCACTTCTTTATACAAATCTTTCTTAATTTGTGGCAATTCCTTAAAAGCACTCCATTTTTTAATCACAGGTAAAGAGCCTTTAAAATTTTGCATAAACCAATTAAAATAATGTCCCTTAGATAAAGAAAAACGCCATTTATTGCCATTTGTCGCTAAATTTGCAAAGCTAGAAAAAGCAAAAGCTTCCAACCTATTATGCTCATTTGTACCAAATGGAGGGTTTTCTCCCTGCCCTATCTTATCACAACGCAATTTTCTTATTAAATCCGCTAAGGGAATTTTCACAGGACATACCTCAGAGCAACGCCCACAAAGAGAGCAAAAATTAAGTATATCGCCTGTTTTATCCATACCAAATAAATTTGGACTAATCACCTCTCCTATTGGTCCTGGATAAACCGTTTGATAGCTATGTCCTCCTATCTTATCATACACAGGGCAAAAATTCATACAAGCCCCACACCTAATGCAACGCAAAGCCTCATAATAATCCTTATGCGCCAACATATCACTTCGGTGATGGTCAAATAGCACAATATGCACTTCCTTAGGTCCGTCCAAATCTCCATTTTTACGCGGTCCTGTGATGATATTATTATAAGTTGGGATAAACTGCCCCGTGGCTGAAGGGGTCAGTAAATGCACCATAGTCGCCGCATCTTCAAAGCTCTCCATTACCTTTTCTATCCCACAAAGCGCGATGTGAATATCAGGAGCTGTGGTGCACATTCTACCATTACCCTCATTTTCTATCAGCCAAAATGCCCCCTCTCTAGACATAGCAAAATTTACCCCACTAAGTCCTAGTTTTAAGCCCTCAAAATCTTTTCTTAAATGTTCTCTAGCCACCGCATTTAAACTTTCGGGTTCATCGTTTTCTAAATTTGCTCCTAATTTTTCTTTGAAAATTTCTCCGATTTCATGGCGGTTTCTATGTATGGCAGGTACAACTATGTGTAAAGGGGGTTCTTCATTAAGCTGTAAAATAAGCTCTCCAAGATCGGTTTCTATAGCTTTTAAACCTTTTTTTTCTAGGTAGTGATTAAGCCCTATTTCCTCACTAGCCATTGATTTGCCCTTTAAGACTTTATTGATATTGTTTCCCTTCATAATTTCATAAATGATCTCACAAGCATCTTCATCGCTACTTGCCCAATGCACCTTAATGCCATTTTTTGTAGCATTTTTTTCAAATTCTAAAAGTCTTTCCTCAAGGCTCATCAACGCGTTATTTTTCGCTTGTTTAGCTCTAATTCTTAAACCTTGCCAGTCTTTAAATTTATCATCGATTACTTTAAGACGATTTTTTTGCAGAGTATGCATAGCATTGCTTAAATTTTCACGCATTTGCGTGTCATTTAACTTGATATTTACTATTTCTTCGTGTGCCTTCATAATCTTACCCCCTCAAGTCTTTTTAATAAAAAGTCATATAGATGAAGTCCTCTTACATCAAGTCCCATTTTACGCATAGTGCCATCTATATTTAAAAGACAGCCTCCATCACCGCTTATAAGATATTTTACGCCTGTATTTTGAATATCTTGTATTTTTGCTCTTGCCATAGCATTTGAAATTTCAGGCTCTTTCACAGCAAAAGTTCCACCAAAGCCACAGCACTCTTCCTCATACTCTAAATTTACAAGCTCGACATTTTTAAGCTTTTTGATGAGATTTTTACTTGCTTCTATGCTTTTTTGTATGCGTAAAGCGTGGCAGTTTGAGTGCCAAGTAACTCTTACAGGATCCCCCTTATCTTCATATTCCACCTTTAAAACTTCATCTAAATATTGAGAAAGCTCGGTTACTCTTGATGAAAATTCCTTCACCCTTTCAAATTCACTATCCTCTTTAAAAAGCTCTAAATAATCGTGGCTCATCATACCTGCACAAGAGCCACTTGGCACGACAATGGGATAATCTTTTTCAAACAAATCCACATTATAAAGCGCTATGCGTTTGCTTTCCTTAAAATAACCAGAATTAAAACTTGGTTGCGAACAACAGGTTTGATTTTTTTTAAAAATCACCTCCACGCCCTCACGGCGTAGAAGTTTTATAGCATTTAAAATCGTCTCTTGCATAGCAGCAGTGCCAAGACAAGTCGCATAAAAATATACTTTTTTCATCATCAATCCTTATTTAGCGATAACTTCAGGGATAATTCCCGGCATTAAAAAGGCAATAATGCAAGTCCAAATTCCTATCAAAATAATAAAGCCGACAGAATATTTAAGCGTAAATTTAAATAAATCAGACTCCTTACCTACAAGTCCCACAGCCGCACAAGCTATAGCTATACTTTGTGGGCTTATCATCTTACCAACCACACCACCAACGGAATTTGCCGCTAAAAATAGAGCCTCAGGCACAGCCAAACTTGTAGCAGCAGCTTGCTGAAGTGGTCCAAAAAGTAAATTTGCACTTGTATCAGATCCTGTAAGGAAAACCCCTATCCAGCCTATAACAGGGCTAAAAAACGAAAAGGCATCGCCTGTGGTCGCAAAAGCTGTTCCTAAGGTCGTGCTCATACCTGAATTTTTAGCGATAAAAGCAAAAGCCACAACTAAGCCTATGGTAATACAAGGCATAGCCATTTCTTTTAAGGTGTCGCCTAAGGCTTCTTCAACAATATTTGATTTAATGCGTAAAAAGAAGATTGTCAAAAGTGCCGCGACCAAAATAGCCGTTCCAGCTTGAAGGGCGATTAAATTAATATCCATATTTAAGCTTAAAGCCTTACCAGCACTATCTACGATAGAGCCTTCGATATTATTAAAAGACAAGGCGACCTTAGTATAATCAAATACCGCACCCTTATCAAAAAACGCCTTAAACCAAGGCTGAGTCCAAACAATAATACAAACAATTAGCAAAATAAAAGGCAACCAAGCCTTAAAAACCTTGCCAAATTCTAATTGAGTATGATGAGAAAAATCTGTCAAATCATCAAGTCTAAAAATATTTTTAGGAGACCAAAATTTCAAAAATATCGTGGTGCAAGCAAGAGAGACAACAGCCGAAACAATGTCAGGAAGCTCCGCTCCTAAGTAGTTTGAGCTAATAAACTGCGTAATGGTAAAACTTAAAGCCGCTACTAAAACCGCTGGAAAAGTCTCTTTCACGCCCTTAACGCCGTCCATTAAAAACACGATGAAAAAAGGCACACTAAGACTTAAAGGCACAAGCATACGCCCAACCATAGCAGAAATTTCATACTGCTCAACACCGACCAAATTTGACATAGCGATAATAGGAATCCCAACCGCACCAAAAGCAACAGGAGCGGTATTTGCTATCAAACAAAGTCCAGCAGCATTTAAAGGCTTAAGTCCCAATCCTACCAAAAGAGCCGCTGTAATCGCCACAGGTCCTCCAAAGCCTATCGCACCCTCCAAAAATGAACCAAAACAAAAACCTATCAAAATTACCTGAATTCTATGATCTGGCGTAATGCTCATCACGCTTTCTTTAATCACTTCAAAAGAGCCTGACTTTACAGAAAGCTTATAGAGGAAAATCGCCGCGATGATAATCCAAGCAATAGGCCACATTCCTTGTGCAAAACCTTGCACAAAAGAAGCCCCAATGAGAGAAAAAGGCATACCATAAGCATAAAATGCCACTACACTCGCTACAATCACGGTAATAAAACCCGCCTGATAACCCTTAAGCTTAAAAACAAGCAAACAAATCAAAAAACAAAAAATAGGCAAAAATGCTAACAAAGCACTAAGCCAGATACTTCCTAATGGGTCAGTTAATTGCTGATACATCAAAGCTCCTTTAATAGTTTTAATAAAGATTATATAGAATTTACACGCAAAAAACACTAATTTTCTTTTTTTGTAAAAAGTATTACATTTATTTTTGTGTAATTTTGTAACACAAAATTTACTCAAACTCTTAAAAAATTTTCACACTTTTTTGCTAGAATTAACATTTGTAAATTTCTCTTTAAAAGGCACAAAATGAGCATAGAAATCAAAAAAGATTTAGAAAAATTTGCTACAATACCGAATTTTAAAAGCCCTGTTACTTTTTTTGGTTCGGCACGCTTAAAGGATCATAATCCTTATTGTATCAAAGCAAAAGCTCTAGCTAAAAGATGTGTTGAAGAGGGATTTTGTGTCATCAGCGGTGGGGGCGGTGGCATTATGAAGGCAGCCAATGAGGGTGCTTTCGAACAAGATGCTAAATTTATAAGTTCGGTAGGCTTTAACATCCTGCTTCCTCACGAGCAAAAGCTTAACGATTTTGTAGAATATAGCATCACTTTTGAGAGCTTAGCCATTCGCAAAATGGCTCTTATTGAAAAGAGCTTTGCTTTTGTGATTTTTCCGGGCGGCTTTGGGACTTTAGATGAGTTGCTAGATGTCTTAACACTTAAGCAGCTTAAATTTAAAGAGCACATACCCATTATACTCTACGGAAAAGATTTTTGGCAAAGCTTAGATGATTTTGTCAAAAATTCTCTACTTAAACTTAAAGTCATTGATAAAAATGATTTAAGCAAGTATATAATTAGCGACGAAATCGAAGAAATAATTCAAATTTTAAAGGAAAACAATGAAAATTTTAGTCGCAATGAGTGGAGGAGTTGATAGCACGGTTACAGCATACAAGCTTAAAAAAGCAGGACACGAAGTCATAGGTTGCTATATGAAGCTTCACGGAAAACCCGGATATCACGAAGAAAATATAGCTAAGGTTGAAAAGGTCGCTAAATTTCTGCAGATACCTTATCATATTTTAGACTTGCAAGAAGATTTTAAAGCCAAGGTGTATATGCCCTTTATCAATACTTACAAAGAGGGCAAAACACCAAATCCTTGTGCTTTATGCAATCGCTTTATTAAACTTGGCAAACTCTTGGAATTTGCTAAAAATTTGGGCTGCGAAAAGTTAGCAACAGGGCATTATGCTAGACTTGAAAATGGCTGCATCAAAGTCGCCGTTGATGAAAGTAAGGACCAGAGCTATTTCTTAGCAAATGCCGATAAAGAAGCTTTGCAATATCTCATTTTTCCTCTAGGTGAAATGAAAAAAGAAGATGTTAAAAAATTCGCTTCCACCATAGAGGTTTTAAAATCCTTCGCTACGCAAAAAGAAAGCAGTGAAATTTGTTTTGTCGAAAACACCTATGTTGATGTTTTGGAGCAATTTATGGATACGAAAATTAAAGGAGAAGTGCTAGATAGTAGTGGTAAGGTCGTAGGAGAGCATAATGGCTATATGCACTATACCATAGGTAAAAGAAGAGGTTTTGAAGTAAGGGGTGCTCACGATCCACATTTTGTTTTAAAAATCAATCCTAAGAAAAATCAAATCGTAGTCGGCACGAAAGAAGAGTTAAAAACTAAAGAATTTAAGCTTGAAAATATCAATCTTTTCATTGATAAAAAGGCATTTAATTGCGAAGTAAAAATTCGCTACCGCTCAAAAAGTGTGCCTTGTGAAGTTTTGGTTGATGAGAATTTAAATGCCCAAATATCCCTCAAAGAGCCAGTTTATGGACTAGCGAGCGGTCAAATGGCAGTTTTTTACGAAGAAGACAGAGTTATAGCAAGTGGCTTTATAAGTTAAATTTACCCTTTCGGGTAAATTTTAATAAAAGCCTAAAAACTTCCACCATATCAAGCCAACACTTATCATTACTAGCATATCAACCACAGAGATGACAAAACCAACGCCCCACCATCTCTTAAGAGTAACATAATTTGTTCCAAAGATAACAGGAGCTGTTCCAGTAGCATAGTGTGTAAGAGCCATCATAATATTACTTGAAGTTATCATAATAAAGGCATAAAGCAAAGGAGGAGCACCCAAAGCCAAACCAGCACTATAAAACACAAAAAACATCGCAGAAATATGTGCTGTTGTCGAGGCGAAAAAATAATGCGCATATAAAAACGCAAGAGATAAGAAAATCATCACAGAAATTTCCCCAAGTCCCATAGAAGAAGCCAAACCTCCAAGTGCCTCAGCTAAAAATTGCGTAACGCCAAGTTTTCCCAGCATAGTCGCCATCATCACAAGGGCAGAAAACCATACCAAAGTATTCCAAGCGGTTTTTTCCTTTAAAACATCATCAAAACTTAATACTCCACTAACCAAAACTAAAGAAAGTCCTAGCAAAGCCACTGTTGTAGCATTAAGAGAAATTCCAAAGAAAAGTCCCAAAGCTCCAGCCCAAAGAGCAAGTAAAAGCAAGAAAACTCCAAGCATAATCTTTTCAGCCCTCTTCATCACTCCAAGCTCTGCTAGTCTTTCTTTAGCAAATTTAGAAGCGTTAGGCGTTTGCCTAATTGTTGGAGGAGATAAAAAATAAATGACCAAAGGCATGATAAACATCGCACAAATTCCGGGTAAAAACATACCCAAAGCCCACTGAGTCCAAGTCAAGCTAATCTCCATATTTGTCGCTTGTGCAACTAAATCGACCACTAAAGGATTTGGCGCTGTGGCAGTGATAAACATCGCCGAGCTTATAGGATTTGCTTGATAATTTACTAAAGAAAGGTAAGTGCCTATTTTACTTTGTGTATTATCCTCAGGGCTTGATTTAAACGAGCGGCTAATCGCTTGAACGATAGGGTTGATAATCGCTCCCGCTCTTGCAGTGTTTGAAGGCGTAACGGGTGCTAAAATCGTCTCACTCGCCACGATAGAATAGGCAATCCCAAGCGTCCTTTTTCCAAAAATGCTAATAAAATAATAAGCAAGTCTTTCCCCAAGTCCCGTTTTTATCACGCCTCTAGCAATGATAATAGAAACAACAATGAGCCAAATTAACGAATTTGAAAAGCCGCTTAGTGCGTCATTAATACCTGTTTTAGACTTTAAACTAGAAATCGCCTTATTAACCCTCTCATCAATGTCTTTTTGAGACATATTTTGCAATGCAAGAGTATTTAAAGCAAAAATTTTACTCTCATCAATAAGTTTATTTTTTTGCACTTGTGAAGTTTGCTTCGCGTAAAATTTAGCCAAAAGATCAATTTGTCCGTTTTTATCCTTAATGCTTAAAAGCTCATCAAGCTTTTCTTTAGGTATTTTACTAGTATTAAGCAAAGCGTTTAAAATAGCTTCTTCAGTCGCTTTATCTATAGCTATTTTTTGCGAATTTGCATTATCACTCATCACTATGCCTTGCAAACTTTTAATGTGAACAGCTCTAATTTGACTTTGCGGCGTGGTAATCCCGCTCAAAGCAACGATAGCAATGGCGATTAAACAAACAGCCCCCAAAGGCATCACTTGCAAAATCACAGCCAAAATCACAGCCACAAAAAGCCCTAAAAAATACCACGAATTTGCCTCCAAGCCCATAGGAATAGGCGTAAGATAAAAAACACCCAACACAGCCAAACAAAACAAAAGGCTAAGAATTTTGTTTTTACTCATTGTTTCTCCTTATTTTAGATTTGCGAAAGAATTTCAGCCCTGCCCTTAATAATTGCTACGCAATGCTCATAATGGGCAGTATTTAGCCCATCTACACTGCCCGCATCCCATCTGCCATTATAATGCTTTGGTGTGCCGTCTTTTTGACAAATCATAGGCTCAATGCAAAAAACCATACCATTTTTAATTTTAGGTCCGCTCTTAGCATTTGAACCCTTTTCTAAATAATTTAGAATTTCAGGCTCACAGTGCGGTTTTGTCCCTATACCGTGCCCACAGTATCCTTGCAAAGGGACAAAACCGTGACTTGCAATAAATTCTCCCAAAAGTGCCGAAAGTTCCTTAAAGCGCATGCCCTCTCGTATAGAATCAATAGCAAAATATAATGCGTCTTTCGCACAAGCGATTAATTCTTCATCTTTTTTAGAAATTTTACCTATGGCTAAGGTTCTAGCCGCATCACCATAATAACCATCTAGCAATGTCCCCACATCAATCCCTAAAATATCGCCATCTTTTAGCACTTTATCGTCAGCTATGCCGTGGATGCAAACCTCATTTAAAGAAGTGCAAATGGCACTTGGAAAATCATAAAGGTTCTTAAAAGAAGGCTTTGCACCAGAACTTAAAATGAATTCTTCAGCCATTTCACTAATCTGCCTTAAACTCATCCCAGCCTTAACCTCTCTTTCTAAAAAATCCAAAGTCTTAGCGACAATTTTATTTGCTTCTCTTAATTTTTGAATTTCTGTCGGTTTTCTTAATTCTATCATTGTATATCCCTTAAATTAACTTAAATTGAGCCAAATTTTTGCAGTTTTTTCCAAAGTCTTAATATCACTTGAAGCAAAAAAACGCAATTTTGCTCTTTTATCCAAAAGCTTAAAATGTGAATTTTCTCTTAAAAATTCCACTATGGCTTCACCTGAGTGTATGAGTCTTGTTTTAGAGCCAAAAAATTCACTCAAAGCCTTGCTAAGTAGAGGAAAATGAGTGCAGGCTAAAATAAGTGCGTCAGGGCTTTTTACATCTTTAAAATAATGCAAAAAGGCACTTTTTAAAAATTCCCCCTCAAAAATGCCCTCCTCAACCATAGGCACAAAAAGTCCTGTCGCAAGGGCTTTTACGCGTGTAAAGCCTTCTTTTTTTAAGCCTATTTGATACTGCTTTGAATTAATAGTCGCCTTTGTGGCTATGACTAAAATTTCCTTGTCCTTATCTTCTAAATTCTTACAAGTCGCCCTCACTCCAGCTTCTATCACACCATAAATGGGAAAATCAGCCCTAGCTCTTAAAGCCTCCAAAGCATAAGCGCTAGCAGTATTACAAGCGATGATAAGCATATCGATTTTAAAGGATTTAAAAAATTCTAAAGCCTCAAGACAAAATTTAATAATCGTCTCTTTATCCTTCACCCCATAAGGCACTCTAGCCGTATCACCATAATAAATGATTTCCTCAAATAAATTTGCCTCATACAAGGACTTTAAAACGCTAAGTCCTCCCACTCCACTATCAAAAACTCCAACTCTCATTGATCTTCTTTAATCATTTCATATAACGCCTAGCACCTATATAACGCGACTTCCAGTAGGTGTTATTTAAACTTACAATCTTACTTCCGCCTTTAGTTGAAAGATGAACAAATTCATTTCTACTAAGATAAATTCCCACATGTAAGCCATTAGGTCCCCTGCCTATTTTAAAAAAAACCAAATCTCCAGCTCTAAGCTTAGTTTTTGAAACCTTTATCCCTGAAGCCATTTGAGTCTTGGTCATGCGAGGTAGCAAAATACCAAATTCACGCATTAAAGTTTGGGTAAAGCCCGAGCAGTCAGCTCCCCTTCTACTCGTCCCACCTAAAACATAAGGTGTTTTTTGCCATTTCCTACTAGCACTTCTAAGCCTTTCTTCTGTGGCGTTTTGCGAATAACTTGGCTTGTAAAAATTTAAGCTTTGCGGTAAAAAACTACAACCACTCAATAAAAAAATTACAAAAATTCCAAAAATATATTTTTTCATCAAGCCCTCGCAAAAAATTTCAAATAAACAAAGCCCAAAATCCCGGAGCAAAAAGAGGCGACTAAGATGGAAAGATTATCCGCGTAATTGAAAATATCACTCACCTCATAAGCCAAACCGTCTATAAATAAACTCATCGTAAAGCCTATGCCTGTGAGTATGCAAACTCCATAAAGTTGTTTAAAATTCGCTCCCTCTGGCAAACGCGCCAAACCACTTTTAATCGCAAGGTAAGAAAAGGCAAAAACGCCCACTTGCTTACCGACAAAAAGTCCTAAGAAAATCCCCACACTAGCACCGGAAAATATGGATTTTAAGTCGATATTAGCCAAATTTACACCTGCGTTTGCAAAGGCAAATAAAGGCAGTATGACAAAAACAAGCCAAAATTTCAAACTTTCATCAATTTCTTTTAAAAAAGGCTTACCCTCTTTTGTAAAAAGTGGGATAAAAAATGCAGCAATCAACCCAGCTAAGGTTGCATGCACACCGCTTTTTAAAACACTCACCCACAAAATCAAAGCACAAATAAAATAAAAAGATTTGCGTGTAATACCCAACAAATTTAAGGTTAATAAAACCAAAATTACACAACTTGCCACAATAAAAGCAACAATAGAAAGCTTAGAGGTGTAAAAAATAGCAATAATTAAAATCGCCCCCACATCATCAAAAATCGCCAAAGAAAGTAAGAAAATTTTAAGCGAACTTGGGATGTGTTTCCCACACATCATCAAAATAGCTAAAGCAAAAGCCGTATCCGTAGCTGTTGGGATAGCCCAGCCCTTAAGCGTATAAGCATCGCCGACATTAACTAAGGCAAAAATACTAGCGGGCACAATAATCCCACCCACTGCCGCAGCAAATGGCAAAATAATGCTTCTTACCTCTTTGAAAACTCCTTGCATAAATTCTTTTTTAAGCTCTAAGCCTATGACAAAGAAAAAAATGGAAATCAAGCCATCATTAACCCAAAGTAAAAAAGGCTTTTCAAGTCTAAATTCCCCCGCGATAAAGCCCATATTTAAATTAAGCAATTCTCTATAATGATCACTTAAGAAGCTATTTTGCACAAGTAAAGCAAAAATCGTGCAAATAATGAGTAAAACACCACCAAAAGCCTCATTATAAACAAAATTCTTAAGTCGCTCAAACAAAGTCATTTAACAATCTTTAAGTAAATATAACCCACAATAGCACTTAAAAAACTAGCTACTAAAATCGCAAGTTTATCAGTATGCTCGAAAATATCACTATTTTTATACGCCAAAGAATCGATAAATAAACTCATCGTAAAACCAATGCCTGTGAGTATGCAAATGCCATAAAATTGAGAATAGCGGACATTTTCAGGAAGTTTTGCAAGTTTTAATTTAATCGCCAAGTAAGAAAATAAAAACACACCCACTTGCTTACCGACAAAAAGTCCTAAAATAATACCAAGACTCACAGGAGAAAATAAGGCTGCAAGGTGCATATCTCTTAAATCAATGCCTGCATTTGCAAAAGCAAATAAAGGCAAAATAAAATAAACCACCCAAGGATTTAAACTCTCTAACACATTATGTAAATATGGTTGTTTGTCCTTAGTATCCAAAGGGATAAATAAGGCTATAATTACCCCCGCCAAAGTCGCATGCACACCACTCTTAAGCATAGCGATCCAAAGAATCACACCGACTAAAACATAAAGCGGTAAATGCGTAATGTGAAAATAATTAAGAATAAATAAAGCAAAAATACACATCAAGCAAATTAACATCGCTAAAGTAGAAAGCTGATCTGTGTAAAATAAAGCAATGATAATAATCGCACCCAAATCATCAAAAATAGCCAAAGAAAGTAAGAAAAGCTTAAGACTAGCTGGAATTTTATTTCCTAAAAGCATTAAAATTCCTACCGCAAAGGCAATATCTGTCGCAGTTGGGATAGCCCAGCCCTTCATCGCAAAAGCATCGTGAAAATTAATAGAAGCAAAGATAAGTGCAGGAACTATCATACCTCCAAGCGCACCAAAAATAGGCAAAGAAACAGCCCTAACATTTTTAAGCTGTCCTCTTAAAACCTCATATTTAAGCTCAAGTCCTATGCAAAGAAAGAAAATGGCAATTAAGCCGTCATTAATCCAAAGAGCTAAGGATTTTGAAATTTGAAAATTATCAAAGCCCACAGTAAAATTCGCGTGGAAAAAATCCGTATAAATCACGCTCAAAGCTGAATTTTTACACAAAAGCGCAAAAAAGGTAAAGAAAATCAATAAAATTCCGGGAAAAGTCTCACTTAAAACTACTTTTTTAATCCTTTGCAAAGCAAACTCCTTAAAACTAATTCTAAGATTATAACAAAATTTGATTAAGATTTGATTAAGATTTGATTAAATATTGAAGGAAAAGGCACGAAGTCGTGCCTTAAATTAAGCGTAAATGTCTAGAGCACTTGTTTTAATCGGTGCAGAATCCGTAGTTACCGCCTGTGAAGTCTGCATAGAACCGCTACTCAAACCATCAATAAGTTTAGCCATCAAAACTTCATTTGTATCCATAGTTTTTTTCAACAAAGAAGTGTTAATCGCCGTCCTTAAAGAAGCATTACTCATATCTGAAATCATAGTCGCCTCCTTTAGCTTAGTCTAGACATCTTCTATATCGACTAAAAATGAAAAAACTTGACATTTTTAAGACTAATTTGCCAAAAGTTCTAAAACCAAATTCGCCTGATGTGCCGCACAGATATTAACACGCGGTGCCATAAGTCCATTACCCACTTTTGCGCCATTGACTAAATCCCCGCAAACATAAAAATTTTTAGCAATCTTTCTTGTTTGTATGGCATTACTTTCACCATAACCCGCAAGCCCAGAAGCACAGATTAAAATTTGATTTTCAAAATATTTATGGAAATTTTGCGCTAACATCGCCTTAGCCTCCGCCCTATCAAATGCCTCGCAAACGATTTTCGTATCTTTAAAAAGCTCTTTTATATTGTTTTCATCGATTTTAAGAGTATGAATTTCAACCGCCGTGTAAGGGTTAATGTGCGAAATTTGCTCTTTTAAAGCCTCTGTTTTAAATTTCCCTAAATCACTCACATAATAAGCTTGTCGGTTAAGATTGCTCGGCTCTACGACATCAAAATCGATGAGTTTTAGCCCTCCTATGCCGCTTCTTGCTAGCATTATGGCTATATGTGAGCCAAGCCCTCCAAGCCCACACACGGCGACTTTCGCTTGTTTAAGTTTGTCGTGGAGTTTTGGAGTATGACGCGCCCTCATCATCGCATCTAGTGCATCACGAGGAGGCATAGTATTTTTTGCTATGCAAAAAAGCTCATCATTTTCGCTTAACTCAAGCTTCTCTTTGGTGGCAAAACCATTGATAATCCACACATCGCTTTCATTTTGACTCACACTTTTGAAAAAATCAATGCTTGTTTTAAACGCACATTCTATCCACACGCCGTTAAATTTAATTCTCATCATCCACCTCCTACAAAGCTCACAATTTCGGCTTTATCGCCTTTTTTTAAAATTAAGTTTTCAAATTCGCTTTTAGGCACAATTTTGCCATTTAGCTCTAGGGCGATTAAGCCCACCTTTAAGCCCATTTTTTCTACATAATCCACAAATTTCAATTCTTTTAAATCCAATTTTTCACCATTGATAATCATTTTTCACCTCCAACAAGCATTCAAAAGCCCCCTACATCATCACTTAAATAACAGCTTTTAAATTTCATTAAGCTTTCCTTGAATTTCTATGGTTTTTTTAAGAATTTTGCAAATTTTAAGCAAGTGTTCTAGCTCCTCTTTGGTGCAAATATAATCTTTTCTATACTTTAGCCACTGCTTTAAAACCTGATAACCTCCTATAGTGTAATTCCAAATTTCAGCATTAATAGGACTTATAGCTAAGTCTTCGTTTAGCATGATTTTATTTTCTACAAAACGCTCTTTTTCTTGGTATTTTGCTATTTTAAAATTAGGCTTTTTGCTTTCTTTTAAAAAGATGAAGTCGATTTCATCTTGGGGGATTTCTTGCATTAAGTGTAATTTTATAAGCTCACTTCCTAGCTTTTCAAAACGCTCAAATTCTTTTACACTTACTTCAAAGCTCACTTTTGGAAAGCCAATTTTGAGGTATTCTAAATACTTGCTTTTATATTTTGGATTATATAAATTCGCATAGATAAAGGCTAGAATTTGCTCCTCGTTTTTATGCTTTAAAATTTTATGTTTTGCTTTATACGCTAAAAATTCTGGCGTGAAATTTGGAGTTTTTCCCTCAATATCGTAAAGATAAAGGGGAGTGATGTAGCAACCACTACTATGCCCCACAAGCTGACAACGCTCCACTAAGCCATTATTAATAAAAGCTGAAGTGTGATCGCTACCTTTACCAAATTTTACAAAAGTAAGCCCCAAATTCTCTCCACTTAAAAAATGCTGCATAGTCTCAAATCGTGGATAAGCTAAAAAACTTTTTGATTTGGTTGAATAAAAGGTATATTGAAAATCAAAAGGACGATAGGCTATTTTCTCAATACTTCCCAACTTATTTTTAATAACATTAATGGCATTTGCAATTTTCCAATCTCTTGTATCTTTTAAATCATATTTTTGCACTAATTGCACTTGGCTTAAATTTGAAAAATCATCAACGATTTTTTGTATAACCTTTTCATTAAGCTGTATGGCTATATTATCTTTTTGCGACTCTACCC
>ERZ1034713.911-NODE-911-length-14872-cov-34.607073_pt1 | contig 14872 bp, 14 predicted proteins | sample MGYA00520692_ERZ1034713 | MGnify/ENA primary metagenome ERZ1034713 (study PRJEB33766, sample SAMN09781717) | gut metagenome | biome: gut microbiome | host: Homo sapiens | place: Madagascar | study: EMG produced TPA metagenomics assembly of the PRJNA485056 data... | reverse complement strand
TCAAAGGTCTCCTCGGTCAGGCACACCCGGGCAGAGCCGCTGCGGGCAGACAGCAACAGGGCATAGGTATCGGTGCGGGTGCGCAGGGTGATGACCAGCTCATCCCGGGTCGGTTCAAAAATTTTTGCGATCTTGGCATCGGTCAGTGTGGCTTTCAGTTCCGCTGCCGTCAGCGCCAGTGTCGCGGCATCCAGTGCCATAGTGTTTACCTCGTTTTATCTATAACCCTCTCAGTCGCCTGCGGCGTTGCCAGTTTTTCGGTTTATGCTGAAAGACCTCCCCCTTTCGGGGGAGGTGGCATTGCGCAGCAATGACGGAGAGGGTTCTCTTTTTATAAATAAGTATACGGGTCGCGGTTGTCGGTGCTTACCAGCACCTCCAGCTCCGGCAGGGCGGCGCGCAGGGCAGATGCCACGGCGGCAGTTACCGGGAATTCGGTGGCGTAATGCCCCGCCGCAATGAGGGAAAGCCCCAGCCGCTTGGCATCCAGTGCATGGTGATGGTTGGCTTCGCCGGTCAGCAGACAGTCCGCGCCCTCGGCGATGGCCTCGGCAAACAGACTGCCGCCCGCACCGCTGATGACCGCCAGCCGGTGCACCGGCTTTCCGGTATCGGCAAACTTCACCTGCACTGCTGCGCCGGTGTCCGGTGCGTTGCACAGGGCAGCCAGCTTATGCTGCGCCAACGCGGCCAGTTCCGGTACGGTGATGGGGTCGATGTCCCCCACCCGGCCGCAGCCGTCTGCAAAGGCGGTGCGCTGCCGGATGCCGAAAAAGTCGGCCAGCACATCGTTTACCCCGCCCTCGGCGGCATCCAGATTGGTGTGCATACAGATGGCGGAAATGCCCGCCTGCACCAGCTGATAGGGCACATCGGCAGGGCACAGCCGCTTGAGCGGGTCAAAGATGACCGGGTGGTGCGCCACGATGACCGTGCACTGCTTTGCCGCAGCCTCTGCCACCACCTCCGGGGTGATGTCCAGCGTCACCAGCACCCGGCGCACAGCGCCGCCGCAGTCCACCAACAGGCCGGGGTTATCCCAGTGCTCTGCCAGCTCCGGCGGGGCAAGCCGCTGCATTACTTCGTATACCTGCTGTACCGTGGTCATTTCAGTTTCCCTCTTTCAGAATGGCATCCATCTCTGTGGCAAGCGCGCTGCCGTCCGGCACGCCCAGCCGCATCCGGGGCAGTTTTGCCCGCTGCCACGCGGCGTAGCCCGCGCCCTCCGGCCAGCGGCCGGTATCCCCCAGCAGACACCGGGCAAAGGTGGGTTCTATCACCTCGCCGGTGTACTCTGCCGCCATCACCGCATACCAGCGGCCTGCGGCCTGCACCGGACGGTCGGCCACAAGGGCAAAGCCGTGCTGCCACAGCCAGCGGCGCAGCTCACTGTGCCGGGTGGCCGGCACCATGACAAGGCGCGGCCCGCCCACGGCGGACACCCACGGCGCTTTTTCGATGATCTCCCATGTAGTCTGTGCCGACACGCCCGCCAGCACGATGCTGCCCACCTCCCCGGCAGACAACACAGAAAGACCGTCGCCGAGCCGAAGCTCAGCGCGGTCCAGACAACCTGCATTTTCCAGCGTCTGTTTTGCCTTTGCCAGCGGGCCGGGGCGCAGGTCTGCCCCGATGACCTTCGGGTACCTGCCCGAAGCCGCCAGCACCGCCGTCAGCTTGCCGTGGTCACAGCCGATGTCTGCCACCGGCTGTCCCGGGCGCACCAGCTCTGCCGCTGCGGTCAGACGCGCATCCAGTGTGGGCAGCACTCAGGCCTTCTTGGCTGCCAGATGGGTGTTCAGCTTCTCCAGCAGCTCGTCGCAGTTCACGCCGTGCACCTCGCAGGCTTCCTCGATGGTCTCCCCGCGGGAAGCCGGGCAGCCCAGGCAGTGCATCCCGATCTCCATAAAGTAGGGTGCGGTGGTCTGGTCCATATCCAGAATATCGCCGATGATGGTATCGCGGGTCACCTGCTTGGGTGCGGTGTGTGCCTCTTTTTTGAGCATATTGAAAATATCAAACATGATAGCTTTTCCTTTCTGTTTTGGGTGAGATACAGTATAACCTACTGTTCCTCTATACTATACCCCAAACCGGGGCAGTTTTGCAAGAGCCTTGGGGAAATCTGTCCACCGCCAAAGGCTTCAGAACCCTCTCAGGCAATCGCCCTGCGCCCTCTCCGTCATCGCTGCGCGATGCCACCTCTCCCAAAGGGAGAGGCAAGAACACTGCCGGGAGCTTTCTCGTTGTACTTAATGCTTTAGCGCTGAACTTTACGGCTTGGCTCTCCCTGAGAGGAAAGACTTTCCCCGCTCCGGGGGAAGATGTCACCGCAGGTGACAAAAGGGGGAATCTGGCGCGGGAGCGCCTGAGAGGGTTCGCTTACTCCTCTGCCTGATAGTCCTTTTCCAGCGAGAAGCCGCGCCCGCTCACCTCGGTAACGTGGCTCACGATCATAAAGCAGGTGGGGTCGATGGCGTGCGCCAGCTTTTCCAGCCTTGGCAGCTGCCGGTTGGAGACCACGCTCAGCAGCACCGACTCCGGCTCCCGCAGATAGCCGCCCTCGCCGTGCAGGATGGTCACGCCGCGATCCAGCTGCGCAAAAATAGCCGCGCAGATCTCGTCGGACTTGGCGCTGATGATCTTCACCTCGGTGCGGGTGGTGCCCAGCATGAGCACCTTGTCCAGCACGATGGTGTAGATGATAGCCATCACCACGCCGTACAGGGACTGCCGCACCGGGCTGAAGGCCGCCTGCGCCGCCAGAATGAGAAAGTCGAAGGTCATCATGGTGCTGGACACCGGCAGGTGGAACCACTTGTTCAGCACCAGCGGGGGGATATCCATGCCGCCGGTGGAAGCACCGGCGCGGATGGTGATGCCCAGCGAGATGCCGATGCCAAAGCCCGCGAATACGGTGTTCAGCACCAGATCATCGGTCAGCACAAGATTGCCCAATAAGTGCTCCCACAGCGCCATAAAAAAGGGACTGAGCACCGTGCTTGCCATAGTATTCAGGGCAAAGCGGCGTCCCAGCACCCACCAGCCCAGCAGCAGCATGACCACGTTGACCACGAACAGCACTGCGGACACCGGCAGCCCGGTGACCTTGTTGAACGCCAGCGCGATACCGGTGGCACCGCCGGTGATCAGACCGGACTGCATCAGGAACAATACCACAGTCAGCGCATACATCGCGTTGCCCACCACGATGGACAGTGCGTTGAATATCTGCTGTTGTTTGCGTGTTAATTGCGTCATCTTCATCTTCCTTTGTTTATCGTTGAAGTATCCTCTACTATGATAACGAAAATATCCGCATTTATCAAGCCTTCGGCGATAAATGCGGATATCAGGAGCGATTTTCAGGGGGTCACAGGGCAGCTTCCGGCTGGGCTTCGTCCTCTTCCATCAGCCGCAGACCGGCGGTATCGGTCACCGGCAGCGAGAACACGATGACGCCCGCCTTGGGGTTTGCCCCCTCCATGATGGCTTTCATGATGGTGTTTTTTTGGCTGGTGCGGCTGACGATGAGCACCAGCTCCTTTTCGTTCACCAGTTCCACGCCCAGAAAGGCGGCTGCACCCTCCATGCCGGTGCCCTTTGCGTGGATCACCGTGCCGCCGCCTGCACCGGCGGTGCGGGCAGCGTCCATAATGGAGCCGGTGTAGCCCTGATTCGCCACCACCAGCAGCAGTTCATAGCGGGTATCCTTCAAGGTGCTCTCCTCCTTCCATGTAAGGGGCTGGTGCTCGGTAAGGAACATCAGCGCCCGTTTGCCGCCGATGCTGCTCAGCGGCACAATGAACGCAATGCCGGTGCCCGGCACATCGATCTGCATTTTGCGGCGCAGATCCTTCTGGATCTTCTGCCAGCTTTCCGCCGTTACCACCGCCAGCAGCACCGCTTTTTCGGTCTTTTCCAGCCCAAGGGTGGAAAGCGTCTCCTGCACCGCCGTGCCGGAGCCCACGGTGCGCATACTTACCGTTACGCCGTGGCTTTTGTACAGCTGCAAAAAGCCGTCGGTAGAGCGGCGGTCGGTGATGGTGATCATCAAAAACAAACTGCTCACGTTCTGCCTCCTTTACAGCTCAATGATGGCGTCATCCGGCAGGTCCGCAAACACGGTGGCAAGCACCGCAGCGGGCTGCGCCGTCCGCGCCTTGCGGGTGCGCAGCTGCGCCACCAGACCCATCATCTGCACGGTGATGAGCGGAGTCATGGCGACCATCGCCACCACGCCGAAGGCATCGGTGACGATATTGCCGCCCACCGCCACGCAGGCACCCTGCGCCAGCGGCAGCAGGAAGGTGGCGGTCATGGGGCCGGAGGCCACGCCGCCCGCGTCGAACGCGATTGCGGTAAACAGCTTGGGCACCACGAAAGAGATGCTGATGGCGAACACATAGCCCGGCACAAGGAACCACAGGATGGAGATGCCGGTCAGCACCCGCACCATGGCAAGCCCCACCGAGATGGACACACCAGCGGAAAGTGCCAGACCCATGGCCTGCGCCGAGATGGCACCGTCGGTCACCTCTTCTACCTGCTTGTTCAGCACATAGACCGCAGGCTCGGCCTTGACGATGAAGTAGCCGATGAGCATTCCGATGGGGATGAGCACCCAGCGCACCCCGCTGCCTGCCAGTACCTGACCCAGATAGTTACCGGCGGGCATAAAGCCCACGTTTGCGCCGGTCAAAAAGAGCACAAGGCCGATATAGGTATACACAAGACCCACGCCGATGCGCCCCAGCGTGCGGCGGTCCAGCCGCAGGGCGATGAGCTGAAATGCTCCGAACATCAGCACGATGGGCAGCAGCGAGCGGGCGATCTCGGCCAGATAGGTGGGCAGACCTTCCCGGAACAGCTGCCACAGTTCCACCGAGTCTGCCACCTCGGGCAGAACAGGCGGGATGTAGGTGCTGTCCGCTGCGCGGAACGCGATGCCCAGCGTCAGCACCGCCAGAATGGGGCCGATGGAGCACATGGCCACCAGACCAAAGCTGTCGTCCGCCGCATGGCGGTCGCTTCGGATGGCGGAAACGCCCACGCCCAGCGCCATGATAAAGGGCACGGTCATGGGGCCGGTGGTCACGCCGCCGGAGTCAAAGGCCACGGCAAGGAACTCCTTGGGCACAAAGGCCGCCAGCAGAAAGATGAGCCCATAGAACAGCACCAGCAGCTTTGGCAGCGCAATGCCGATAAGCATACGCAGGAAGGCAAAGACCAGAAACAGGCCCACGCCCGCCGCCACCGAAAGGATCAGCGTGCCGCTGGGGATGGAGGGCACCTGATCTGCCAGCACCTGCAAGTCCGGCTCCGAGATGGTGATAAGGAAGCCCAGCAAAAAGCCGAGCACGAGAATGAGGGGCAGCTTGCGGCTGCGGGTGATGACTGCACCCACCCGCTCGCCCATGGGGGTCATGCTCATCTCTGCACCCAGAGTAAAGAACATGATGCCCACCACGATCATGGCAGCGCCCAGCAAAAAGCACAGCAGGATGCTGGGCGACACCGGTGCTACCGAGAAGCAGAGCACCAGCACAATGGCCACAATGGGCAGCACCGCCTGCAGCGCCTCCAAAAGCTTTTCCCGCAGCTTGGGGAGCGATCGTCTGAGAATGATGTCCACCGCCTTTCGTCTGTATCCTGTTTGTACACTTTTGTACAAGATATATTTATAGTATACAGATTCAGGGGGATGTCGTCAATCCGCAGAAGGAAAAAACTTGAGCAAGTTCCATAAATTGTAAAAATATATTACTCACCTTTATGTCCTTCCCCGTGAAAATGGAATACCGGAGCGTCCGCAGACGCTCCGGTATTCCGAAATCACAAATAATTTTTCCGATTTACGCCTTTTTCGGCTTCAGCCAGCCGTCCACGGCGGCTACCAGCGCCTTGCCCCGGCGGCCCAGCAGGCGGGGCAGCAGCACCCGCGCCATGGCCCATACGCCCGCAAAGTTGTACAGGATGACCGCCAGCGTGATCAGTCCCGTCCACAGTCCGTACAGCGGCGGCTCTGCCAGCAGCACAAAGGCCTCAAACACCAGCACGGCGGCATTTGCCAGCACCCGCGCCGGGTGGACGTGCATCCCGATCATGCGGCGGGCGTCCACCGCACGCAAGGTGAACACCAGTGCAAGACCAAGGAAGGACGCATAGGTCGCGCCCACAGGCCCCCACCACTTGATGAAAAAGTAGTTCATGACACAGTTGCTGACAGCGCCCGCCATCATGGTGACCATGCTGCGCTGCGACTTTTTGGTCACAACGTACACGCTGTTCATGAACTGGTTGAAGCAGCTGCAGGTGGAAGCCAGCACGAGGAAGGGCACAAAGTGCCATGCGTAATAATAGTTGGACTTCATGACGTGCATCACCGGGCGGCACAGCCAGATAATGCCCGCCGCGCAGCAGAACAGCACGCTGGAATAGGTGCGGAAGATCTGGGTAAAGAACCGCGCACGCCCTTCCTCCTCGGTGACGGCGGAAAGCTGCCACGCATCGTAGAAGATCAGACCCAGCGTGGTCAGGATGGTGGGCAGGAAGTATCCGGTGGAAAGCAGGCCGCTCCATGCGTTGCCGCTGCGCCCATCCAGCCCTTCGCACATCTCGCGCACAAAGAACAGGTCGGACGCATTGATGATCCAGAAGCTGATCTGCGCCGGGATCATGGGCAGCGAGAAGTTGAGCATCTGCCGCCACAGCTTTTTGTTGATGCCCTTCAGTTCTACATAGTTCCACAGCCTGCCGGTGAACGTCAGGAACAGCACGCTGACAAGATCGCCGCTGATGATGGCCAGCAGGTAGCCGTTGGCGCCCCACTTGAAGCCCACCAGATACAGCACATAGAACGCCATGGTCGCCACGGTGCACAGCACGCCGTCCACTGCCACAAGCTTATTCCACTGGCGGCTGCGCACGAACTGGGTGCACAGGGTGCGCAGACAGCTCATGAGCACATAAATGTAGATCAGCAGGCCGTACTGCGCCATATCCGGCAAAAACTGGGTGACCGGCCAGCACAGCACCAGAATGCCAAAGCCGCCCAGAATGGTGAGCAGGCCGTTGGTAAACACCTGTTTTTCGCTGTTGCCCTTGTCCAGACCAAAGCGGATGATGGCGTTGGACATGCCCATGGACACAAAGGGGATGAGCAGGTTTGCGTACTGGCTCAGGATCTTGGACAGACCCAGATCCGAGATCTCCGCCATGGCGTAGGTCAGAAAGGGCTGTACGATCAGGGTGAGCAGCTTGGATGAAAAGCTGGAGATCGCAAAGATCAGGGTATTGCCGGCCAGTTTGGAATATTTATCGCCGGTCTTTTTTTCGTTTTCCAAGGGAATTTCCCTCCGTTTTTACGATAGATTATTTTTTCAGCAGCTCCCGCCGGGCTTTCCAGTCCGGCAGCAGCTTTTCCACCTCCGCCCAGAAGGCCGGGCTGTGGTTCAGCTGCAAAAAGTGGCAGTACTCATGTACTACCACATAGATCTGCGCCGCAGGGGGCTGGTTATACAGCTGCAAAGCAAGGGTGATCTGCCGCTTAGCCGGACAGCACACGCCCCAGCGGCTGGTCATGCTGCGCACCTTCAGGATAGGCTTCTGCCCGCCCAGCACCCCGGCAAAGGCCGGGTAGACCTTATCGCTCATGGCGGTAAAGTAGGCCAGCGCCGTGGCTTTATCCGGCAGGTCGGCGTTGTCCTTGTTCAGCTTGGTGATGTTCTTCACCCGGGTGTCCCGGATCCACTGAGCGTTTTGCAGCACAAAACGGTCAGCCTGTTCCAGACTGGCCGTCAGAGGGATGCTTACCATCACAGTGCCGTTGTCCCGCACCCGCAGGTGCAGCTGCTTTACCTTTTTGCGCACCAGCTCGTACTGGATGCCTTCTACGCTGCGCAGCTGGGCGCACGGCTTTGCCGCCACCTCAGGCCTTGCTCCGCATCAGGCGGCCAAGGGGCAGCTGTGCCAGCACCACGGCGGCAAACAGCAGCACGCAGCCGGAGGATTCCCGGAGGGAAAGGTTCTGGTGCAGCAGCAGCCAGCCGCCCAAGGCGCTGAATACGCTTTCCAGACACATGATAAGGCTGGCAACCGCGGGATTCAGATCCCGCTGCCCCAGAATTTGCAGCGTATAGGCCACGCCGCTGGACAGGATGCCGCAGTACAGGATGGGCCCGGCGAAGGTGACAAACTCTGCCATGGCAGGCTGCTCGAACAAAAACGCCGCCACAGTACTTTCCAACGACACCACAAAAAACTCCACAAGGCTCAGGCGCACGCCGTCCATCTGCGGGGAGAAATGATCCACCGCCATGATCTGGAAGCTGAACAGCACCGCGCACAGAAGCAGCAGCCAGTCGCTGCTCTGGATGCTGCCAAAGCCGTCCTTCATGCACAGCAGGTACAGCCCCACCACGGCAATGGCCATGCTCACCCACAGCTGTGCGCTGCCCTTGCGGCCCAGAAACAGGCCGAACACCGGCACCAGCACCACATACATGGCGGTCAGGAAGCCCGCCTTTGCGGTGGAGGGGTCCAGCGTGATGCCCAGCTGCTGCGCCGCGCTGGCCAAAAACAGCAGGGTGCCGCACACAAGCCCGGCTTTCAGCAGCAGCTTGCGCTCGGCAGCGGTCTTGGGTTTGCCGTCCGGCTTGCCCTGCCGGTGGTGCAAGGCGTCAAAGGCCTTGACCGTGGGCAGCAGCACCAGCACCGCCATCCAGCTGCGCCCTGCCAGAAAGGAGAACGCGCCCATGCCGGAGCCGGCGCTCTGCGCCACAAAGGCTGTGCCCCAGATCAGGGCGCACAGCATCAGCAGCATTGAATTTTTCGTCTGGTTCGTCATCCGGCAATGCCCTCCACCTTCAGCAGGCCGTACAGGTAATACCGGCTGGAATCATACGAGATGGTCACGCGGTACTGCGCCGCCGGGTCCAGCCCGGAAATGGTGCAGCGGTAGTCGGTGCCATCGGTCTTGACATAGTAGGTGCTGTCCGGCACATAGGCTGCACCGCCGTCCACCTTTTTCCACAGTGCCACCTTGAACTTCTGAGTGCCCTCGGCGGTGCCGCAGGCCATAATGTTCAAACTGCCGCCCGGCACGGTAAAGTAGCCGGTGTTGCGGCTCCATATCCCGTTGAACACCGCGTACAGGCAGCCGTCTGCGGTGGCGGTGGCATACTTTGCCGAGGCATCCGCAATGCCCTGAATGATCAGCGGGTCGGTGGTGGATTCCGCCCAGCGGGTGGTGTTCTCCTCCTGCACTTCCTCGGTGTGGCCTGTCATCTTCTGCGCCACCTTTTTCAGGGTCTCCTTGCAGCCGGTCAGGCTAAGCACCATGACCGCAGCCAGCAGCAGTGCCAAAAGCTGTTTTTTCATCTTCATAGCTTTCCTCATAGAAACAAAGAAACTTTCCTTTTTCGTGCGTCTCTGCCAACAGGCAGATACAGGGTAAGTATACCGCATTTTGCCGCTCTGCACAAGATACCTATCTTTATTTTGTGCGGTTTGCCGCCTGTTTCTGCACAAATTTTTACCCATTCAGCGCCCGCAGCGCCGCGCACTCGGCCTCGGCCAGCGCGGGAGCCTCCGGCCCGAACAGACTGCCGTAGCGGTACAGTGCCCAGCCGCCCGCCGCCTGCTGCCGTAAGTCCTTTACCTGCGCCGCCAGCGCACTGCCGGTGCTCCAGCCGGATACGCTGTCCGGGTTTGCGCCGCCGTCCCCGGTGCCCACCCGGTACGCGCCCAGTCCGAAGTACAGCGCCACATTCCCCGCCCGTGGGTAGGCAAGCCACGCCGGAACGATGTTTTCAAAGGCAAAGCGGGTGCTGCCGGAGTGCAGGGTAAACCCGTAGCCCCAGTACACCTGCGGGCAGAGGTAGTCGATGACCTTTTCCTCCCCGCCCGCCGCCAGCCATGCGGTCACATCGCTGTACTGCTGGTCAAGGTCGTTGTCCGGGTTGCCCTGCGGGCTGATGCCGAACCGCAGGGTGGGGTCTGCCGCCTTCACGGTGCGGTACACTTTCGCCACCAGCGCGGTAACGTTCTGCCGCCGCCATGCGGCAAGGTCGGCTGCGCCGCTTGCCGCAAACTGCACCGCGTCCACGGCGGCATCGGTGGTGGGGTAAAAGTAATCGTCAAAGTGGATGCCGTCCACCGGGTAGTTCTGCAAAAGCTCTGCCACCCCCTGCACCACATAGTCTGCGGCGGCAGGCACGGCGGGGTTCAGGTACAGCCCCTCCCCGGCGATGCACAGCCAGTCCGGGTGGGTGTTTGCCAGATTATTCTCTGCCAGATTCGGCGGCATCGCCGCCGAGGAACGCAGACGGTAGGGGTTGACCCACGCCTCCACCCCGATGCCCCGGCGGTGCGCCTCGGTCAGAAAGACATCCAGCGGGTCAAAGCCGGGGTCTTTGCCCTGCACCCCGGTGCACAGATGGCTCCACGGGAACAAACTGCTGCGGTACAGTGCATCCCCGAAGGGGCGCACCTGTGCCAGTACGGTGTTCAGTCCCAGCCCGGCGCAATTCTCCAGCAGCTGCACTGCCCCGGCGCGGAAGGTGTCCTCGGTAGAAAAATCCAGCAGCGCCCAGTCCAGATAGCTCACCCACACCGCCCGCCACTCCCCGGCGGGCAGGGCGGGGTTGGGTGCCGGGGGCGTATCCTGCCCGGAGGCAGCAGTCTTTTCTGCATCGCTTTTCTGCCGCAGGTACCACCCCGCCAACCCGCAGGCAGCTGCGCCCGCCCCGGTCAGAAAGGCTCTGCGCCCAAAGCGGCGTTTCGCCTTGGCTTTTTTAGACGTCCTGCGGCGCTGGGTCACAGGGTCTCCTCCTGGGTCTTATACAGGGTAAGCCCCGCCCAGCCCCGGGCGCAGGTCAGCAGCACGAACATGATATTCGTCCAGAAGGCAAGGCCGCTCATGCCCGCGTACTTGGTCAGCATCCAGAACACCAGCCGCAGCACCTCGGCGGCGCTCACCAGCTGCAGCTGCCGCTGGATGGGTCTGCCGCGCTCGTACTCGGTGGCCAGCAAAGCGGGCCATACCAGCGCCGAGCAGATATCGCCCGCCCAGCCGCTGGCACCCAGCTTGCTGAGCATCAGCACCACGAACACGCCGGTGTAGTTGCGCTTTTCCCTTGCCGGTGCGCCCTTCTGCGCCGCCAGAAACAGCACCGCGATGCCGGTAAGGCAGAATACGACCATTTCCAGCCCGGAAAAATCCATCCCGCCCAGCACGGCAAAGCCGCCCAGCATGGACACTGCCGCCGCAGCCAGCAAAAAGAAGTACCAGGTCTTGCGTGTAAATTTAAGCTTCATGAAGCCCTCCCCCGGGCGTTTGCGCCCGGCTTGCCAAAAAATTTAAAAAAGAATTGTAAATATTATAGCACAAACCCCCGCAGGTTGTGTTACAATAAGGAAAACTCTTTTGGGGAGGGTCTTTCCATGAACGCTGTCGTTTCCGTCTGTCTTTTAGCCTGTGCGCTGGGCATCATCGTGTACCTGCTCTCCCGGCGGGAGACAACCCGCCGCAGCCAGTACGGCCCCGCCGGCCTGTCCGAGTTCCGCACCGGCCTTGCGCTGGACGAGTGCTTTGACCGTCTGGACTCCCGCAGCGACACCGATCTCTTTGCCTACGAGTGCCGCCGGGAGAATGACGGCAGCTTTCTGCTGCACCTGACGCTGCACCAGCCCAGTCAGCAGCCGCTGGACACCTTGTACACCCTGCGGCTGGACCCTGGCCGCCAGACCGTGGTGACTTTGATCTTTATCCGGGAGGCCTTTGGCTACAAAGAGCCGCTGTTCCCGCCCGCCATGCTGGACGAATTTATGCTGCAAAAGCTGGATGCCCACCGCACCAAATGATTTTTGCGGAAAATGCTTTCCTTTTTGCGCAGTTTTTGTTATACTAAGGTGTATCTGAAAACAAAGAAAATGACGAGTATTTCGCAAGCACAAGCGGGATTTAAGGCAAATAGCCGCAGGAATCCTTTGTGGATTTCAAGGCTGTTTAACGCAAAAGCCAGCTGTGCTTGTAGAAATAGGCTAAATTTTCGACTTTTCAGATACACCCCAGTGCGCGTTGCAGCAATGCAGCACCACATACGGGCCAGTAGCTCAGCTGGTCAGAGCTGGCGGCTCATAACCGCTTGGTCGCGGGTTCAAGTCCTGCCTGGCCCATACAGAAAAAAGACACCCTTCCGGGTGTCTTTTTTTGTATTTCAGGGTCTTTTATTCCCCATCCTCTGCGGGCAGCTGGTTCCACAGGCGGTAGTAGACGCCCTGCTTTTCCAGCAGCTGGGCGTGGGTGCCCTGCTCCACAATGCCCTCCTCGCCCAGCACAAGGATGCGGTCGTAGTCCTTGATGGTGGTCAGGCGGTGGGCGATGGTCAGGGTGGTGCGGCCGTGGGCCAGCTTTTCAAGGCTCTGCCCCACAAGGATCTCGCTCTCGTTGTCCAGTGCGCTGGTAGCCTCGTCCAGAATCAGGATGGGCGGGTTCTTCAAAAACACCCGGGCAATGGCGATGCGCTGTTTCTGTCCGCCGGACAGCTTGACGCCGCGCTCGCCCACATAGGTGTCGTAGCCGTCCTTCAGCGCAAGGATGAACTTTTCCGCGCCCGCCAGACGGGCGGCGGCTTCGATCTCCTGCCGGGTAGCGCCGGGCTTGCCGTAGGCGATGTTCTGCGCCACCGTGCCGCTGAACAGGTACACGTCCTGCTGCACGATGCCGATATCCTGCCGCAGGCTCTTTAAGGTGACGCGGCGGATATCCTGCCCGTCAATGAGGATGCGGCCGCTGGTCACCTCGTAAAAGCGGGGGATCAGGTTGCACAGGGTGGTCTTGCCGCCGCCGGAGGCACCCACCAGCGCCAGACGCTCCCCGGCGCGGATGTCCAGACTGACGTCGTGCAGCACCTTGTTGTGGTCGTCCGGGTACTCAAAGCACACCTTCTCGAACCGGATCTCGCCGGGGCCGGGCTTCAGAGGCACAGCGTCTGGGGCGTCCTTGATGGCCACCGGGGTGTCCATGATCTCGGCAAAGCGCTCGATGCCGGTCATGCCGCGCTGGAACTGCTCGGCGAACTCGACGATGCGGCGGATGGTGGCGATGAGGGTGGTGACGTAGAGCATATAGGCCACAAGGTCACCGGCGGTGATCCTGCCGTTGACCAGCGACAGACCGCCCGCCAGGATGACCACCAGATACATCAGGCCGTCGAACAGGCGGGTGGAGGTGTTGAACGCAGCCATGGCGTAGTAGCCAAGGGTCTTGATCTGCTCAAAGTCTTTGTTGCCCTGCGCAAATTTTTCGCGCTCCTGGTCCTCGGCGGCAAAGGCCTTGACGACGCCCTGCCCCAGCAGGCTGTCCTCGATGGTGGCATTCAGCTCGCCGATCTGGACGCGCTGCTGGCGGAACCGGGCGCGGAGCTTCTGGTTCAGCTTGACCGAGACGACCCCCATCAGCGGCACACAGGCGAAGACCGCCAGCGTCAGCGGGATGCTGGCCCGGCAGAGGATGATGAAGGACGCCAGGATCTTGATGAAGGCGATGAAAAATTCCTCCGGGCAGTGGTGGGCGAACTCGGTCACATCGAACAGGTCGTTGGTGATGCGCCCCATGATGGTGCCCACCTTGGTATTGTTGTAGTAGGTGTGATCCAGCTGCAGCAGATGGTCAAAGGCATCCCGGCGCATATCCGTTTCGATATGCACGCCCATGATGTGGCCGATGCTGGACATATAGTAGCTGGCTGCGCCGTCGATGACGCGCAGCACAAAGTAGAGCGCCGCCAGCTTCAGCACGATGCCCGCCGTCAGGGTGATGCCCACCCCCATGGCGGAGTTTGTGATGGTGCTCATGATCTTGGGCAGCACGATATCGCACAGGGTCGTCAGCGCTGCGCAGAACAGATCAAGGCACAGCACCATCTTATAGCTTGCCAGATACGGCAGAAAACGCCGGATCAGCGCACCGCTGCTTGCGTGGTGCGCCCCGGGGTCGTTAGTCTTGTTTTTCGGTTTTTTAGACATGATTTCTCCGTTTTTCTCTTATTTTTTACTGTAATCCCGTTCGCCGTAGATGGCGGTGCCAATGCGCACAAGGGTTGCGCCCTCGCGGATGGCGTTTTCAAAATCGCCGCTCATGCCCATGGAAAGGGTCTGCATCTCCACGTTGCGGTAACCGCGCTCCCCCGCCCGGACGAACAGCTGATACACCTGCGCCAGATACCGGCGGTTCCGGGCATCATCGTCATTTACGGGCGGGATCGCCATCAGACCCTTGATCCGGATATGCTGTTGTGCAGCGGCGGTGTCCAGCAGCGGCCAGAGAAGCTCCGGCGCGGCGCCGGTCTTGCTCTCCTCCCCGCCGATGTTCACTTCCAGCAAAATGTCCTGCACGATACCGGCCTTGGCGGCTTCCTTCTCGATGGCAAGCAGCAGATGCTCGCTGTCCACGCTCTGGATCAGGCTTGCCCGCCCCAGCACCTTTTTGATCTTATTGGTCTGCAAGTGGCCGATAAAATGGCTGGGCTTGCCGCAGTAGGCACCGGCATCGTAGTTTGCGCATAGCTCCTGCACATGGTTCTCGCCGAACACATCAATGGGCAGCGCTGCACTGGCTGCAATGGTCTGCGCCGTGCGGGTCTTGCAGGCGGCGCACAGCTGCACCGCTGCCGGGTCGCGCCCGGCTTCCCGGGCGGCTGCGGCCATCTTTTCCCGAATCTCAGCCACCGCCTGCCGCATCTCTTCCAAATTCTTTTCTGCCATCTCGCTCAGTCCTCCTCGGTATAGCGGGCGCGTTCGCCGCCGATCAGCTTCGGGCGGGTGTAGGCGCACAGAATGTTTGCTTCGCCGATCTTATTAAGGCTCA
>ERZ1034713.908-NODE-908-length-14892-cov-36.832985_pt1 | contig 14892 bp, 14 predicted proteins | sample MGYA00520692_ERZ1034713 | MGnify/ENA primary metagenome ERZ1034713 (study PRJEB33766, sample SAMN09781717) | gut metagenome | biome: gut microbiome | host: Homo sapiens | place: Madagascar | study: EMG produced TPA metagenomics assembly of the PRJNA485056 data... | reverse complement strand
ACGTACGGTTCTTAGGCGGGAAGGCGGTGGTAACACCGCTGACCCAGCCGATTACGCTCCGCTGGTGGAACGTCTACATGGGCAGGTCATTCACATCAGCCCCGCCAGCACTCAGTATATCATCCCGCTGGACATTAACAGCAATTACAGTGAGGAGGACAATCCGCTGGCTTTGAAAGCTGACTTTGTGCTGTCCCTGTGAGAACTGGTAGTGGGTGGCAAAGAGGGCTTGCAGCCGGTGGAGAAAACGGTCATCGACCGCTGTGTCCATACCATCTACCGCAAATATTTCGAGAATCCCATCCCGGAAAATATGCCGCTGCTGGAAGACCTCTACAATGCACTGCTGACGCAGGATGAACCGGAAGCCCGCCATGTGGCCGCTGCGCTGGAAATCTACGTCAAAGGCAGTCTGAACATTTTCAACCACCATACTAATGTGGATATTAACAACCGCATCGTCTGTTTTGACATCAAACAGCTTGGCAAGCAGCTGAAAAAGTTGGGAATGTTGATCGTTCAGGATGCCGTGTGGGGCCGTGTTACTGCAAACCGAGAAGCTGGCAAATCTACGCGATACTACGTCGATGAATTCCACCTTTTGCTGAAAGAGGAGCAAACCGCAGCTTACAGCGTGGAGATCTGGAAGCGTTTCTGCAAATGGGGAGGCATTCCCACCGGCCTGACCCAAAATTGCAAAGATTTGCTGTCCAGCCCCGAAGTGTCGAACATTTTCGAGAACAGTGACTTTGTGTATATGCTCAATCAGGCCAATGGCGATAGACAAATCTTGGCGAAGCAGCTGAACATCAGCCCCCACCAGCTGTCCTATGTCACGCACAGTGGCTCCGGTGAGGGTCTGCTGTTCTACGGCAACACCATCCTGCCCTTTGTTGATCACTTCCCGCACGATCTGGAACTGTATAAGATCATGACCACCAAACTTTCCGAGGTAACGGAGGCAGAAAAGCATGAGTGAAAATCAGCCGAAGCTGAAATTTGAGGCGGATAAGGAGCGCACGGCCACGCGCTCCCCTCCGAAAAAATCCAAGGTAGAACAGTCGGTGCCCAAAAAGAAAAAGCTGAAACTGGATGCAGACAAGGCTGCGGAAAAATCCCAGCACCTGCGTTTTGGCAAGGCGGAGATAACACCGGACGAAGCATCCCGCATGACCAAACAACAGAAACGTGCTATGTATGCCGCTGCTGCCGCCCGGTCTGCGGCGCACCGAGAAGTTGACCAGTACGAGGACGACAATGTTGGCACACAGGCTCTTAATGAGGGCCTGAAGTCCGAAGAAGCTGTCAGCGATTTTTCCAAGAATCGCTACGCACGGAAGCTGAAAAAGAAAGCCAAGCTGCAAGCAAAGAAAAACACACCTGTTACAAAATTTTCTGCATCCGGTTCCGGTAAAGCCAAAAGTGCAGAGGATGCAAACAAAACAGCCGGCAGCGAGGGCGGCTCCAACTGGTTTTCAAAATGGAAACAGAAAAAGGATATTCAGGAAGGCTACCGTGCCGCAGTTCGGTCTGGTGGCGCAGCTGCACAGACCGCGCGCAATCAGAAAGCCGCATCCAGTGGTGCTTCTGCTGCGAAGTCCGGTATGGAACCAGTCATAGACAAAGGGAAATCGGTAGTCAGCACCGCAGTCAACGGCATTGCCAATTTTGCAAAGAGTAACGCGCACGTTCTTTGGATCGTGGGCGTTTTTCTTTTGCTCCTGCTGCTGGTCATGTCAGCATTTTCGTCTTGCTCTATAATTTTCAGCGGCACTACACAGGTCAGCGGGCAGACCATCTACACCGCCGAAGATCGGGATATCAAAGGTGCCGAAACCGACTATAAAAAGTTGGAGAAAGACCTTGATAAAAAAATCAAGCGTACTCCAACCGACCATCCCGGCTACGATGAGTACCAGTACCATCTGGACACTATTGAGCACGATCCGTGGCAGCTGACTTCGTTCCTGACCACCTTGTACGATGATTATACCCGGTCAGAAGTACAGGGCAAGCTGAAGGAGACGTTTGCCAAGCAATACAAGCTGACCATATGGGTGGAAGTGCAGACCCGCTACCGCACGGTGGTGATGATCGAGCCCTTTACCCTGATTCCCTACACGGTGCAGGTGCCCTACGAGTACAAGATTTTCCATACAAAATTGGTAAATCGAGGGCTGGAAGTAGTCATCCGGGAAGAACTGACAGAAGATCAATGGAAGCGATATGAAATTTTCCAAGATACCAAGGGCGGCAGACCGTATCTGTTCAAAGACGGCCTGCCTGCTGGCGGTTCGGATGGTTCTGGTGAAGCTGGCATCGACTACACTATTCCTGCGGAAGCATTGACGGATGAGGAATTCTCCAAAATCTACGCCGAAGCCAAGAAATATGTCGGCACGCCCTATGTGTGGGGCGGCAGTTCCCCGGGCACCGGATTCGATTGCAGCGGCTATGTCTGCTGGGTCTACAACCAGAACGGTTACAATGTGGGCAGAACGACTGCCAACGGCCTGTGGAACAAATGTCAGCATATTTCCGAAGCCGAAGCAAAGCCCGGTGACCTTGTTTTCTTTGAAGGAACCTACGATACTCCGGGAAAAAGTCATGTCGGCATCTACCTCGGAAACGACATGATGGTGTCTGCTGGCGACCCCATCAAATACGCCAATATCCATTCAAGTTATTGGCAAAAATATCTGGCTGGCTTTGGCCGGCTCTCAAAATGATTGGAGGAAAGTATGAGCGAAAAACTCGATAAGCTGCGCGCTTCTCTGGAAAAAGAGAAGGAACGGCGCATCAAGATCAACAACCGCATCGAAAGTCTGGAGCGGCGGATTCAGGAAGCGGAAGCCGCCGAGGTCAACGAAATGGTGCGCACTGCCAAAGTCACACCGGAACAGCTGGCTGCACTGCTGCGGCAGTCTGCCACTTCTACCCCGAACCCGGCTGCGCTGTCCGCAGTCGGTGCTACCTTTTCTAAGGAGGACGATTCCAATGAAGATGATGAATAAGTTCTGTGCCCTGATGCTGTCGGCGGCACTGTGCGCTGGCATGGCGGCTCCTGCTTTTGCCTACGGCGGTGAACCTGTGGAGGAAGTGGAGCAGCCTGTTCTGACTGCTGCTTCTGATGAAGAAGATGCTGTCACCGTGACCGATGAGGAAACCGGTGCCCTGACCCCGGAGGGCAATCTTTCGATTGTGGATGATTACCACACCAGCTACTCAGATGGCTCTGGCCAGCAGTTCATTACGCTGGTGTCAAAATCCGGCAACACGTTCTACTTGGTCATTGACCGCAATTCCAAAGGCCAGCAGACTGTCCACTTTATGAATCTGGTGGATGAATCCGACCTGCTCTCCCTGATGGACGATGGGGATGCCGAAGCATACACCGCTGAAAAGGAAGCGGCGGCACAGGCGGAACAGGACAGGCTGAAAGCCGAGGAAGAAGCCAAGAAAGCAGCGGAAGAAGCAGCGGCATCCGGTTCTGAACAGACTGGCGGCAACAAAGTCACGAAATATGCTGCTACATTCTTAGGCGTACTAGCACTGGTCGGTTTGGCTGCTGGCGGTGGCATCTACGCTTTTATGAAGCAGAAGCAGAAAAAGCAGGCCGAAAAAGAAGCCCTTGACCCCGATGCAAACTACACCGAGGAGAAGGGCGATTTTGAGATTCCTGTGGAGGATGAGCCGGAGGAAACCGGCGAGGAGGATAGCTCAGAATAATTTTACCGGCGGCATTTGCCGCCTTACATAAATAAAGGAACAGGAGTGATGAAATTTGACCTATCGCTTAGTCGTTGCCGAAAAGCCCTCTGTTGCGCAGACTTATGCCAAAGTTCTCGGTGCGGCAAATCACAATGACGGTTATCTGGAAGGCAACGGATACCTTGTCAGCTGGTGTGTCGGCCATCTGGTGGAACTTGCTCCGCCCAATGTCTATGATGAAAAGTACGTCAAGTGGAACGTGACCGACCTGCCCATCTTACCTGAAAAGTGGCAGTACCTTGTATCTGCCAGCACGAAAAAGCAGTTCGACATCCTGAAAAAGCTGATGAACCGCCCGGATGTAGACAGTGTGACCGCCGCAACCGACGCAGGTCGTGAGGGAGAACTGATTTTCCGGCTAGTCTACCAGCAAGTTGGGTGCAAAAAGCCCGTTTTCCGTCTGTGGCTGTCCAGCATGGAGGAAACAGCCATCCGAGAGGGCTTTGCGAACCTCAAACCGTCAAGTGAATACGATGCGCTGTACAATGCAGCACTCTGCCGGGAACGCGCCGACTGGATCGTTGGCATCAATGCGTCCCGGCTTTTTTCGTGTCTGTATGGTCGGCCGCTGGCAGTTGGCCGCGTTATGACCCCGGTGCTTGCCATGACAGTGGTGCGAGAAGCAGCCATTGCTGCTTTCACACCCGAAAAATTTTACACCGTTTCGCTTGCGCTTGCGGACGGTGCCGCTGCATCCAGCAAGCGATTTTCGCGGAAATCGGATGCCGAAGCCCTGCTTGCAGCCTGCAAAAAGGAGGTCGGTGCTACCGTGCAAAATGTGGAGCGCAAAGAGAAATCCGAAAAGCCGCCGCAGCTTTACGACCTCACCACGCTCCAACGTGATGCCAATCGCTTGCTGGGTTTTACGGCACAGCAGACACTGGACTACGCGCAGAGCCTTTATGAGAAAAAGTGCATCACCTACCCTCGCACGGACAGCCGTTATCTGACCGAGGATATGGTAGCGTCCCTGCCGGGGCTGGTAGCGGATACGGCAAAAGCCTTTGGCTTAGACGATGCAGTTCCTGTTCATACAGAACAGGTCATTGATGGCAGCAAAGTTACCGACCACCATGCACTGCTGCCTACGGCAAGCATGGCAAGAGCAGACCTGTCCGCTTTGCCTATCGGAGAAATGAGCATCTTGCGGCTGATTGCTGCACGGCTGCTCTGCGCCGTGGGTGAGCCTTGCCGCTATGCCGAAACCACACTGACAGCCATCTGTGCAGGTGAAGAATTTACCGTCAAAGGTAAGGTTGTGTTGTCGGATGGATGGAAAGGCATTGAGCGCAAAGTGCTGGGCGTACTGCTCGGCAAGAAGAAAGAGCCGACTGTCCTGCCCGATATGCAGGAGCAGAGCGAGTGCAAAATTGCCGGTGCCGAACTGAAAGAGGGGCAAACGTCCCCTCCGAAGCACTTTGACGAAGATCTTCTGCTTCATGCCATGGAAACAGCCAGTGCGGACAGTATGCCGGAGGGTGTGGAACGTCAGGGCATCGGCACCCCAGCCACCCGCGCCGCTACCATTGAAAAGCTGGTACAGAAAGGTTTTCTGGAACGCAAGGGCAGCAAAAAGACCAAAGTGCTGCTGCCCACTGACAAGGGCAAAGCGTTAATCACCGTGATGCCCGAACAAATCCAGTCGGCAGATATGACTGCTGACTGGGAAGCAAAACTGCTGCGCATCGAGCGCGGCGAAATGGAGCCGGAAGAATTTATGACCGAGATTAAAGATATGATTTCCTCGCTGGTAAATACCACCGAGGCCGTGAAAGGAGCGAGTACGCTTATGAAAAACAAGGTTGCTGGTATCTGCCCGAACTGTGGTAAGTCTGTTGTGGAGCGTGAAAAGGGCTGGTTCTGCGAGAATCGTGAGTGCCGCTTTGCGCTGTGGAAGGATAATGCCTACTTCAAGCGGCTGGGCAAGCATCTGGATAGCCGCATGGTGGACAAGCTGCTGCGGGATGGTCGGGTGCGTCTGAAGGACTGCAAGAGTGCCAAGGGCAAAACCTACAATGCGACTGTCCTGCTGTCTACCGAACCCGATGGCCACAGCAAGTTCAGTCTGGAATTCGAGAACGGAGGCTGCTGATGGAATAGGAAAAGGAAGTCGTTTACCTTATCAACGACAACAAGTACCTGCACCTGCGCGAAAACGGCGCGGGTGTAGGCTTTGCTACCTACAAACGCTTTACCGGCGAGCCGCTGGAAAGCGGGCAGATCTCCGAAAAGAATCTGCCGCCCGATGCCAGAAACGCTATTTCTGCTGCCCGGAACTGGTACCTGTTTGAACTTACGAACAATGACTGCAAGGCTATTCAGCTGGAAAGTGTGCAGATCCTTGAGAACATTCCGCAGGCCGGTATCGGCAGGCGGAGAATTTGGGAACCCGAAACGATTCCACCTGATGTCCGGCTCATCAACAGCCACTACGATGATCTCTACCGCGTTCCCGATGGCGGTGTCATTCAAATCGACTTTTCGGATGGTAGCGGCTTTACCGCACGCGTGAAACGTCGGGATGATTACCATTTTGATCTTGGTGGGCTGGGGGACGTATATCATATCTGCCAGTTTGCAGAAATCATGGAGCGCAATGGTGCCACCGCCTACCCGGAAATCCAGACACAGGACGATCAGGGGGCATGGAAGCTGGGCAGCAAAGGCTACATTGCCATCCAGTCCACCGATGAAGGCTGGGACTATACCATCTACAACGGCGATTATTCCGTGATGGATGGCGGTCGGGTTGATGCGCCAGAACTGACTATTCAGGAAGCCCGTGAGCAGATTCTGGAAACTCACCACATGGAAAAGGGGCGACGGCTGTTGCAGGACTACGATGCCGTCATGGACAAAGTTGCGGAAGCCGAGGAGCTGAGTGCAGACCATCGCCCTTCCACACTGGAAAAGCTGGCAGAACTGGCAAGTGATACGTCTGCGCCAAAATCCTCTGCACGTTCTGCACCGGAACTGTGAGGTGGACGATGCAGCAAAAATGGAACCAGAATTTTGACGGCGAACCCATGGCGGACATCCCGCAGAAATTTCTGAACGCAGGGTGCGATGTTTATATGGTGATGCAGCTGCGGCATGACGAAAAAATCCTCGATGAAAGATTTGCTTCCATGCGGGAACTGAATCGTCAGGGCAAAACGCCAGACCCGAAGCATTATAAGGTCACCTACTATGCTGATCTGCCCGCCATGTGGCAGGATGTGCCGAACAACGAGATTTTGGAAGAACTATTTCAGATGTTCAACCTCTCCCGTCCGCAGGATTTTGAGGGACACAGCCTGTCGGTCAGCGATGTGATCGCACTCAAACGCAATGGCGAGGTGTCTGTGCATTATGTGGACAGCATCGGCTTCAAAGATTTACAGGGGTTTCTGGATAAAAAGCCGGAACGTGCTTCGGTGCTGATGAATCTCAAGGAAAAGTGTGATGCCCCGGAGTGCAATCCCACCGTCTGCCGGAAAGCGAGGGATGCCCATGAACTTTAACCACGAAGAACTCATGCTGATGATGCTCTACAACACCGGCACCCGGCTGGGGCTTATCCACGAACTGCGGCTGATGCAGTGCTACCTGATGCCGGATGAGACCGCCCTGCGGGAACTGTCAGAGGGCGTTATCGAAAAGCTGAAACTGCTGACCGATGCAGAGTTTGCCGAACTGGAATTTCCCCCGGACTGATTTTTGCCGCCTGCGGGCGGCGTACATAAAGTATTTTGTTCTTCCAAAAGATATGCTATAATCAAATCAGACAAAATTCCTCTCTTCAAGCGATTTCTCCGCAATTTTCCTGTGGCTCTGCTCGTATCAAAAATAAGGGACTGAATTTTAATTGTCAGAACGGAGGAACCATTATGGCAATCTTTGAAAAGACCATCCGAAACAAAAACTTTGACAAGCTGCTTCGGAAGCTGGAACAAGAAATCCCGGACAGCAGTTGGTCGGCAGATTTAGAGGCAGGCAGTGATTTCAAAGAGGGCGATGCCCGGTGCAGTGTCCGTGTATTTGAACGGTACAGCATGATGGGCGGCAACCGCCTGAGTCTGACACTGACCATGTTCCAGAATGCGGACAGTCCGATTCGGCTGTCTGCCATCACCGCAGGAGGCAGTCAAGCGGTGTTCTTCAAGGTGAACACCCTCGGAGAAGAATCTTTTCTGGACGATGTAAAAGACCTGCTGGAAGAAATTTTGGAGGAGTAATATGTTTTTGGGCTGGTTTAACGCTGTGTTCAGCATAGTATTCCCACTTATCTTTTTCGGATTGATGTGTCTATTTATTTTTACGCTGATTTCAAATCTTCGCACATGGAACAAAAACAATCACTCACCCCGTCTATCTATTCCGGCAGCAGTAGTAGCAAAGCGAACTGATATTTCGCATTCCGACACTGCAAATGCTGGAGATTTGTCTGGTGCACATGGATATAGAACCAGCACCTACACTTCCTATTATGTGACCTTTCAGGTAGAAAGCGGAGACCGGATGGAATTTGAAGTGGACGGAAGCGATTATGGTCTGCTCGTGCAGGGCGACATCGGAAAGCTGAGTTTTCAGGGCACCCGCTATCTTGGGTTTGAGCGGAACTAAGTGTTCTCCTACACTATATAGTAAGGAGTGCTGTATGAACGATCTATTTATCCAAGGGCTGACCATCGACTGGAACAGAGTTCGCCCATACAATTATGTTCGTCAGATTCCTGCCATCAGCGGAATCGACACTTTTACATTCCATAAGCCCATTACGTTCTTTGTTGGCGAAAATGGAAGCGGAAAATCTACGCTTCTGGAAGCAATTGCTGTTGCTTACGGCTTCAACGCGGAGGGTGGAACGAAGAACTATTCATTTTCCACATACAACTCCCATTCGGAACTATGTGAGGCTATGACGATTTCCAAGGGGTATCGCAGACCAAAGTTCGGGTATTTTCTCCGGGCAGAGAGCTTCTACAATGTAGCTACCAAGGAAATCGACTATTCCGATGACGATCATCCCTCCAAAGGCTATCACCAAAAATCACACGGTGAAAGTTTCCTCGCCATTGCGCAGGACTACATGGGTGCAGATGGAGTCTATATTTTTGACGAGCCGGAAGCAGCTCTATCTCCGCAGCGGCAGCTCACGTTGCTGATCAATATTTACCGGTGTGCCCAAGAAGGGGCGCAATTCATTATCGTATCACATTCACCCGTTCTCCTTGGAATGCCTGATGCTGAAATTTTCAGCTTCGACAATGGCACGATTCATCCTTGTCAGTATGAAGATACGGACAGCTACGTTATCACCAAAACATTTGTAAATAATCGGCAGCATTTTTTGAACCAGCTTCTGAACGAAGAGCCGTAATGCCGGGAAAGGACATTCCTTATGAGTGATTCTACGTTGAAAGAACTTTGGCAGCAGGTCGCAGAAAAGAAAAGCTGTGAAGCAAAGCAGAAAGAACTGACCTCCCAGAGAGATACGCTTGCTGATCGTCTGAAAAAGCTGGAAAAATCCAAGCTGGCAGAACAGGCTGATGTGGACCGTCTGGAGGGGCACAGCCTTGCCGCATTTTTCTATCAAGTGATTGGAAAAATGGATGAAAAGCTGGACAAGGAACGGCAGGAAGCCTATGCAGCCCGTGTCAAGTACGATGCTGCTTTCCATGACCTTTCTTCCGTTGATGCTGATTTAGCACAAATTCAAAATAGGCTGGCACGGCTGTCCGATTGCGAAAGGCAGTATCAAGCTGCTCTTTCCGAAAAGATCAAAAGTATCAAAGTCTCTGCCCACCCTGCCGCACAGCAGATTGCGGAAAGCGAAAGCCGCATTGCCGCGCTGAAAGTTCAAAAACGGGAACTGCTGGAGGCCATCAACGCCGGAAAGACTGCCCTGCACACGGTCAATGAAGTTCTGGAAACGCTGGATAATGCCGAGGGCTGGAGCACATGGGACGTGATGGGTGGTGGTCTGGGGGTGGATCTCGCCAAGTATGCGGAACTGGACGATGCGCAGGAACAAATCGAACAGCTTCAAGTGGAACTGCGGCGGTTCAAAACTGAACTTGCCGATGTTGAGATCACCGCAGACCTTCAGGTTACAGTAGACAGCTTTTTGAAATTTGCGGATTTCTTCTTTGACGGCCTCTTTGCAGACTGGGCAGTTCTGGATCACATCAATCAGGCACAGAGCAGGGTGGAAAACACCAAGGGTCAAATCAAGCGAGTCCTCGCACTTCTGAAAAAGATGCGCGAAGATATTGACGTCCAAATCGCTGACGAAAAAGAAAAGCAGGAGCAGCTTGCGGTGGAAACTGAGCTGTAAGTTTGAAGAGTCCGCTTATGTGATATGATTCGATAAAACCGAATTTACAGGAGGTGTTTCGATGAAAACAAGAAAGTTTGCCTTATGTCTGGCAGCGGTTTTTCTGGTAATGATTTATATCAATATTCAAAGAAACCATACTTTCACCCTTTCAGATGATGAAGGCACTATAAAGACAGAACAAATACAGCCACTTTGGGGAACTGTAAAAGTAAGCGGCGATTGTGATACTGATGTGGTCTTTACCGATGTTGAGACTGGAGAAAAATACAAAATCGGATATATTACACAGGGTGTAACAGAAAGAATCAAACTTGAACGAGGCAAATGGTATAAGGTGGTAGGCAGAGGCAACCTTACACTGAATCCGGTAAACATTCGAGTCGAATAAATGTAAGTTCCTTGCGGGCAGCTATGAAAGCTGAAGCTGAGAAGAGAGTTTTGAATATTCACATATGAAGGAGTACAGTTCTATGAGTTACGGTTGGGCAACTGTTTTCACTTTAGCGGCATGGTTTGCAGGGCTTGTGATTGATGTAAATGTGCGGGTCGGCGACCTCGGTTTACGAACCGTGCTTCCCGTCATCGTGATGGGGTGCTGCGTTATGAAGTACATAAAGAGCAATAGCAAATAATCTTATCTCGATACACTTTCCAGCGGGCAACCCCAAAACGGTTGCCCGCTATTTTTATACCCTAAAATCTGAAAAAGGAGGCCAAAATGCCAAGCAAAACCGAAGAATATCTCGCCCTTGCCCAGCGCACGGCGAACGGCTTGACTCGGTACTGGGAAAGCTGGACGGACTATCTGACCACCGCATCCCGGCTGTACAAGTACCGCTTTGAAGATCAGCTGATGATCTACGCCCAGCGGCCCGATGCTACAGCCTGCGCCGACTATGACATCTGGAACAACCGGATGAACCGCTATGTGCGCAGAGGTTCCAAAGGCATCGCTCTGCTGGATGAATCCAGTGGATATCCGCGTCTGCATTACGTTTTTGATGTGTCGGATACTGGTGTGCGCCGCAATTCTCGCGACCCTGACCTGTGGCAGTATAACGATGATCTGAAACAGCCTGTTTCGGATGCACTGACTGCCGCCTACGGCATCAGCCATGAAAGGTTCAGTCAACAGCTTGCCGATATTGCCGGGAAGCTGGTCGCAGATTATTGGGACAACAACAGCGAGGACATTCGCGCCATCGTTGACGGTTCGTTCCTGATGGACTATGATAGTACCGGGTTGGAAATGCAGTTCAAGTCCGCCGCCGCGATCAGCGTCACCTACACACTTCTGGAACGGTGCGGATTTGAACCGGATGGCTTTTTTGACAAAGACAGTTTTCAGGCTATCTATGATTTTTCCACCCCGGATACTGTCTATGCCCTCGGCGCAGCAGTCAGCGACATCAGCCGCGAAGTTCTGCGCACCGTGGAACGAGCAGTCAAAACGACCATCCGCCGCCGAAACAATGAAAGGAGCCAGCATGAATATGAGCAACAATCTGAGTTACACGCAGACCGGGGATTATCTTCTCCCGAACCTGACCCTGCATCAGCCGAAGACCCCGCTGGGCAAGTACGGCAGGATGCGCCTGAACTTCCTGAAGCAGCAGCACCCGGTGCTGTACCACACGATGCTCCTGAACGGGAGCCTGTACCCGACCCTGAACAAACTGGAGCAGACCGCAGCGGCAATGAAGGACCAGATGATGGCCGAACTGCTGGCGAAGAACCCGGCTCCGGACAAGGAGAAGAACCAGATGGCGTGGGTGCAGCACATGAACAGTCTGCGGGAGCAGGTCGAGGAAGTGATTCGGACGGAACTGATCTACAGTTAAGTTTTCTGGATGCAGTCATCCCCACCGAAACCCAGCAAATCGAACATATCGACCGAGCGGAGAGCGAAAAATCGCCCTCCGCTTTTGCTTTATCGCAGGCCGAGATTGAGAATGAACTGCGCGAGCATGGCTCCGGTGTGCAGGATGGCAAGTGGCGGATCATCGAACTGTATCAGACACAGCCTGACCGCAAACTCCGCGCCAAAGCACTGGCAAAAGAATACGGCATCGGCGGACATTCGCAGGACTTTCTGGATGGCAGCAGCGGTTTTGTAAATCATGATGGAAAAGGACTTGAATTTGACCGCTACCCGGATCATCAGAAATTCACGTTAAGCTGGACGCAGGTCGAGAAATACATCGACCTGATGATTCAATCTGACCGCTATCTGACCGATCAGGAAAAAGAACATCGTGCCGCCGTGCAGGAGGCGGAACGCCAACTTCCGATGCTGGAGGGTGATGCCGCTGCCGAATACAATGCTCTGAAAGAGCAGTACCCCAATACCCTGATCGGCTTTGAACTGGGTGGATATTTTCTGTTCTATGACAAGGATGCGTTTGCCGTAAAGGAAGTTCTGCGCTCTAATTTGTTGTCACAGGAAAACGCGCTGGGAAAAGTCAAAGTGACTGGCTTTTTGCGTGGAGAGTGGGTAGCAAAATCGCAAAAACTGTGGGCCGAGGGCAACAGCATCTATCTGGCCGGACAGAGTGAAGATGGCACCCACCATCAGACAAAACATCTGCGGGAGGAAGATTATCTGCCGATCGGCAGCATCATCAAGCTGGATGGCCGGGATTTCCGTGTAGATCATGTCAACTTCATGTTCAAGTCTGTCAGCTTGCAGGATATGGACTTGACTAACAGCGGACAGCCCATCTTCCGAAGCGAGGGTTTGCCCCATATCAGGGAACTGTATGAACAGCAGCAGGATGAAATTATTGACGTTTCTCCTGAAAAGGCTGTTGATTACAAGGTCGGTGACGAAGTTGTTGTTGACCTTCCCACCCGAACCATCGAAGGCAAAATCGGCTATGTTGGCGAAACCGATGTGCGCATCGACACCAGCGCGCATGGGCAGTCGTGGGATAACGAGGTACTCAACAAGCAGCAATTCGAGGACGGTCTGCGGCGGGATGAACCTACACCTGATGAGGAACTGGACAAGTTGCCTATCTCTGTGGAGGTCAATGGCGAGTGGCAGACCTTTCCGGATGCTGCTGCCGCAGACGAAGCCCTAAACGCTGAACCGATGCCGGAAGCCGCAGGAAATTTTCACATCACGGATGATGATTTGGGTGTCGGAGGCCCCAAACAGAAATTCGCCCGCAATATTGAAGCCATCCAGACCTTGCGCACTTTGGAGCAGGAGCATCGCGGTGCCACCGCCGAGGAGCAGCAGGTGCTTTCGCAGTATGTAGGCTGGGGCGGTCTTGCAGATGTCTTTGACCCCAACAAGGAAAACTGGTCTACCGAGTACACCCAACTGAAAGGGTTGCTCACCGAAGAGGAGTATGCCGCCGCCCGCGCTTCCACTCTGAATGCCCACTATACCTCTCCGGTGGTAATTCGCGCCATCTATGATGCTGTGGAAAAGATGGGCTTCCAGTCTGGAAATATCTTGGAGCCTTCCTTGGGTATTGGCAACTTTTTCGGTATGCTGCCCTCTGGCATGGCTGACAGCCGTCTGTATGGTGTGGAACTGGATTCCATCACCGGACGCATCGCCCAAAAACTATATCCACAGGCCGACATTACGGTTGCTGGCTTTGAAACCACCGACCGCCGAGATTTTTACGACCTTGCCGTAGGTAATGTCCCTTTCGGTCAGTACAAAGTCAACGACAAGGCGTACAACAAACTGGGTTTTTCTATCCACAACTACTTTTTCGCCAAGACTATCGACCAGATCCGACCGGGCGGCGTGATTGCTTTCGTGACCAGCCGTTTCACGATGGACAGCAAAGACAGCAGTGCCCGCAAGTACATGGCGGAACGTGCTGATTTGCTGGGAGCCATCCGCTTACCCAACAACGCTTTTAAGGCAAATGCAAGCACCGAGGTTGTTTCGGATATCCTCTTTTTGCAGAAGCGTGACCGCCCTGCAGACATCGAACCTGCATGGGTGCAGCTGGGGCAGACCGAAGATGGCTTCAATATCAATCAGTATTTTGTAGACCATCCGGAAATGGTGCTGGGAAATTTGGAACTAGAAAGCACCCAGTACGGCCATGACCTGACCGTTGCACCAATCGAAGATGCAAACCTTGCAGACCAGCTTACCGAAGCGGTGCAGCACATCGAGGGCCAGTACACTGCGGTGGAGATTGCCGCTCCGGACGTTGCCGATGCGGAAGTGCAGCGCAAAACTCTGCCCGCAGACCCTACCGTGAAGAATTTCAGCTATACTGTGGTGGATGGTGAAATCTACTACCGCGAGAACTCCATCATGACACAGATTGAACTGTCCGACAACGCCAAAGGCCGTGTGGCTGGCATGGTGGAACTGCGGCAGATCGTCAACGAGTTGATCGACCAGCAGTTGAATGACTTCCCGGACGAGGATATCAAGGCATCGCAGGCAAAGCTGAATTATGCCTACGATGCGTTTACTGCAAAATACGGTCTGATCAACGACAAGAAAAATGCCCGCCTGTTCGATGATGACAGCTCCTATTATCTGCTCTGCTCGCTGGAGAATCTGGACGAGAATAAAAATCTCAAATCTAAGGCAGATATGTTCACCAAGCGGACGATTCGCCCAGAACGTATTGTCACCAGCGTGGATACCCCCAGCGAAGCACTGGCGGTATCCATTGGCGAGCATGGCAAGGTTGACCTGCCCTACATGGCCGACCTGCTGGGCACACCCGGCGAGTACGGGCGCATCACCACCGAACTCTCCGGCGTGATTTTCAAAGACCCTGTTGCGGATGCTGACGACCCGGAAGCAGGCT
>ERZ1034713.907-NODE-907-length-14893-cov-7.381588_pt1 | contig 14893 bp, 13 predicted proteins | sample MGYA00520692_ERZ1034713 | MGnify/ENA primary metagenome ERZ1034713 (study PRJEB33766, sample SAMN09781717) | gut metagenome | biome: gut microbiome | host: Homo sapiens | place: Madagascar | study: EMG produced TPA metagenomics assembly of the PRJNA485056 data set... | reverse complement strand
TCAGCAATACTATAAGTGTATGCTAAATCTTCTTTACCAGAGAGAACTTTTTTACCCAAAACATTTTCAAGCCAATAAAGTTCTTTTGGATTGTTTTGAAAATATCCGGTTTCACATATTTTTCCAATATGTTCTTTACCTTCAGCATCTTTTATTTTGACTTTTGTGCCGTTTGGCAAATGCTCTTTGGTTAAATATGAATAAGTTTTAAAATTTAGCCAATCAAGTACAGAAACGCTTTGAATATAATATTTACCTGATAATATGAAATCTTCTTCATTAAAATAAGAAAGAATTATTTTATCAGACATTTGATACAAACTTTCTCGTAAAAGTTTTGTATCTTTCCAAATTTTATATGTAAAATTTGTTTTTATAAAATTTAAAAACTTCATTTGGAAACTTGGTTCACAGTTTTTAACTAAATCTAAAACATTATTCTTTTGTTTCTCAGTCATTTCAATAAGATGCATTGCATTTGCTTCAGTTATTGCCCATTTTAAACTTTTTAATTTTTGCAAAGGTAATTCATTATATTCAGTGATATATGTTCCAAGACCAAAAAAGTCTTCAACATCACCATCATAATAACTTGATTTCCAAATAAGTTGGTATCGTGAAATAGCCTCGATATAATATTTTTTTACAATCAATTCTTCACGATGAAAATAATCTTCTTCTACCACATAAATTGTAAAAGGTAAACAATCTAATAAGTTTTTAGTATTATTTTTTTCTATTGCCTCTTTTAAAAGATTTTCTATTTTCATAGTTTCCTCCTTATATTAAAATAATTCTTTTACATTAATAAACCATTATCAAGAAAAGGAAGGGGAAATGCCTTCCCAATCTATAATTTTGGCTTTTAATTATTAAATTTTTCCTCCCTTTCTTTAAGTTTATATACTGGCTTCCAGCATGAACCATTTAAACCACATATTTCATCAATTGTATAATTTCGATTGGAAATACCTTCTACTTGAATGTCATAAATATTATCACTCGAAATAAGAAAATCTTTTTCAAGTGATATACTGAACGGACCACAAGTTCCGTTGAACATATCAATCAAGCCACAATTATCTATTGGTTTAATAATTAAATCGCTTTTCTTTTGCATTAATTTCCAATAGTCACCTATTGTCATTTTTAACATTACGAAAAATGCTCTTACTTCTGATAATGAATGCATCTCAGTAATTTCTTCAACAAAGGTTTTACAAAACTTAGATTGATTAGCAAATTGTTCAACTTCATTTTGTTCTTCTTCTGTTAAAGCATTTTCATCAACAAAGTATGACTTATTTTCAGCCTGTACTAAATGTTGATATTTAGCAAGTTTTTCAATAGCAGGATATTTTGAAATATCATATCCTTGACTTGCTAACAATGGTTTCATCCAACCGTTATTTGTAAAACAACTATCATTTTCATTATTAAAATTACAAATGACATTTACCTTTATTTCAAAATTTGAAATAATGTCAATTGGGTTTTCAATTTTCAAATTGTCCCAGACAATCTCATTGACATCGTCTCTGTCTTTGTTTTTGTCAAATGACGGTTCATAAAACTCGTCATTTTCGTCAGTCAGTCCGACAATTAAATTGTCAATGACATAGTCATAGATTTCGTCGGTTTCGTCACCGAAACTGTCAACGACATAGTCTTCAAAGTCGTCATAAGACGTCAATTTCTTGTCATGACGGAATAGCCAGTACTCTGGATGAGCAGGAGTTTCAAAATAATAACTCTGCTCAGGCAGTGCCTCGACATATTTAATTAATTGATTTATCTTTTCTTCAGTTAACATTTTAACAATCTCCTTTCTGTTAACATCTAGCGACAACGACATTGTGTAAGCCATTGTCATCTTTTACGACACCTTGACTTGAATAAACGTCAAGAAGTTCTTTACTTGTTAAACCAATCATATTGCCATCATAATCATGATTAACAATCAACACATTTCCAAAAATACAATTTTGGATTGTACCATCTTTATCGACGCAAGCGATAGAAGGTACTAGAGGAGTTTTAAAACAGCCCTCATCATCGCAATATATAGATACTTTGTGTCCTCCAATAGTGCGTGTTGCGACATCGAAACAATCAAAACCTAAAAGGTTATAAATGCTATCAATGCCTTTGTAGTCGAAATCGTATGCCATGATTCGACCATCTTTAATTAATATAGATTTCATAATTTTTCTCCTTTCTGTTATGTTATTTTTTACTTAAACATAACTTGAAATCTCCTTTAAGTAAATAATAAATACTTACATCTATATTATAGCATATTTAGTGTTTATGGTAAACATTATAACCATCATATTTAGTGATTATAGTAATTTTCATTCATCGCCAATATCATAGAATGGAGAGGCTATCTTCCCTCTCCTTTTCATCTTCTCTTGATGATTATGGCAAAAGAAAAAGGAGAATAAACCTCCTTGTTTTAATTTTATATTAAAATTAATTATCTTTGTAATTCATATAATTCTCTTGTAAGTTCAGGATGCTGATTTAAAAGATATAATAATCTTAATGTTGGAGCCTTTGGTACTTTAATACCACTTTCCCAAGTAATTACAGTATCAGGTAATACTCCTAATAAATCAGCAAGATTCTTTTCACTAAGATTTAATTTTCTTCTTAGTTTCTTAATATAATCTGCATTAATCTTTGAATAATCAGGTAATGTCTTTAATGAATATGCATATACCGTATTTTTCTTTTTTTCGGTTGTATCTTCGATTTCAACATTGTCATTTTGTTCAACTTCTTCAATTGTTTCTGGTTCGGAGTATTCAAAGCCTTCTGGCAAATTAGCCTTATTAGCCCTTGCTTCCTCACCAAGTCTTTCTTGCTCTTCTAAAAATTGATCATAATTTTCCATTCTATTACACCTCTTAATTTAAAATTGATACATATTTACCTTTTTGATATGAACGGTAAATATCAAGTACTTCTATTTTATTTAAAGTAATTCCTTCATCAGGTAAATTTTCAATTTTTAAACCTGTGTCACTTTTAACACACAGTCTCATAGTTTCTTCATCTACCTTTCCATTCTTATATTTAAATTGAACAAAATCGTTTTCTTTAACCAAATCAATTAAATTATTTGACTGCTCAATATAATCTCCAACATAATTAATTTTGGTTACTGAATCGTTAAATAATTCTCGCCAAAATACTTTATTTGTTTTTGTATTAATAAAATATTCTCTTCCCTTTTCTAATCCCTTTTCAACGTTTACTACTTGTTGATATTTTCCGCCTTTTAATACTAAAATATACTTTTTAGTTTTCATTATAAAACACCTCTCTTCTTTTTACTTTTATTATAAATTCTTTGTATAATATTTACTTTATTCTCCTTTGTCTTGTCAGTCTTGACTTGTGGTTCTGCCACGACTTTGACGTCATTAGTCTCGTCATTGTCTTTGACAGTCTTGTCTTCGTCAGAAACGCTTTCTTGAGGCGTTTCGTCATTTGACATGTCATTAGTCGACGTCTTATCGACATTAATGTCAATGTCGATGTCATTTGTCTTGACTTGACGATAGACTATATTATTGAGTCTTAAATTATTAATAATAATTTTCTTGTCTTTGAGTGTATCAGGCAAAGAGATGTCAGTCAAAGAGTCACAATTTTGAAAAGCAAACATGTCAATGTCTTCGACTGAATCAGGAATATAAATTTCTTGAAGCCCACTTCCAAAAAAACAACCGTCAGATATTTTTGTAATTTTATTATTTAAATCTATTTCTTTTAAATTTTTACAGCCTTCAAAAGTTGAAACATTTAAGATTTCCAAATTTTGAGGAATATTTATTTTAGTTAATGATATACATCCTTTAAAGCAAGATGCTCCTAATCCATCAGGCAATAACTCTTCAGGTAAAATTACTTCCTCAAGGTTTGAACAATTCATGCAGCAAGAAAGACCAATTTTTTTAATTGAATTAGGAAATGTTATTTTAGAAATTGTTTTAACATCCATAAAAACCGCATAACTTGCCTCTTCAACTGTCGCATAATCTTCTTGATTATTATCATTTACAAAAGATACCTTTTCAGGAATAATCACTTCAAACAAACTGATTTTTCTTTTAGAAGTTGGTAATTTATTATTTGTTTCTTTTAAAACATCTTTAATAGTTATTGCTTGAAGTTTGGCTTTTGTCTTATCAGGAGATAAAGTAAATGTTAAATCATATCTTAAATTAGAACTTATTATTTTCATTCATTATCACCTTTATTAATCTTATTCATAATCTTTTTAATAGTAGAATCATATTTATTGCCAACAATCACAATGCTTGAATGAACGATATTATAAAAATTTTTACATGTTTCACAATCATATTCATTGGCAAAAGGATAAATGGTTCCTTCATCTTTAGAATATTCAACAAAGCAACGTTCTTTCTTTTCAATTTCTTTGTCTGGACTAGTTGGATCAGGTGATGTTGAAATAAATTCTATTTCGTCTCCACTATAAATGTTATAGCCATTGGCTGTCGTGACAAATTGACCGACTGAATGAATTGACACGACATTGTCGTCTGTCGTCTTGATGATGTCATTTTTAGGGACAATATAACATCCTTCATCCCGTCTTAAAAGACTACCATAAAGCCATTTTTTATTCTTTTCATTCCAACCTTTAAACTGGTATTTTAATTGACTCATTTATATCACCTCTATCAAAAAGGAATATCATAACTCCATGAATAAAATTTTGAATTATTTTTACCATTTAGAGTTTGAATAATTTCTTGTTTATTATAACCTTCGTCGACCGCTTCTTCAATTGAATTAAATTTCTTAACAAAGTCACCATCGTCATTATATAAAGCAAAAGGCTTTTGTGTCATCAGATACTCTTTAACGTCACATCTGACAAGAATTGTCTTGACGTATGTCGTCGTCACGTCAAACTCTAACGCTGTCTGTTTGACGTCTAATGTCGTCTTATAAAAGTCGATAATGTCTTTGTCGGCGACTTTATTATGTCGCTGTCCTTCTCCTCCGACTGACTCATTATAGCCGTCTAAATAAGAGTTATATTCCTTAATTGTATTTATCTCAGCATACTCAAGATCAATTTCTTCGTATGTTCCTAAAATATTAAAACTAAAATTACTTTTACCAAATGCTCTCATAGCATCATATAATTTGCTTCTTTTTCCAGTATCAGCACATTTATAATGTTCCGCTAATCTTTGATTAGGTTTTCGATAAGTTTTGCCTATATAGACTTTATGATTAATTTGATTTTCTATCTTATATAAGAAACCTCTCAACGCATATCACCTCCTAATAAGAGTTATTATTCTATATTAATATTATACCATATTTAGTGCTTATAGTAAACATTTCCGGCTATTTATTATTAACAAAGGTTATTATTTTTTACAAAGCCATTATCAGAAAAAGGGAGGAGAATCATTATCCCCTTTCCGTTCTATGATATTGGGATGAAAATACGAATATATATTTTTTATAATTGATTAAATATTTAATTTGCTTAAGTTGGCATCATACCCCATTGAATAATAATAATATAATAGGATTGGTAAAAGAGAGAATTACCGAGGTTAAAAAATGTTTAAGGAACTAGGCAAACTACTTAAAAAAGGTGCGATGTCAGTTGAATATATAGTAATAGGGGTATGTGTAATTGGAATGGCGGCTCTAGCAACCGCTTTCGTAAGCAATAAAATGGATATTGCAATGGGGCAAGAAAATAACGCTGGTGACACAAATGCAGGGGATAATCAAACTGGAAATGATTCAAATGGCAATATCAAAGTCGATCCTAAGACAACTTTAGAATATTATGGTGTATGTCAAGGAAATTATTCTCTTATGAACATAGAAGTTACAGAAGAAACTATGACAATGTGTAGTTATGATTCAAATTCTAAAACTTATATAAAAACTGCTAGTTTCAATTTTAAAAATCAAACAGCAGAAAGAAGTGATATGAATTTTGATGGAGTTTATTATCCAGTTTCATATTTAGATGTAAATCAAGATGGCACTTTTATTAATGTTGTTGTAAAATTTGACTATAGAGGCAACCCTAGCAGTCAAACATTAGGTTTTAGTTTCTATTTAACTGAAATTGCACAAAAATGTCAATAAAATAAAAAGACGATGAATTATCGTCTCTTTTTATTTCTTATTACCAACGATTTAAATAATAGACATAGGTTTTAACGATTTTTCCATCTTTAAGATCGAACTTTAAATTTGGTGTACTACCTGTTTGATCTGAAGTATAAAATCCGAGTATCTCATCTACTCCATTACTAAATGACTGTTGCTTTTTAACAAGATTAATATTACGTGATTTATTAGAATTTAAATCATAAATTTTTTCACTCTTAAAATCAATTTTTAAATTACAATATTCATCTTCATATATAATTGAATTGCTTGATATTTCAACTTTAGTATTAATTAATGCTGTCTGAGCATAAGTGTCATTATATCCTAATAATTCATATTTTTTTTCTTCTATGCCATAAATTTCATAAAAATTATATTCTTTATTTTTAAAATTAGTACAATCTTCATGACCACCTATTAAAAATGCAGAATTTGAATCAAACGTAATTTGACGACCACGTTCTGATGTATTATAAGAAATTTTTTTAGTTAATGTTTCATATGAATAATTAGAACAAAAATTTAATATATCATATTCTGATGAATCATAACTATTAAATTCTTTTTTTTCAGCAAGATTAAGAATACTAAAATATCCATTTTCATATGTAATTTTTATTGTTTCATCGTTTTTAATTTCTACTTTCCAGTCGCCTGCGGTATAAAAGCCCGGATACAATCCATATTTATCAAAAAAAACTTTATTTTTGCTGCATTCAGTACTTAAAATTGTGTCATTACTACTACTATTATTAGAATCTTGTCCACCTGCATTTGTGTCACCAGCGTTATTTTCTTGCCCCATTGCAAGGATGACGTCGACGTCAAAAAAGAGAGGTCAAGCCTCTCGTCGTTTTGTCTTAAAGTTTTTGATTTTTTTCAAAGTCTTTTTCATGTCAGAAATCTTCTTATTGACTTTCTTCTTTCCGTCGTCGGACAAGGTATAGACCACCTTGTCTGTCATGTCGTCTTGACTGACTTTGTCAACCCACCCTAAGTTGACAAATTTTTTGACGGTCGTATAGACAGTCTGAATTGGAACGTCTATGTCGTATGTCTCTTTGACAAATTGACACATCTCATAACAATACATCTTTCTGTCATATAATGTCACTAATAAAAATAAAACATTATTCGTTATCGTCACGTCATCATCGTTTGTCTTACGACGTCGTCTTGTCGTCTCTGTCATATTATCACCTATCGCTTACTTGTATTTAAATTATAACATATAAAAAAAGCCTAAGCAACTCTACTTAGACTTTTTAATTTAACAGTCGAGGAAAACTCGATTGTTTCTTTTTTTAATCAATGTTCCAACATAATACATAATTTTTATTATCACTATATTTGAAATTATCAATTAAAGAATAGATGACTTCAAGATCTGTTAATGCGTCTTTATAATTATTAATTTCTTCTTTTAAATCATCAATATACTCACTATAATCATAAGACTCGATTTCATCTAACTTATCTTTAATAGTATTTAACAAAGTCTTCTCGTCGTCTGTCAAGTCTTTATGACGTCGGATGAATGACGCCAACTTCTTAGTTGTTGGCGTGACATTATGAGTCGTCTTGTCAATTTCTTTTTCAGTCTTTGATATTTCAGTCTCAATTGTCTTTTTAATGTCGGCGTAGCCTGTCTCAAAGTCTTTAGGGATACGTCTGTATTTGTCGGCAGAGCCAAAGTGGTCACGCCATAAAGAATAAATACTGCAACATCTTGAACGTGAAAATAAATATATTACGTCGTCATACACGTCAGCCGTCTTATTGTCTTCTAATAAAGGAGAATCATTTTTTAATAATGCTAAATTAAAATAACTAGACATTTTTAATCACCTCTTTTTCTTTCTATCTTCTATCTATATTATAGCATAAATAGCACTTATAGTAAATTAAAACTCTTGTATTTCCTTTCCAAAAATCAAAAAGAAGGGAGAGGTGTTCTTCCCTTCAAAAAAGATGATAAATATTATTATAATATCATGAAAACTTTACAAAAATAGTATATAAAATGAAGTATATTATAAAATACAATGATGCTAAAGGTAGCATCGTATATATAATAATATTTTTGATTAAATATTTCAATATAGATAGAAAATACTTATAAATAAAAATAATGTCCTTTATTCTGGTGTGACGTATGAGACTCGAACTCATAGTCGCTGGTGCCACAAACCAGTGCGATAACCAATTTCGCCAACGCCACAATAAAAGACATTATTAATTATATGGTATCTTCGGTGAGATTCGAACTCACACGCTTCAAAAAGCACTAGTTTCTAAGACTAGCACGTCTTCCAATTTCGTCACGAAGATATTGGTCAGAAAAGAAAGAATCGAACTTTCGTCTCATGTTCCCAAGACATGCGTTCTACCATTAAACTACATCCTGATTTGGTACTCTGTATAGGACTTGAACCTATAGCCCCCACTTTGTAAGAGTGGTAATCTCCCAGTTGATTTAACAGAGTATATGGTGCTGAAGACAGGATTTGAACCTGTAACCTATCGCTTACAAGGCGATCGCACTACCAGTTGTGCTACTTCAGCATTTTGGTGGAGACAGTGGGAATTGAACCCACCACACGAACATTGCAAGTGTTCATCGCCCCCTTGGTACATTTGCCCCCATTTTGGTCACGGCAAAGGGATTCGAACCCTTAATCTTAGAGTGAAAGTCTAATATGTTAACCTCTTCATCATACCGTGATTTCAACATATGCGGAAAACGCATAAGTTCATTTTTATTAATTTTTTGACTCGTCATCGTCAGTCTGCTAGTCGTAGTAGACGTCATGTCATATTGTCACGACCTTGTCATTAGGTCGTTGTCGACAGTCAGTCATTGACAATGTCTATGTCATTATATGGCGTCCGCTGAGGGATTTGAACCCCCGCACGCATCTCTGCGTCTATTGATTTTCAAGACCAGCCCCTTCAACCATACTTGGGTAAGCGGACAAAATATGGATCCATAGACGAGAATTGAACTCGTACCAACTGCTTGGAAGGCAGTAGTTCTACCATTAAACTACTATGGAATATGGTGGACACTGGTTGATTCGAACAACCATCTAAGGATTTTCAGTCCCTTGCATAGACCAACTTTGCTAAATGTCCAAATAACTTCTTCCTGTCCCCCTCCTCTTTTTGATGATAATAGGTGAGACAAAATACTTATATTTTATTTATGGTGTGGGAGGTAGGAGTCGAACCTACGATGTATCTAACGTGTCGGATTTACAGTCCGATGAAATCGCCACTATTCGCACTCCCACATTAAAAAGATGCTGTATCTAACCAAAGCCCTTGCTTGATACTAACTAATTATTTCCAATGACCATGCAAATAATTAATACATCTTTTAATAATCACAGTCATTACATCAGGGAGAATTACGCACATTTGCTTGTCAATGCATAGCAGGGAAGTGCCTTATTGTTTGAGTAAGATCTGCTTGTGTAAACTCAGTTTACCTCGCTTACTATTAATATAAATAGTAATCCAATATGCTCGTCATTGAAAAAATAATCAACAACAATATATTGCCTTTTTAAAAGAAACTAGACACCAATTGCCATCGCTTCATAAAGAGTCTAACCTCTTTTTCTAATTTTAGGCGAAAAATCAGCAAACCTATTTAAGATAACCATTTTATCTCTTAAATGAGTGGCAAACCATTTTACTATAATAGTAAAACCAAAATCCACAAATTAGGTTTAAGCGTTATTAATTTTAGAATCAAGGTATCCGACAATATATCCGACTAAGTCTTCGACGTCAAAATATTCATAAGGGAAATATATATCTACTTTTGTCGTGTCATAGTCCAAAAGTTTTTGACCCGTCGATATGTCAAATTTTTGCTCATAGACAGACGTCTTGAAGACGACAATAGGACGGTCGTCTTCGTCAGTCACGTCAATTGACACTTCGTCGATTGAAAATGACATACGGTCAGAAATTATCGTCTTTAGACATTCGTCAACTTCCGACTCGACTTGTCTTATTGACTTTGACAATTTGACAAAACAATTATTATTTAATTCTTCATCAGTCTTCTTTTTAATCATAATGATACCTCCATTATTTTATGTTAAGTCATGTTGTTTTGACACAACGAAAATACTTTGGGCACAGGGGATGGATTTGAACCAACATATGACGCAGGTTATGAGCCTACCGAGTTACCAATACTCTACCCTGTAATATATGGTCTCTAGTGAAGGATTCGAACCTCCATAGCAGCCTTATCAAGACGGAGTACTAACCATTGTACGAACCAGAGATGGCTGAAGTACTGAGATTCGAACTCAGAATCTACCCTTAGAAGGGGTATGTGATTTCCGTTTCACCATACTTCAATTTGGCGGGATGTAATGGATTCGAACCATTGACATAGTGATTAACAGTCACTCGTTCTACCTACTGAACTAACACCCCAAAATGGCGGTCCCAACGAGAGTTGAACTCATCTCTCCTGCGTGACAGGCAGGCATACTTTCCGATGTACTATGGAACCAAAAAAATATGTCTCTGACATATAACGACAGAGACACAAATTAAAGAAAGGGCGATTATCTTTAAAATATATAGTATAATTTTAATATGTAAAATTATTTCTCGTCGTTAGCGTCAGTGTATTATCAAAGAATCTTCCAAAATAATTCGGATGATTGGCAAGCACTGATTCAATTGTTCTATTTAATCTAGTTATTGTCATTTCTTCTACACCTCACTTTTTCCGAGAAAAATCGGATTTTTTTGCTTGCAACAAGGAATGCAATGGGGTTATTCCTTATTACGATTATATTGTATCATAAATAGTGTTCGTTGTCAACACATATAATGATATAAAGATATAACTAGCCTTTAAGTAATTATATCTTTATTATTTTTTGTTTTTTACATAATACAGGAAGATATATTTGACTTTCAAATAAGTTATACTTATTACCTAAGCCATATATCAAGAAATCCTCACAATGGTGGGATTTGTTTTTTTATTGGCAAGGGCGAATAGAATCGGACTATTATATACGGGGTCAAAGCCCGTTGCACTACCATTGTGCTACACCCTTATCCGCCCTTCTATTGTTCTGGCACTGTGATTAATATATCACTCATTATTGAACTAGAAGGAGCGATCAGAAAGCATAATATCATCGCTCTATGCTCATCAAAGCGGACTTTACTGTGTACAGCAGTACGCAACGTTTTGCTGCGTGAAGGTTGCTACTTCATTATTATTGGCAACTGATACCAACACCCATTAGGATTTTTCTCCTCTATTCAATATATTTGAGGATCTATCTACCCAGTTAATGTAGACGAATTTCAAGTTTGATTATGCTTCACACTCGATAATCTAAGTGGCTTTTCTGATTATACGTTTCAGGCATCGCATTCTAACTCTTTAGAATGTTAAGCAAGAGGTTTCTACTCTCTATTTCAGCGATTCTGTTTTTTACCCTTGTAATGTTTTATCCCATGTAAATAAGGACCTGACCTTTCGTCTTTAATCCTTGTCGTGACGTCTTGTCGTCTTTTAATAACCTTACAAACTCTTTAGCCGACGTCTTTTTTTGAGGCTCTGCCTCGTCGTGACATTGCTGACAGTCAATGTCGTCTTGTCTATGACGTCTTTTGTCGTGTCGAACGTCATGTCAATTGTCGTTTTGAGGGAAACGAGAAACCGATTATTTTATATTTTTGGCAGGAGATAAAGGAATCGAACCTCTACATATGGTTTTGGAGACCATTGTTACTACCGTTAAACTAATCTCCTATTAAGTTCCACGTTGGAACTTATAAATACTTGCTTTTCGGCAGCAAGTAGCCTAAATTATTAACACCATTTGATAATAATAAATAAATTTTAATTAATAAAGTGCATATATATAACCTACCTGAAGTTAATTATAGCAAGACAACCTACCTGAGGTTTTCCACTTTACTTTATTAATTTGACATGTCATAAAATGGACGATAGGGTGAGATTCGAACTCACGAACCATAAGGAGAGGTGTTGCAGACCTCCGTCTTTGACCGCTTGAACTACCTACCGATTATTTGGCGTCCACTGGGGGCTTCGAACCCTCGCACGCATTTCTACGTCTAACGGATTAGCAATCCGTCCTCTTCAACCACTTGAGTAAGTGGACAAAAACCGTTCGTCCTTATTTTCAGGAGCCTACTCCTACTCATAAATATGACGCATTACGACATTGGTTGGCTGCCGAAGGATTCATCCTTAATAGTTGTTCTAATCAGGCTATGGAGAACAACTTCCATTAATAAGTCACGCTTATTTAAGTCAGCCTTTAATGTTCTAATCAGGCTATGGAAAACAACTTCCATTAATAAAATTATCTTGCTTAAAGGTGAAGAACTATACGCCAAAAAATTATAAAAAAGCGAAAACGAAATTATTGCACCGAGGCTCATTCGACGAATCTATAGAAATCCGTACTTTACTGATTTTACAGCGATAATCTCTTGGATTATCTTTTTTAAATTATAACCTTGTTTTACAACTTTGCTTATGGTGAAAGTGTCTTACGCCCAAAACATTAAAAAGGCTTTAAACGGCATTATTACATCCGATGAGGTCTTGCACCCACATTTTACTGATTTTACAGCAGAAGAGATATTCTCCTATTTTGTACTATAACCTTTATTACTTTTTCACTTTAACCAGATGCCACTTTATTAAAGTTATTCATCAATTGCGTAATCACGTTCGCACTTTTCTTTAACGTGGTGTAAGCCTAAGTCCACATGAACGATTAGATTGATTCTGGCAAATACCTTATTTATTCGAACCTAGTATAAGGTAAGTTATTTTGCAATTATCGCATAAATCGTTATATACGATAAAGTAACCTCTTTCTACAATATGTAGATGAGCACTAAGGATGTTCTTTCATCCTCTACACATTAAGTATATCATATTTAGTGTTTATAGTCAACAAGTTATTCAATTTTTATCACCCATTATCATCAAAAGATGTCAAGGCTGGCTATTTTATCACATTACATAATTAGCAAAAAATCTTTCAGAAAATTTTACAACAAGCACTATTTATGATATAATTATATTACAAGATTATTTATCAAGAGGTGATGTCATGTCAATAGTCTTACTCGACAATTTGACTAGTCACTGCCCTTTGGACGTCAAGTCATTATGTCGGCGTCATTGACAAAGACGGTCGAATGTCGGTCCTAAAGAAAGCCGACATTGTCATGGACGACAAGTCTAAGTCATTAAACGTTCAAGGATAAAATATTAACAAAGGAGGTTTTTATATTTGAAAATTATAGATTGCATTGGAACAAGTTACTTATGTTCTAATTTTATTAATTCAGACGGCACACAATGCTCAGATCATCCATTATATGTCTTTAAGACGACAAAACCACATGTCTATGTCAGTGTCATGTTCACGACAAGTCAGAATCCTTTTACGGCTAAGAGGATTCGTGACAATGACAAGAATTATTTTCTAGGTTGTTCAGACCATAGTCGTGAGGTCTTGTCTAAAAGATATTTTCAAGCCGAGATTTATTTATTTGATGAAAGAACTGTTAAACTATCAGAATATAAATTTAAAGAGCCACAGCAATATTCAGAACATTTATTAAGATGCTTATACTTCTTATTATTAGACGGAAAGAAACAGCCTAACAAAGGAATAACTAAAGTACATTGGTACTATAAACCATTTGATATTTCTTATAAAGAGGAAGTCATAGATGGATTAATAAGATTAATCTCAAGAAAACTGTCAGCCAAGGCAATCCCTGCCCTCTCTTCTCCATTTCCTGATAGTGGGCTTGTAAACTGCATATATGACACTAAACATAAACTATCAAATAAAAAAGAACATTCTTTATTAAACAAAGATATTATTGAAAATCATAGAAACAACAATTATTCTTAATTATTTTTTTGTTGACTACTAGTGCTATTTGTGATATTATATCTAAGACTTTGTAAAAAAGAGTCTTATTTTATTTTACAAATAAGAGGTGATTTTTAGATGAGAAAGATTATTAGTAAGGTAGCAAACTTATTCTACGACGTATTCATTCAAAATGTTAATAATATGTAATTAAAGGTTAAGAGTTTATTTCTTCAACCTTTTTTTATTATACTTTCTTATACTAAAATAAGATTCATAAATCATCCTCTTTTATAGGATTTAAAAATTGACTAGATAGTCACGACTGGGTGGCTATCGACCGACTTATAAATGTCTTAAGACCAACAACGTCTTAAATGTCGTCTTTTGACCTGTCTACGCCCCTTTTTAGGGCGTTTTGACGTCTTTTTGACTAAGACATCGACTAGACAATAAAACAACCAAAGACAGGCTGTTTTGACGACGACAGACCGACAATTCGACTAAAAGACTAGTCGAATGACAAAGACAATTGACACGACATGACGACCGTCAACGTTCACGGTCGGACAAAAAGACAAGACGATGACAAAAAAGTCAGTGAAAAAAATATCAGTAAAAATGATGGGAATGTGGAACTATAAAAAATTAAATGTTATAATTCAACTGTAAAGGAGATTTTAATTATGCAAAAACACAATCCATTAAAAATTGTAATGCCCAATATTGTTAGGTATCGAGAAGAATTTAAAAAAGATTATTTAGAGGCTAAAGAAAATAAT
>ERZ1034713.905-NODE-905-length-14901-cov-41.554560_pt1 | contig 14901 bp, 11 predicted proteins | sample MGYA00520692_ERZ1034713 | MGnify/ENA primary metagenome ERZ1034713 (study PRJEB33766, sample SAMN09781717) | gut metagenome | biome: gut microbiome | host: Homo sapiens | place: Madagascar | study: EMG produced TPA metagenomics assembly of the PRJNA485056 data... | reverse complement strand
CCGGTGAAGCCTGCCGCATCGGCGGGGACGAGTTCGTGGTCATCTGCTGCCCGGTCACGCAGGAAACATTTGAACAGCAGGTGGAAGCTCTGCGGGCGGCACTGGTCCGCCATCAGGTGGATGCAGCCATTGGCTCGTTCTGGCAGTCGTTGGTCGAAGACCTGCCCGCCTTCCTCCGCGAAGCCGACGACCGGATGTACAGGGAAAAGGAACGGCAGAAGCGCGCAGCGCGGCCCTCGGTTTAGGCGGACCGTTCTGGATCCAATAGCATACAATAAGCAGCGCCCGCCGGGAGATCTCCCGGCGGGCGCTGCTGTGTTCAGAGGAACGTTATTTTTCTTGCCTTACTTTGCGGCATCCACCAGCACACCAACGTAGCCGGCAGTATCCACCAGCGTGGCACCGGAAACGGCGTCCACAGCCTTTTCATCTTTGCTCAGAGCCTCGGCGTCGGCAATGCTCATGCCGTTCACGTGGTTCTGGATGGCGTCGTAGTTGGCATCCAGCGAAACGGTGGAACCAGCCTTTTCGGCCATCATCTTGCTGTAGTAATCGGCGTTGACCCGCTTGGACATCAGCACCTTGCCCTCGGCGTAGCCTGCGCCGAAGTCAGAATCGGAGTTGGGCACACCGACGACCCCGGCGTCCGAACCGGCAAACTGGAACTCGTCAATGTAGCTCAGCACGATGGTGTCCCCGGCGGTGGCGACAGCGCCGGAGGTGAAGCACTTGGTGCCGTGGGCAGCCCCATAGACCACGTTCAGCTTCAGGTCCTCGGAGCTGCCGTTGAACTCCACGGCCTGCGTGGTCTGGGCGTTTTTGGCGGCATCCACGATGGCGGAGAGATAACCGGCGGTATCCACCAGCGTTGCGCCGGAGACGGCGTCCACAGCCTCGGCACCCTTGGCGGCCACATCCTCCAGCTCGGAGATGGTCTTGCCGACAGCAAAGTTCTGGATGGCGTCGAAGTTTGCATCCAGAGCGACCGTGGAGCCGCCCTTTTCGGCCATCATCTTGCTGTAATAATCAGCGTTGGCCCGCTTGGACATCAGCACCTTGCCCTCGGCGTAGCCTGCGGCAAAGTCGGAGTCGGAGTTGGGCACGGCGGTCACGCCTGCATCGGCGCTGGTGAACTGGAAATCGTCGAGGTAGGCGGCGAGGATGACGTCATCCTTCACCACAGCCACCGCTTCGGTGAAGCACTTGGTGCCGTGGGCGGCAGCATAGGCCTGACCGATCTGGATGCCGCCTTCCACCGGGACGATGGCGGCGGGCTCAGCGGGGGCTGCGGCAGCAGAGTCGGCGGGGGCCTCTTCGGCCAGCTCAACACCCAGTGCGGCGGCAACGGCCTTCCGGACGGCCTTGGTGGTCACCGTGGCACCGGCAACGCCGTCGATGGCGGGGCCGTTGGCGGCCACGACCTGCTTGGACAGCTCTTCCAGTGCAGCGCCGCCGATGCTCTCGGTCTCCTGTGCACCTTCCAGCTTGCAGTCGGTAACGGTGCCGTTGGCATCCACGGTCAGGGTGGCGGTGACAGCGCCGCCAAAGCCTTCGGCAGAGCCGGTCTTGGTCGCGCTGGCAGCGGTGGAGCTGCTGCTGCCGCCGCAGGCGGCCAGAGAGACGCCAACAACGAGGCTCATGGCCACGGCAGCGCTCAGTTTGCGGATGATCTCCTGTTTCATGGGTCTTTCCTCCAGAGAAAAATCGGTTTGTGTTCGGCCCCAGAAAAGGTCATACCTTTTCAAGGATGTTTACAAAAGATAACATATTTTGCGGAGTGCTGTCAAGAGATTTTGGCACATCCTTCGTGAAGAATGATAAATTGGTGTCAATTTGTGACGCTGACGGTATACGAAGCGAACGGACGGTCTACGCTGTTAGTAATTCCTGAATGGAAACCAAGCAAGCAATTTTGCCACTTTCAGCCCCAGTTAGTACTTCAATATTACTATGTTTTGGAAATCGGCACAACCATATAACCGTCTTTGATGAAACTATTTTTGTTTCATCGATGACATTGTACCAGCAAGCAGTGCAGACGTATATACATCTGCTTATTTTGCGTTGCAAAACGCTTGTTGGGGAATGCCCCAAGCCCCTTTGATCTGCATTTCCCAATGCAGGCTGCGCATCCCTTCGGGACGCTTTTTACCCGGTGATGTGCTCTGGGTCGTTCAAAACTTGCATGAGGTGAGAAGCGGCTTCTGCAAGAGAATCGTACTTCATCTGTTCAGGAACAGGCGCATCCAGAAGCGAAATGCCCCACACCTGCATACAGTCCGCAAGTTCTTTCTGTGCCTGCAATGCCGCCTCCTTACGCACATCCGGGGTAGTTTCTGCATCCAGAACGTAGGCTGCGGAGTATTTTCCGTTGCGGTCTTCCGTCAACTGCACCATGGAGTAGTGCTCATCCCAAAAGTGACAGAAGCGAACCCTGCCACCGATGTTCTCCATTTCGATACACAGTTCTTCTTCGCCGCTCCATTGCGGAGTCTCGGACAAAATGCGATTCAGTTCCGAAAGCGCCTGCCGTTCTTCAGCCGATAACTTCCTATGCAGGCATTCACGTTTGAGATCGTTCTGCCAATACGGACTCAGCGTTCCATTCCGGCCATCTTCCATTGCTTCTTCGATATTTGGTAGGATTGTCATGTCGTTCACCTCAAACACTCACTATTAGCGTTATATGCACACTTATAGTGTTGATTATAAACTATTTGAGGGCAAAAAGAAAGAGCGTCAGCACGTTTGCTGGCGTTCTTTGACATAGGTGTTATTTTGTAATATAGGGAATGTTGTCGGTGTATGCATTCAGAATGTCAATGGCAGCTTTCTTCTGCCCCGGTGTGAGCTGGCTCAGCTTTCTGCTCAGTTCGTCATCTGCCACATGGGATGCGGATGGAACGGAATCCCGGATCAGCACATCAGCAGATACGTCCAACACCTCTACGATTCGGATAAAGGTTTCCAGTTTGGGGATTTTTACTCCGCGCTCTAAATCTCCAACATAATTTGCTGACAAATCGACCCGTTCTGCAAACTGTTCAATCGTCCAGCCTTTTTCCTTGCGCTGTTCTCGTATTCGTTGACCCAAAAGCGTATTCATAGCGACCTCACATTCTAATTGTGTTTGTTACACACCAATAGCATACCTGTCGCAATTTTTGTTATACACAATCCATTTGCGTTCATTCAACGCTATTTGGGTAATTTCAAGGTGAAAAATTTTTGTGCGTATCTTTGGTCAAAAAAGCAATGGTCTTTTGGGACGGTACATGGTACAATAGCAAATGTTGTGCCCCTTGGCACATGAACGAAGGTAAAAGGAGCTGCTGAACGTGGATACGATCTATCTGCTGCCCGGTGAGGAACGCTGCGTTGATTTTCGAGATGCCAATGGAGTCCCGAAGGTACACTACACTTACTGTTCCATCCGTGGCAAACTTTTCAACTGCACCTGCTGCACAAAGGACGAAGCCCAGCGGCTGTGTGAAGATTGGCTTATAAAACAGGACCGCTGCTACATAAACTAAAAAAGCCGCCGAGGACGCTTCCCAAGTAGGAAAGCTCCTCGGCGGTATTCGTTTATCGAGTCTGGGTTTTCTCGGTGGTGTCCTTTTCCTCTGCAAAAAAGCGTTCTACGTTTTTCTGCGCACGAACCAGTTCTTGCATCTCGTTCCGTGCCTTGCGGTAGTCCGGGTAAGATGCTTTCTTCTTGGTCAGCAGATTTGCAAACTCCGCATCCAACTCCTTGACCTTCGACAGCTTTTGCAATCCTGCCTCGTCAAAGGCAGCCTTCGCCGCCTTGTGCAGGGTGATTTCCTCCCGGTGAGCTTCCAAAAACTTTTGACTGTACCCCGACTTGCGGTAGGCATCATAGACCGGGCGAGTCTTGGCATAGTTGATAATGTGGGTTTTCAGGACGGCGATTTCGGCCAACCTCGTTTCTGCCGCCTTGATGGAATCGCCCATGGCATGATAGCGTTCCGTTGCCGCCGCTGCACGTTCCCGCAGTTCCTCGGCACTGCTGATCTTCTGCTCCTGTAAAAATAGCAGCGTCTTGGACATCTCCTTCAGGTTGAACTCGGTTGCCCACTTTTTGTAGCCAACGCTTTTGCCCTCTGCCATTTTCCCCTGAATGTCCACCAGCAACTGGAAGGGCTGCTCTTTGGGCTGCTTTTTCTGGTACGGCTGGTGCTTCGCCTTTCCCTCCAGCACCGCCTTGATCTCGTCCTCGCCATAACCGGTACCCAGTGTGCGGAAACGGATAAAGCGTTTCTGTCCCTTGCCCTTCACCGCCGTGTACTTGCCACGCTTCACCTCATAGCCCTGCTGCTCCAGCTTTTGCAGAAAAACTTCAAAGTCCTTCGGCTTTTCCACAAGGATGGTGTCGATGATTCCGCACAGGCGGTCACGGTTGCTCTCCTTTGGAGGATAGAGAACACGCTTCTGCCGCTCCCGGTAGGGCTTCCTTTCAATGACGGATAACTGGTGCTCTAAGCAAATCAGGTCACTCAACCGCTGCACTGCCAACGCTGAAAAGAAAAAATCCCGGAACTTTTTGGTGCCATCCAGTGCCGTAGAGTTGAAGATCACATGGTTGTGGATGTGCTGCCGGTCCGTGTGCGTTGCCACCACAAAGGCGTGCTTGCCCTTGGTAAAACGCATGGCCAGTTCGTAGCCTACTTTGTTAGCCTCCTCTGCGGTGATTTCCCCCGGACGGAAGGACTGCCGTATCTGATAAGCAATCACATCGCTTTTCTGCCTTCGTCCGTTCACAAGGTCGTACTGCCGCTTGGTAAGCATAAATTCTTCATCTGCTGTCAGGGCGCTACAAGCATAGCTGCTGACATACTGCCCCTGCTCGGTCTTGTCCGGGTTTTCAATATAGTCCGTGCGATTTTTCAGGCAGGCCGCAACGGTCATGCCCTTGTTTTTGTGCAGCGCAATCAACCGTGTTGCTGCCAGCATCATCACCCCCTATTGCAAAGAAAAAATGCCGCCCGGAGGCGGCATTGAGATTATTTGGATATTTTTTCGTAATCGGCAGCACCCGCCAGATACAATGCCTTGTATCTGACGCATTCCAACTCATTGCAGATTTCATCTAAGGCGAGATATTGATTCCACGCTTCTTTGCTGATAACGCTCTGCAAGGCTTCCTCAGCCGCTATTTTGGCTTTTTTCAGCCGCCGATAGTTTTCATCCTCACCCAGCATTTCAGAAAAGATCGTGCTGCTGTGCTCAGAATAATAATCCTCTATCTTCTGGTTTTCCATAGCATCCCTCACAATCCGGCAACCCAGCCACTAAAACGCTCTGCTGCATCTGCGATCAAAGCGCCCATAAAAATCAACACAAAGCAGCCAAACTCTGCCACAAGCAGAATCAAAAATTGCAGCCACTCCCGGCAGTACAGCGTATAAAGACCGCAGCCGAAAATATACAGCATGGGCAGCGCCAGCACAAACGCCGACAGGTTCAGCGTCCATTTCAGCATCAGCGCAAGGAAAGCCGTAAGCAGCCAAAACGGGAAAACGATCATCTTAAAAATAAACCTCATATCTAGCACCTGCCTTTCTTTCACCCCGATTATAAAGGTATCAACGATTGCTTTGCAAGGATGTCAACCCTTATGTACCCCGCAGTCCTCCAACTGCGGGGAAAATTTTAGAGTTCTGCCAATTTGGAAAGAATCTGTCTGCCAATGTCGATCAGCTCATCCAGCCGCTGCCGCAGGTCCTCCATGTCGGCGGCGTAGATTTTGCCGCACTCATTGGCACGTTTGGCGTACTGGTTCAGGTTGTTGCTGCACATTTGCAGGAGGTACGCCATGCGCTGCAACTCTTTCAGGTCCAGATGCAGGCAGTAACCGTCCAGAGCCATCTTGCGGATATAGGCGCTCAGGCTTCGGATGCCCATGCCCAGCATCTTTTCATAAATGCGGTTCTTCTCCGCTTTTGTGGTTCTCAGGATGATGATCTCGTCCCGCTTTTCCCTCACCGGGCATCACCGTCCTTGTCGTAATAGCTGTGGAAGGGCTTCACCGGCTCCGGCTTGTCGAATTTTTCTTCCAGCGCCGCCAGCACCGAGGGGCGGCGAGGTGCATCTTCCTGTTCTTCCTCGTCCTGTTCCGGCTCGTGGCTTTTTTCGTCTACATCCAACTGGGCGTTCAGCTCTGCAAGCCGTGCGGACTTTTCTGCCAGCTCTTTCTCCTGTGGGAAGGGCTTTTCCACCTCGATCTGCGCCGCCGCCTGCTGCTGATGCAGAGTGGCTAGTTCATTCTCAGCAGAGTTAATGCGCTCCGGGAAGTTGTTCAGAGAATTATCCAGACGGATGATGTTGCCCAGAGGGTCGGTGCCCAAAGGCACCGTGTACTTCCGCTGCCCTTTCAAAAGTGCCTGATACTCACTGCGGAAAGTATCGAACCGCAGGGAAAGTTCAAAGCCCCGGTAGCTGCCGATGACTTTTTCTTCGGCGTTTGGCAGTTCAGAACAAGCAAGCACCAGACGCTCACCGGCGGTCTTTTTCTCATCGTAGGTCACGCCCTTGATGGTCATGCCGCAGAAACCCTCTTGCACCTGCGGATGGGCGGCGGCAAGCTGTGCATCCGCTTTCACCCCAGCAATATAGGCGTTCGTTTCCCGAATGTCAGCCGGGAATTTGGTCAGCAGCTTGTCTTGCAGGCGGAATTTCTGACTCTGGTGGTCGGCTTTCAGCACCTTCAGCTTGGCGACCTGAACGTCCAAGTCCATCTTCTCCTTGATAAGAGGATTTCCGGCACACAACGCCTTGATCTCCGCATAGGAAAGTGCCTGTTCGTCTACATCTTCGCAGGAGCGCACCGGGGATTTTGAAGTCATGATTTGGCTGATAAATCGCTGCTTGTTTTCCAAAGTTTGGAACAAATAACTGTCAAATGTCCCTTCCGTAACGTAATTGAACACCTTGACTTCCTTATTCATATTGCCCTGCCGGATGATGCGACCATTGCGCTGGGTCATATCACTGGGTTTCCAGCCGACATCCAGATGATGCACTGCCACAAGACGCTGCTGCACATTGGTTCCTGCGCCCATTTTTGCCGTGCTGCCCAGCAGGACGCGCACATCGCCGGAGCGTACTTTGGAGAACAATGCTGCCTTTTTCGCTTCGGTGTCGGCGTTGTGGATAAACTCAATCTCGTTTTCCGGCACACCGGCGGCAATCAGCTTTTTGCGAATATCCTCATAGACATTGAAGTTGCCATCGTTCTTTGGTGTCGAGAGGTCGCAGAACAAAAGCTGGGTCAACTTCTGGTCTTTGCCTTCCTCCCAGATTTTCAACACGTTTTGCACACAGACGTTCAGCTTGCTGTTGGGGTCGTCCGGCAGCATGGGGTTCATCAGACGAACGTCCAAGCCGATTTTGCGCCCATCGTTGGTGACGCAGAGCATATTGTCCACGGAAGCATCCACTGCACCGGAGTGGATTTCTGCGGCACGTTTGCTCAACTCCTGCACCATTTCCTTTTGGAGGTCGGACGGCTTTGCCACCACAGTCTCAAACTTTGCTTCCGGCACAGGCAGATGAAGCTGGTCGGCAGTCTTGATGTCCGCAACCTCCTTGAACATAGACATCAGCTCCGGCAGATTGAAGAACTTCGCAAATCTTGTCCGCGCCCGATACCCTGTACCTTCGGGAGCTAATTCGATGGCGGTGGTGGTCTCGCCAAAGGTGGATGCCCAGCAGTCGAAGTGGGTCAGTTTTTTCTGCTGGAGGGTGCTGTATTGCAGATAGCGCATGACCGTGTACAGCTCGGTCATGGAATTGCTCACGGGCGTACCCGTAGCAAACACCACGCCCCGCCCGCCGGTGATCTCGTCCAGATAGCGGCACTTGCCGAACATATCGCTGGATTTTTGCGCTTCACTGGTGGATAATCCTGCGACATTTCGCATTTTTGTGGTCAAAAAGAGGTTCTTGTAAAAATGTGACTCGTCCACAAAAAGCCTGTCAACGCCCAGTTGCTCAAAGGTGATCACATCGTCCTTGCGCTCATCGGAGCGCAGTTTTTCCAGCTTGGTTTCCAGCGTTTTCCGGGTCTTTTCCATCTGTTTGATGCTGAAATTCTCGCCTGCGTGGACTTTCAGCTCGTTGATGGCGGCAAGCGTTTCATAAATTTGCTCCTGAATGATACGCTCCTGCCGCTCAAAGGACAGCGGAATGCGCTCAAACTGGCTGTGCCCGATGATGACGGCATCGTAGTCGCCGGTGGCGATGCGGGCGCAGAATTTTTTGCGGTTGGCAGTTTCAAAATCCTTGCGCCGTGCCACCAAAAGTTTGGCGTTAGGGTAGAGGTTCAGAAACTCCGAAGCCCACTGTTCTGTCAAATGGTTGGGCACGACAAAAAGGCTTTTCTGGCACAAACCAAGGCGTTTTGCTTCCATGGCAGACGCCGCCATTTCGTAGGTCTTGCCTGCGCCCACTTCGTGTGCAAGCAACGTATTACCGCCATAAAGCACATGAGCAATGGCGTTGCGCTGGTGCTCCCGGAGGGTGATCTCCGGGTTCATGCCCACGAATTTGATGTGGGAGCCATCGTATTCACGGGGGCGGGTAGAGTTGAACAACTCGTTGTACTGCTTCACCAGCGCGATGCGCCGCTGGGGGTCCTGCCAGATCCAGTTCGCAAAAGCGTCCTTGATGACTTGCTGTTTCTGCTGTGCCAGCATGGTCTCCCGCTTGTTCAGCACACGCTTGGGCTTGCCCTCGGCATCCTCGATGGTGTCGTAGATACGGACATCTTTCAGGTTCAGGGTCTCCTCCAGAATCTTGTAGGCATTGGCACGGGATGTTCCGTAGGTTTCGGAAGAGATAATATCGCCTCGTCCCGTGGCCGTTTTGCCCTCCACACGCCACTCAGCGGTATACGGAGAATATCTCACCTTGACCGCATGGCGCAGATAGTAGGGAATCTGGAAAGTCTCGGTCATAAACTTCTGGATAATGTCCGGGTCCAGCCAAGTAGCACCCAGCCGTACATCAATTTCAGATGCTTCCAGTTCTCTGGGCTGTGCTTTGGTCAGTGCATCCACGTTGACCACAAATTCCGGGTTTGTCTCAGCGGCGAACTGTGCCATCCGCAGCTTCGCCCGGACATCGCCGGAAAGGTACTCGTCTGCCATCTGCCAGCCGGCTTCCGGGTCAGTGGGGTCGGCGGCGGGGTCCTTGAAGATCACACCCGAAAGTTCGGTGGTAATGCGCCCGTACTCACCGGGAGTGCCCAGCAGTTCTGCCATATAGGGCAAATCCACTTTGCCATGCTCACCAATAGATACCGCCAACGCTTCGCTGGGGGTGTCCACGCTGGTGACGGTGCGCTCCGGGCGAATGGTGCGCTTGGTGAACATCGCTGCCTTGGATTTAAGCTGCCCCTGCTCGTCCAGATTTTCCAGCGAACAAAGCAGATAGTAGGAAGAATCCTGCTCAAACAGCCGCCCATTTCTGCGGTCGTTCAGCAGACCGTATTTGGTAGTAAAGGCATCGTAGGCAGCGTTCAAACGCTCCTGCGCTGCCTTGATGTCCTCGTCCGGGTAGTCGTTCAACTGCTGGTCAATCAGTTCGTTGACGATCTGCCGCAGCTCTACCATGCCGGTGACACGCCCCTTGGCGGTGTCGGACAGTTCCACCTGTGTCATCACGGAATTTTCCCGGTAGAACACTTCGCCGTCCACCACGGTGTAGCTGAAATTCTTCACGTCCGGGTCGGCAGGCAGGGTGCGCCGGGCGGTTTCTTCCTCGGCAATGTCGGGAGCATCCACCTCGGCGGCAGTGTACTGTCCCTCGATGTGCTGTACCGCCTCGGCAAGCTGGTCTGCAAGGTTTGCACCCTCGATGGGAGCAACGGTCAATTCCTCTCGTCCATACTGGGTGCTTTCGGTGGTCAGCTCGCCCAGAACCATATCCGGGTGGTCTACAAAATACTGGTTGATGGCAAAGCCGTCCTCGGTCTTGCCAAGCTGCACCCAGTTCGGCTCAATGTCCGCAGGGCGGTCACGCTTCTGCAAAAAGATAATATCGCTGACAACATCTGTGCCAGCATTGGCACGGAACGCATTGTTGGGCAGACGGATAGCACCCAGCAAATCGGCACGTTCTGCCATGTGCTTGCGGGCAGTGCTGTCCTTGCTATCCATGGTGTAGCGGCTGGTCACAAAGGCAATGATGCCGCCCGGTCGCACTTGGTCGATAGCCTTGGCGAAAAAGTAGTTGTGGATAGAAAAACCCAGCTTGTTGTACGCTTTATCGTTGACCTTGTACTGACCAAAGGGCACGTTACCCACCGCCAAATCGTAGAAATCACGGCGGTCGGTGGTTTCAAAACCCGCCACAGTAATGTCTGCCTGCGGGTACAGTTTTTTCGCAATGCGCCCGGTGATGCTGTCCAGTTCCACGCCGTACAAGCGGCTGTCTGCCATGCTGTCCGGCAGCATTCCAAAGAAGTTGCCCACACCCATGGACGGCTCCAAGATGTTGCCAGATCGGAAGCCCATCTTTTCGACTGCATCGTAAATAGAGCAAATCACCACCGGAGCGGTGTAGTGGGCGTTCAGCACGGAGCTGCGGGCGGCGGCGTACTCGTCCTCGGAGAGCAGCCCTTTCAGTTCGGCGTACTCTTTTGCCCAGTTGCCCTTATCCGGGTCAAAGGCATCCGACAAGCCGCCCCAGCCCACATACTGGGAAAGCACCTGCTGCTCCTCGGCGGTGGCACCCCGGTGCTCCTGTTCCAACTGGAACAGGGTGCGGATGGCTTCAATGTTCCGGGCGTATTTCTGTTTTGCGCCGCCCTCGCCCAGATGGTCGTCCGTGATGTGGAAGTTTCCAGCAGGCTCCGGCTCGTCCTTGTCTGCTAAAAATTTTGTGTGTTCGACTTTGAGCCACTCGGCAGCTTCTCTGTCTGCAACTTCTCTTTTCAGATTTTCCAGATAAGATTCTGCCTGCTTCTCGTCAGAAAACTGTGGAACGGCGTGATTGGTTTCATAGTAGTCATCATAAAGATCATCCCAGATAGCAAAAAGCGGCATTTTACCGTCAACGACTTTTCGGACAGAGAAACGTTCGTATTCAGGCACTTCGGATTCCTTGGCGATGGCTTCTGCCTGCGCCAGCATTTTATCCACACGCTGAGCAGTCGCACTCTGTCGCAGCCCCTGCTCAAACTGCTGCTTGTTAATAACCTCATTGTCCCAAGACTGCCCGTGCGCACTGGTGTCGATGCGCACATCGGTTTCGCCAACATATCCAATTTTCCCTTCAATGGTTCGGGTAGGAAGGTCAACGATAACATTGTCACCGACCTTATAATCGGGCAGGGGGTGTTCCATCACATCCTGTTCCTGCTCGTACAACTCCCGGACAAGAGCCAGCGGTTCCTCCCGGAAAATTGGCATCCGCATCTCTGCCAGTGCTACATCCTGCAGGGACACACTGCCCTTATCGAAGTTGACGTTATCCACCCGGAAAGCGCGTCCTTCCATGTGGACGGTGGCTCCCAGCGGCAGATAATCTTCCCGGCGCAGATACTTGGTCTGGTGGTGGGTGCCGTCCTCGTTCAGCCCAGCAAGATAAACATTCTCGCCGTACTGCCACAGTTGTTTGGCACGGTGCGCCCACTGGTCGCTAGGGAAGCCGGTGACAGGGACGGTACCCAATTCCGTTTCCTTTTCCAGCAACTTTCCACCTACAAGTTCGCAGACCTTCCGGGCATCCTCGCCGTAAAACTCAAACTGCCCATTCTGCTCAAAGCCTACCAGCGCATCCGGGTGCTGCTCCTTCAGGGCGTTATACTCGGTGGCGGCATTCAACGGTAGCAGTGCCGGGTGCTCCTCCGCCTTGTTGTGGTAATGCTCCAGTTCCTCGTCCGTAACGCTGACCAGTTCGGAGAAATCCAGAGCCTCCAACTCGGTCTCGGTCAGGTTCTCCAGACTTTCGTACTGGCGTTCGTCTATCAGCACCTCGCCCAGATACCGCTCCACACGGTATCCCACCAAATCCACATTAACTTGAATGGGAATATCCTCATCGGTGGCGTTGGTGTAGGCAACGCCGATCTTGGACAGGTCAGAAAAGTCCGGCTCAGAATCATATTCTTCCTGACAAAATTCCCGGATCAGGTTTTTTGCATGGGTCAGGGTGGCATCTGGCTCTGCGCTGACGGGCGGCGTGTAATGCTCCTTTTCCTTGTTCGTCAGGTAGCGGTCGGACTGGATCATCAGGTCGATATACTTTTCCACCTGTGTCCAGCTTAACGTGAATTTCTTGTGTTCGGGGTAATGGTCAAATTCCATTCCTCTCCCGTCGTGGTTCACAAACCCTCTGCTGCCATCCAGATAATCGTGGGAGTGCCCACCGATTCCGTACTCCTTTGCCAGAGCCTTGGCACGGAGATTGCGGTCGGGCTGGGTCTGGTACAGTGCCATAATGCGCTGTTTACCGCCCATAAATCCTGAACCGTGCTTGCGCAGTTCGTTCTCAATTTCTGCTTGAGATAACGAAAAAGCGGAGGGCGTTTTTTCGCTCTCCGCTTGGTCGATGGTTTCGATTTGTTCAGCTTCGGTAGGGATGTGGGCATCGAAGAAACTCAGCTGTAAATCAGTTCCGTCAGTACCAGTTCCTCGGCTTGCCCTTTCAGGCTGTTCATGTGCTGCACCCACGCCATCTGATTCTGCTCCTTGTCCGGGGCCGGGGTCTGTTTCAGAAGCTGCTCCATGGTCTGCTGCATCCGGCTCTCTGCCGTCTGCTCCACCTCCATCAGATGCGGGTACAGGCTCCCGTTCAGGAGCATCGTGTTGTACAGCACCGGGCGATGGTTCATCAGGTACGTCCGGCGCAGCCTGCCGTACTTGCCCAGCGGCTTCCGGGGCTGGTTCAGGGTCAGGTTCGGGAGAAGGTAATCCCCGACGGTCGAGTAGGTCACGTTCCTGCTGTTCGTATTCATATTGGCTCCTTTCTGCATTGCGGCGGCGAATGGTTGTTTTTACGGTGCGCTCGATGTTGCGCAGCACCTCCCGGCTCATGTCGCTGACGGCTGCGCCGAGGGCGTAAACACTATCCGGGGTGGAGAAATTGTAGATCGCCTGAAAATCGTCCTTGTCGAACCACCCGGCAGGCTCAAGACCACAGCGTTCCAGCAGCGTGTAGGTGACACTGATGGCGGCAGCGGACTTGAACTGCATCTCCACACCGGCTTCATCATAATCCATCAGAAGCGAACCGTCAACGATGGCGAGAATGTCACCGCTGTTGTTGTCCCAGTAATCTGCCACCAGTTTCCCGGCAACATCCGCAAGCTGCTGGCTGACACGCTCTCCGCTGATGCCGTAGGTGGCGGCGAGCATTTCCGAAACCGGCTGTTTCAGGTCGTCGTTAAACTGCCACACCTCCGGGTCACGGGAATTGCGGCGCACCCCGGTGTCCGACACATCGAAAACGTAGTGCAGGCGCGGGAATCCGCTGGATTCATCCAGCAAGGCGATGCCCTTAGAGCCACGCCTGACATAGCGGTTCATCCGGTTGCGCCAAATGTCAAATTCGGCGCAGGCGGTGGCATCGGGCCGCTGAGCGTAGATCATCAACTGGTCTGCAAAGGGGTACTTGTACAACCGGGATGCGGTGGTCAGGTAGTCCGTCCAGCTTTCCCAGTATCGGGTCAAGCCGTTGGCCGTGCGCTGGGCAAGGGCGAGATATTCTTCGGTTTTGCTTGGCATAGCGTTCCTCCCTTCAATCTCGTTGTAAACAAAAAAGCGAGCGGCCTTTTCAGGTCACTCGCTTATGGAATCTAAGGTATTTTATTCGTGTTTTGCGGCAAACTTTTCTGCCATCTCCAGCAGACGGTCAAAGGTCTGCTTTTCTTCCGGCTCCTCGATCAGCTTTGCAAGGAGCGCACGGAACACATCGGTGCTGTCCTGCCCCAGTGCGGCGGCAACTTTGTCGATGCAGTCGTGCAGCTTCTTGACCGCTTCATCGGAGGGTTTGGATTTGGCAAGCAGGTCGGACAGGTAGCTGATGAAGGGATAGGTGGAATCATCGTTGATGATCTCGTTGGTTTCCTCGATGATCTTCTGGTTATCTTCGGGGGTCATATCGCCCTTTTCTTCCCATACATCACGGGAAGAAGTGCGACCTTTCAGAAAAGTGGCAAAGAGCAGGCGGTCAAGGGGAGAGCGTTTTGTGGTGTCCATTGGCGAGCCTCACTTTCTGTTTTTGAATCTGAAACGATAAAGTAGCCTTAGTATAGCATAAATCCAATTGTGTTATCAAGACCATATTTTTGAGAGTTTCAAAAACTGGAACCGTCGCAAAGTTTCGATTTTAACGTCAGGACATTCTGACGAATCTGCTCCATGACTGCCTTGAATTCATCATCGCTTTTTCCAGTAGGGTCATCCAGACCCCAATTCTCATCAAAAGGTCTGCCAATGAACGGGCAGCTGACATTGCAGCCCATGGAAATAGCGACATCCGGCTTTGGAATTTCAGAAATCAGCTTGGAATACTGTGTCTTTTCCATGTCGATGCCATATAGCTCTTTCATCAGGCGCACAGCATCCTGATTGATCTGCGGTTTGGTTTCGGTTCCGGCCGAGTAGCTTTCAAACACATCTGCGGCCAGTACCTTGCCAAGGGCTTCGGCAATCTGGCTGCGGCAGGAATTATGGACACAGATAAAGGCGATTTTGGGTTTTGACATATAGGTGTTCCTTCCCCACAAACTGGAATTTGCCGTTATCTACGCCGATGATGGTATTTCCGGCACCAACACAAAAAACGTAAGGACTTTAACTCTTTTGTGTATAAGCTTTCAAAAAAGGAACAGCAGAAAAAACTATAAACACAGTTTTTTCTGCTGAACATGATTAT
>ERZ1034713.903-NODE-903-length-14909-cov-23.522755_pt1 | contig 14909 bp, 12 predicted proteins | sample MGYA00520692_ERZ1034713 | MGnify/ENA primary metagenome ERZ1034713 (study PRJEB33766, sample SAMN09781717) | gut metagenome | biome: gut microbiome | host: Homo sapiens | place: Madagascar | study: EMG produced TPA metagenomics assembly of the PRJNA485056 data... | reverse complement strand
AATATATTTATATATATATTCTTTATAGAACTTTTTTTTCATTTTCAAAATCGAAAATGACAAAAATGACTTTGACAAAAATGACAAGGTTAGCGGATTGTTTATGCGTTTTCTAAAGGTTATAATATGAATGAAAAATATTCTTTCATACTATCATAAAAATATCACGAAAAACTCTTGGCTGTTACAAAAAGAATAATTATATTTGCAATCCATTATATTATGCTAACTAAAAATCCTGATGACATCAAGAATAAAAATAGTAGGAGTGCAGTTTGCCGCCAACCCCGACCATGAGCCCGAAACACCCATGACTGCACAGGAAGACCAACGCACCATCGACCTCCTGACCCAATTGGACAGGACACACCCTCGTGTTACTATCAAGCCCGAACCCACCAATGCTGCCGACAAGGAAGCTCTGGCCGTCAGACTGATGAGTCGGAAGATAGGTTATGTGCGCAATCGTGACGATTACAAATCAATAGCTTTTGCTGCCCTTGCTGCCAGCGGACGAGGATTCTTTCATGCCCGAGTGGTAGAGGTGAAAGTTGATGAGCATGGTTATTTCTATGTCGCTGTAGAAACCGACAACTTGCCCTTAGTCCCCATCGTTCACGATGATAAATGGATGGAATGGGAACCGCCTCTGCCGCTCTTCCCCATGACCGAGGAGATGCTGAGCGTGGACGATGCCGTGATGATGCTGCAGGAACTTTTGACACTGATAACCCTGACCGCAGAAGACGAGGAAGAGGTGCGAGGCTATACCGAAGCCTTGGTGTCGACAGGCAAAAACGCCCTTTGGAACGAAGCCAGGATGGGGATGGAGAATATCGTGAGAACGATGGAGGCGAAGGACGGCGAATGGATACAGAAGTTGGCGCAGGACATGGAACACCTGTTGTCCGGACTGTGTACGGAACACAGAAAGGAGGAGCGAAAACACGAATGGTTGCCTCGGCTGCTTGCATCGCACGATGCAGATCGCTGCTGGCACGAATGGCTGCACCTGAAAGGAGCCGATTGCCGGGAACTCGACTTGCTGGAACTCTCCCTATGGCTCAATGAGATAGAAACCTTGCTCACCAATATCCCTGCCCTTGCCAACAGACCTACTGCCGACGAGACCGACCTGCTGACCCGAGCCTATTACACCCACATTCCACTACGCCATCTGCGACTGCTTCTTGCCGCCTTTGCCGTCCGCCATCGGCTGCGAATAGCTTTGGGACTGACAGCAACGGCAGCAGCACCGATTCTTATCGGAGTGATGCAGCAGCGCCTCGTCAACACCATCGTCGCTTATTGCCGTCAACTCAAAAGGCTTGAAGATGTGAAGGTGATGCAGTCCTTCCTGTACCGCCATATACCCTATCTTCCGCCATCCGACAAGCAGTTGGTAGACGGAATGACAGGCCGTTTTCTCTCCATACAGGAGGGACAGATGCGACAGACGGAAGCCTTGCAGCAGCAGACAGAGGCTCTGAAAGCTGTGGCCGAAGCTCCGAGAATCAACAATCATTTCGCACAAGGAAGCGTGAGCGTAGAGGCTGGAGGAACGATGATGGGTGATGTGAAAATAAAAACAAACAACGAAAATCAGAACGAATAAAATGAGCAGTATCGTAAACAATTTTGCAGAAAACAGCGTGACAATGAACGCTGGCAGCACGATGAATGGTGATGTGCATATCGAGAATGTGAATCAGGGAAAAGATGAAGGGAGCACTGCCGAAAACACGAATGACTCAGAGCAGAAACAGCTTAAAAGTCCGCTGCGCCTGTCAAGAAAAAAGGGCACAAAGATAGACTTCATCAGGGTGATGAATGCCTGGTACGAATGTGGCAAGGTGGAGGATATGAACGGCAATAAGCTGACGAAAAAAGATTATTTTGACTGGCTGGGCCGCCTGTTCAATATCGACTTGTCAGGCTACAGCAACGACCTGTCGAATTCGATGTCAAGCAGTGTAGCATATGAAAAGCAATCGCGTATCTTCGACGAACTGAAGTGGAAAAACGAGGAAATATTCAACAGCAAATAGCGAGTTCTTACCCTTGCAGGATGAATGCGGAAAACATGTAGTATAGATGTAGTATAGGAGTGCTCCGATTACTTGTTAGTATCTTTGCACCGTCAATCAGACAATAAAGTCTGGCTGGCGGTGCTTTTTTTTGTTTGAAGGCATCGGAACATGATTTATTAACTTTTAATTTTTTCAGAGTATGAACATTTATTTTTCTTTTCGCATTTGGAAGTACAGTTTCAACGTGAGTTTCAACCTCTCTTTCAGTAAGGGTAATTAAGTAATTTATTTAACAAAACAGAATTATGGAAACAAAAATCATGAGAGTGGTACAGCAGGGCGATGTCCTGACTGTGCAGAGTCCTAAAAGCGAGGGAGGGATGCTTAAAAAACGCAACATCATCCTACGGGAGATGGGCGGAAAATTCGAGAACTCCTACGCAGCTGTCATGCTCGGAACAACAGCAGAACTGAGCTTCGGCAATCATGAACTTGTTGTAGCTTCGCTCCGCTTCCAGGTTCGGGAGTATAACGGACAGATGTATCAGGACATCGTGGTCGCTGACATCGACAGCGTGAAAAAGTAAACCAATCATCGACCTGTATGGTTGAAAAGCCCCAAAGCTCCTATAAGCAGCACGCCCTGAAGGGGCAGAAGCTCTTAGCCCAGGGCATCGCCCTGGGTTGTATAATGGCAGTCAGCAAGGCGCCCTGTAAGGGCAACAGCCTTAAAAATTGCCGGGAGTTTTAAAGCTTTTGCCCTTACAGGGCGACAGGTTTTTCGCCCATAAATACCCAGGGCGATGCCCTGGGCTAAGAGCTTCTGCCCTTACAGGGCGTATTGGGTAATTAAAACCGTACAGGTCAAAATCATTTATTAATCTGAGTTGAAAGGTGGCGTAAGAAATGTCTCGGGACAATTTGCGCAAACTAAAACTTACACACTTCTTTCGCTCATCTAAACAACAACAGATTATGAAAAAGAATAACAACAAAACAAATGTGTTGAACACAAATACAGGTGTGCAGCACGTCCAGATAGCAGGCGTGGCTTACTACGACGAGAGCAAATATTTTATGTTTGCACCCGACTTTATAGGCAAGAACCGAGTGCCAAGTTTGCGAATGCGAGGTGTGGCGCAACAGATGTCCGACGGCACCTTCGATTTCGTTGCACAGCCAAAGAAGAAGCCACTTTCGCAGCTGATTAAGAAGCTGGCTCATGGCAGAGTAAGCAAAACGGCAGACGGAGCTATACAGCTGACACTCAAGGTGTATTGCAGCGAGGGAGTGAACATTGGCGATGTACTTGCTGACGAAGCGGCAGACGCGAGTGAAGCGGTGGTGGAGTATCAATTGAAACATTAATCATCGATGAGTTGCTATTATATCAAGGTGGAGAAAGGGCGCAAGGTCGCCCGCCCCATCACCTCAGAACAGGAGTACAGAGAGCTGCGTAACAGCAGCCAGCAAATGGCAAACCTTCGACTGGCAAGAAACGGAAATGATGCTGCCAAAAGGCGATTGGTACAGATGAATTATTCAGGACATTATCCTGGTGGAACCGTGAAGGGAAACAAGTTGCCAAGCAAGGCTTTCGGTTTCGACCTCGACGACCCAGAGTCATTTAAAATCGCTGCAGAAAAGTTGCTGCAAAACCCTGGGAAATATGGACTTCTGATGCTGGAACGCAGTGCCCGACAGGGCGGACACGTGGTATGCAAGCGAGAGCAGGGAAAAACCATCTTGGAGAATCAGGTGCGCTTGGCAACGATGCTGCAATGCGAGATGGACACTTCGGCTCACGACATCAACCGAGTGTATTTCACTACAACAGCCGCCGCTGACGACTTGCTCTATCTCTCACCCGAACTCTTCGCTGACTCTTATGATGAAGCTGCCGTCAAGGCAGAGGCAAAGTTACTGGAAGAACGAGAAAAATATGGACAGGAAGTGTTGCCAGAAGGAGCACATAAGGTCAACAAGCACTACAAGCCCTGGGAGATTGCAGCACCTCAGAAAGAGGCTGAAATCAAAGCAGAAAATACAGCAGCCTCCTCAGAACCACTCAACTACTGCGGAATCCCCTATTCTGACATCATCCACAAATGGTGGCAGATGTATAACGACGGACATGAGCCTATTCAGTCAAACCGTAACACGCTGACCTTCGAACTGGCAGTCAATCTGCGCCATATTTGCGGCTTCGACCGCCAACTTTTGGACAAGGTAATTCCTTGTTACGATGGATTTCCTGAGGCCGAAAAGCAGGCTTGCATTGACTCAGCCCTTGCTGAAAAACGTGCAAGAATGCCCAAAAGGCTTAAGGATGTGCTGGCAGCCATCAAGGAAAGCAAAGGCAGCAATACAGAAAACATCGAGCAGGCTTTGGATGACATCAACGAGCAGGACGAATTGTTTTATTATCATGCCCTGCCATCGCTGCCGCAAGGCGTTCGAGAGTCAGTTGACTCTGTGGGTCCATACCTCGCCATGCCAGCCCTTGTAGCAATCTGTCCTGTGATAGGAACCCTTGCGACTGGTGTCAAAATCTCGGTGCACGGCAGATACAATTCGCTCAACCTTATCTCTTATATTGCCGGTGACTTTGCATCTGGAAAAGGCAGCATCGACCCATTAATTGCGTCATGGACGAAAGAAATGAAGCAGATGGATAAAGTTTACCTTCAGCAGGAAGAGGACTGGCGAGCAAAGAAGCGTGCTGCGAAAAACAAGAAGGAACAGCCAGAGGAGCCAAAGTTGCCTATCCGCATCCTGACACTGAACAATACTGTCGCCAACCTTGCAGACCGCCTTTCAAATACCGAAGGCAAACACGCATTTTCTTTTACACCCGAAGCTGACACCGTAGCACAGAAATGGCGTTCTGGACTGAGTGATTTTTCTGTGATGCTTCGTCAGGCATACGACGGAACCAGTTACGAACGCGAGGCAAAGAGTGCGGATGCCGTAAATGTCCATATCGACAGGTTGCTTTGGAACGTTACCATGTGCGGCACTCCTGATGCGCTCTATCGTGTAGTAAGCAATTATACAGATGGTTTTCAGAGCCGTATAGCTGTGGCAAGAACACCCGACAATACGTTTGCGGCACTCACCGAAAACCTGTATGTCCTGAATAATGGACAGCGTGAGCAAATATCCCAAATAGCACATTTGCTGCCGCTGATGAGCGGAGATGTCGTTCTCGAGGAGCTGGAGAAAAAGGGGCGTGAATGGTTGGAAGAGATACGTCTTAAAACAATGAAAAATGACGACAAAATAAAGGCTCGTCAGCGTTTCAGAATCTGCCCAACAACCATGCGGATGATGACCTGTATCATGCTGTGTGATGTAGCTGAACAACTAATCAAGGCACATGGTTTTCAAGGCGCAGAAAAGATACTAAAGGAGGAACCTGAGATGTGGAAAGACATGATCGTCAAGGCGCAAACAGCCTCCATGCTTTCATTATTTGATGTCATCGCCGACTATCTGATGGAAAATGCCCTTTATTTCTTTAGAGAAAGAATCGAGGCAGCCTTCTCGTCGAGAGAGTATGCTGGACAGACCACTACAGGCCGTACCCATCGAGGCAAGAACGACACCATATTTGAGCGACTGGATTCTACTTTTACTGAGGAAATGGCCATGCAACAAAGTTTGGTTGTGAAAGGTTCTGGGGTTACGAGTATGATGGTAAAGCAGATGCTGAAGAACTGGAAGAAACAGGGACTTGTTGTACAGCAACCGGACTTAAGATATACAAAAATATCGACAGTTGTATAAAAGTCTCAAAAACTTGTCATTTTTGTCAAAGTCATTTTTGTCATTTTCAAAATCAACTTTTAAAGCAATTAAAATATGAAAATAGAAATTTTTCTTATCAGAACAAACTATACTCGATGGGGAGTTCATGGGAACCTGTATATAAATGGAAAGTTTTTATGCAATACTTGTGAACACCCCTCGCTGCACCTTCCCTTAGGTTGTCACCCCATAAGTTGCAAAAAGGGGCTCGTTTGGATTGGCAGATCAAAGGCTACTCGATTTGAATGTTACAATGGACCTTTTACTTGCGTCAAGGGGAGTATCAATGTAGGCGAATATAGAACAAGTGGTTTACTCGTTCATACACAGAAGTATCACAGCTATATTTGCAACCGCATCAAGCGATTTGTCAATAATAAAAACAAAGACGTTACTATCACTATTAAAGACCGAACAGCATGAAACTAACTGAAAATCCAGCAAAGAACAGACTCTTAGCCAGACTCATAGCGTTTATCTTGTTTCTGTTTCTGCTCCTGTTGAGCAGTTGCAAGACAACCAGCAACACTACTGCCATCGTGCCTGTGCATTCCGCTACGCACGACACAATTTTCCTCAGCAAGGTGGAATTCGATTCGGTCTATATCGACCGATGGCAGCGTATCGAGCGCAAGGCAGACACGGTGTTTTGCGACAGAGTGAAAACAGAGTTTCGTTACCGCCTCCTCAGAGATACAGTCTATAAGACTCGAACCGATACAATCCCTGTTGTCAAGCAAGTGCCTGTAATTCGTAAGGAGTGTTACACACCGCCTTTCACCAAGTTCCTCGCCTACCTCGGCATCATCGCATTAGGAGCAAGTGTCTGTATATTTCTATTCAAGTTTAGCAAGTAGTTCAGTACGGAATGAAGCCCCTAAGCTCATATAAGCAGCACGCCCTGAACCAACGGTCACCGGCGCGTAGCGGAAAGGTAAAGGGCAGAAGCCCCCAGCCCAGGGCAACGCCCTGGGTATATTGGCAGTCAACAAGGCGCCCTGTAAGGGCAAAAGCTTTGTAAATTGCCTGGAGTTTAAAGCTTTTGCCCTTACAGGGCGATAGGCTATCACCCGTATTAACCCAGGGCGCTGCCCTGGGCTAAGAGCTTCTGCCCCTTCAGGGCGTGTGGGGCAAAACTCCCTTAACTCCTTATTAAAAATATAACATCAAAAAAAGAAAAAATCATGAGAAAAATTACAGAAATCATCATTCATTGCAGTGCAACAACAGAGGGCAAGGACTTCACCGTCGAGGACATCGACCGCTGGCATCGCCAACGAGGCTTCAACGGCATCGGCTATCACTTCGTGATATATCGTGACGGCAGCATAAACGCAGGCAGGTCGAAGCGCCAGATTGGCGCACACTGCAAAGGTCACAATACTATCAGCATCGGCATCTGCTATATCGGCGGTCTGTCGACCGACGGCAAGCCTCGGGACACTCGGACGGCAGCACAAAAAGCCTCGCTTCGTGCACTCGTAGAACAGCTGCAGGAAGAGTTCCCTCTCGCCACCGTTCACGGCCACAACGAGTTCGCCGCCAAAGCCTGTCCCTGCTTCGATGTACAAAAGGAATTTGGTTGAAAACGTTAGTTTCGTGTATCAGTCTTCACATGCAACTAATCGCTATTTTATCCCGAATTGGGGTAAGATCGGCTCAACTATCACAAGTCCCATCAGAACAGCTGTGTCTTGATGCCTAACGACAAGCCGAAGACATCCCAGAAACCGGCAGAACCATTGCGATAGAAACGCATGAAATAAATATCGTTGGTGCTCAGCTCGTAGAAGAAGGTGACACTCTTCACAAACTTGCGGCGGTTCTCAGGCACATCCACCGTGAAACGCTCTCCCACAAAGATGTTGGGGCGGATGCGTGTGGAGAAAGGATAATAGCCACTGCCATACTTTGACGGCTGCTTCGTCCAGAAATCTGAGCCAAAGACGGTGTTGAAATACAAGCCACACTCCAAAGGCTCGAAGGCCCAGCCATGACCCATCGTCACCGACCAGGGTATATAATTCTGCTTCAGGGTCATCGTCATCTTGGCATTGTTGGAGTCATATTTCGGTATGTAACCGAAGAGCAGCTGCGTCTCCCACTGGCGATGCTTGCCATAATCCCAGCCCACTCCAAAGGAGAACAGTCCCATGTTGCCACAAGTCTGCAGGACGGTTTGCGTAGGGATGAGTGCTCCCCAATAGCGGCGATAACGGTGAATGCGGTTGTCATAGCGACTATGTTTCACCACCGTGTCGCGAGCAGCCAACGCTGTATCTGCCACGGCGTTCTGTTGCGCCTGAACACATGCAGGCATCAGAAACGAAAGAAGAAATATCCTAAAAATCAATAATCTCATAGCTGTAATCGTCGGGAGTAATGGTAAATATATAATACTTTCGCTCCTTGGCACTCGCTGTCATATAGAAGATAGTACCGTCATCATAGAGGTCCTGTATGCGAATGTGATGACCATGACCGTCGAGACAGAACATCAGCTGGGGCAGCTTGTGGATGTAATCATTGAAGGGTTCTGCCACGTTATTGTTGAACTGCTCGGAGAAAGGAGGAGCATGCATACAAACGACTGAGCGGTCGAACTCATCTGCCCGATTGGTCCACTCGGCCTTGATAAAGTCGAAATTGGGAACTGGTTGCGAATAATCGTACTCGATGGCATTGGTATTGAGGCACACAAACTTCACTCTGCCTGCGATAAAAGCAAAGTCGGGATTGCCAAAAGTCACCTGGTAAGCCTTTGTCCCTGTACCGAGACAGTCGTGATTGCCCAAGAGTGCCACAAAGGGTTTGTTGAGTTTCTTGAGCCGGTCGCGAGTCCAGAGAAATTCCTTTGTGCCACCAAAGTCGGTCATGTCGCCACCATGAATCACAAAGTCGATATCTGGCCTACGGTTGATGTCGCTCACCTCGTCACTCAGGTCATTGAGCCACTGGTGTGAGTCGCTGATAAAGGCGAAACGAAAGGTGGTTTTGTCCTTCGTCGCCTCCTCTATCTTCACTATCTGCTTGGCGTTGACATTCTTCTCTCCCTTGATATTCACATCATAAGGATGCACGTCGAACACCTTGTCACAACTGACGAGCGACAGCCCCAACAGGCCAACCATCGCCCAGATAAATCTCATCTTTCTTTTTTTCATACGGCTGCAAAGGTAATCAAAAAACCTGAATTACGAAATAGTTTTGCATTCGAAAAGAAATCAAAGAGTACATATATTCCTTATTTCGTGACATTTAGAACAGTCGTTCACCAGATTCAGCCCCCTTAAAAAATGATAAGCCCTGAGAGAGAAAAAAACGGGACTCTTGGGGGACGCACAAACAACTGAAGGTTCGCAAGTTTTTGCCCCACACGCCCTGAAGGGGCAGAAGCTCTTAGCCCAGGGCAGCGCCCTGGGTTATCATGTTCGCAAACTTGTCGCCCTGTAAGGGCAAAAGCCTTATAAATTGTTAGGAGTTTTAAAGCTTTTGCCCTTACAGGGCGCATTGCCGATTGCCATTATACCCAGGGCGTTGCCCTGGGCTAAGAGCTTCTGCCCTTTCAGGGCGTGCTGCTCGTAATCGGCACAATATGTTGACTATGGAAAGATGAAACAGGTGGACGAGAACAATGTACAGATGGGCGAGTTCTCTGCCAAAGACATTGCTGTGGCTGGCTATCCATTGCTCTGGGCTAAGAGTTTTTGGGCCTTCAGCCCGTATTGCGAAACTTGAGCAAACAGTATGTTCGCTGGGCTCCTCAGGAAGCTATCCCTCCCAAATCTCATAAGAGAACGGAAAAGCAAGGGCATCCGCCTGCACCTGAGAAGCATCCGCATTCCATACTGCCGAGGCGCAGCCCCCCTTCACAAAATGAACCCGGGCGGAGAGCGCCTTGCGGAACACACGATAACTCTTGAGACTACGGTCGGCATCGGCTTGCTGGATGAAGAAAACATATCTGTTGAGAGGATGGGCAGCCATGACGGAAGCGATGCGTGTAGCCAACTTCTCGGCTGACTGGGGACCGATTTTCGCAAAGATGTACGAGAAATGGAAGAAGATGACCGTAGGAACGCTGGACAAAGCATTCCAATCATCGTCATTCAACTCCTCAAAATGGCTCAGCTTGTGATAAACCACCCGGTCGGCGTAAGCGGCATGAAGCATACGCTCGCCCATCTGATGCATGCTCTCCGAGATGTCGACAGCCTCGTACTCCAAACATCCTATCTTGTCGCCGAAAACCTGCATGAAAGCCAGGGCATTGGTGGCTGGTCCGCAACCCAAATGCACCGAGATGGTGCGCAGGGAGGTGGAGGAGAGCCTCTCCTCCACCCACTCCCGAACCGAGCTGTACATCAGCTTGGCGCAGGCATAGTGGGCAGGCATCATGTTGTGACAGTAAACGAGCACCTGGTCGGCGGGCGTGAAGGTGCGCATCCGGTTTCTGCCCGAGGCATTCTTGAGGTCGGTCTGAATGATTTTGGATTGCACGAAATGGCTCCTTCCATAGTCGATGAGCGCATTGTTGGTGGCAAACTCGTTGCCCAGAACATACTGGGGCAAACGGGTCATCGCATCGCCCTTGACGGGCTCTTCGACGACCGTACGAAACGTACGGTCAAAGGTTTCATCAGAAGATAATTCCTTGAGCGAACCAACAGAAGCAGCCGAACCGACTGAATCAGCAGAATCGACAGAATCAGCCGAGTCGAGCGAACCAGCCGAACCGAGCGCCCCTGCTTCCCCAACAACAAAGCTTCCGCTCACATAGTCATCGGGCGAGATGTCGAAATAGCTCTGCCTGTTACGGGCAAACTCCATGAGTTTGAAGAAGATGACGTTCTCGCGCAGGAGTCTGGCGTTGCCGATCATGATGAGATGTTTCATGGCACGGGTCATCGCCACGTTGAGCTTGCGGTCGATGATTTCGCCCGACGCACGGTCCACATACTGGTTGCCGGTGAGGAATCCCAACTGATAATATTTCCTGATGGTGAAGCCGTAGATGATGTTCTCGCACTGGCTTCCCTGATAGCGCTCCACGGTGTCGATCATGATGTCGTGGAGCGGTTCGATGTGGTAGCTGTCTATCTCGTTGCGTATGGTGGAGATCTGATTGCGATAGGGCACGATGATGCCCACCGTGCGGTCTTTGTCGAAGCCCTCTGGATTCATGAGGTAGATGCGATGCACCGTGGCGGCGATCATCCTGGCCTCGATGAGATTCACCTTGTCGGAGGTCTCCTGCTGCCATGGGTCGAGTCCTGTCTGTCGTGGCTCGGGATAGGTGACGAAGGCGATGCGGCGGGTGGTGAGCAATGCCTCCAGCCCGTCGTGGCTCTCAGAGGTGAGCGGCGTGGGCTCCTCCTGATAAGGCAGGGGCACGGGGATGAGCTTGTTCTGATAGAAGGCATAGTTGGGGAAGATGGCTATCTCGCGGTGCATACGTCCCTGGCGGGTGAGCATGTAGCTGTACTCGTTGTTGACACCCTCGGAGCGATAAGCCTTGATGAGGCGCTCGAAGAGCGAGAGCCGGCAGTCGGTGAGGTGGATGGCACGCAGGTTGGGTTCCTGCACCACAGACTCCGACTCCTGTTGCTGCACGACGGCGGGCAACTGCTTCTCGTCGCCTATGAGCACAAACTTGGCGATGGCGTGCTCGCCCGTGCGTGCATTCTTCGCCGAGAGCAGACCTACGATCTGGGGCTCGAGTATCTGGGAAGCCTCGTCGACAATAGCCAGGTCGAAATGCTTGATCGACAGGAGGGCTATCTGACTGTTGAAGGCTGTGGTGGTGCCGCAGAACACACGGCAACGCTCTATCATCTGCCCGATCTCACGGCCGTCGCGACACGCCTCCGACCGCTTGCTAAGCAAGTGGGAGCGGTAAGCCTCATGACAGCCCAGCTCGCTGCCCAAGCGCACGAAATCGATGCCCTCGCCTACCAGTTTGCTGCACATCTCGTCCACAGCCCTGTTGGTGAACGAGAGCAGCAGTACCGACGTGCCTTCCTCCATGAGTTGTTCCTTCAGCACGTTGACCATGCCGAAGGAGGTCTTGCCCGTGCCGGGAGGTCCGATGATGAGGAAGAGGTCCCGGGCCTGCTTCACGCGCAGCACCAGGTCGTTGAACTCCGTGTTGCCCTGGCTGGCGTAGTCGCCCTGGAGTGTGAGCGTGGTGTCGACCCTCGGCTTGCGCTGCAACAGGAGCAAGTCCTTGCGTTCCTGACGGGCTTCGAGGAAGAGTTGAAGACCCTGATAAAGAGCACGGTACGACGATTCCATAAAGTCATGCTCTATCGCCCACACCTCGCCATCGAACACCTCGCGCTGGGTCTGCGGATTGCGGAGCGACACCTCTACCCTCGTCTCGTGAATGTCGACGATCGACCCACGGAACACATAGTGGCGCGTGGCGTTGGGCTCGCCCTCAAGGGTGGGATTGTAGGCATAAAAGAAGACTATATCGCCCTTGCGGAAGTTGGACACGTCCTTGTCCTGTCCGTCGGCAAAGGCGAACTCCACCCGCTCGATGGGCATTCCCTTGACCTGTCGGAGGGGCATCATGCGCAGGTCGCAATAGATGTTGCCGGCGTTGCGTCGCTCGTCGAGTGTGGAGTTCCATACCGAGGCGAATCCCGACTCCTCCTTGGTTCGGTTGCCCACCTTGGAGAGCATCTGCTCGTTCTCCACAAAGGTGAGGAAGCGGTAGTAATAGTCTTTCTCCAAGGGTGTGGCCGTGCGCACCCAGTCGAGCAGCGCCTGCAGCTGTGGCCGCTTGTAGCGTTCCCACAACGTTCCGCTCTCGCCCGGACATACGAGCTCGGGGGTGAGCGACTCGAGGATGCGGAATCCGCCACGCGTGAGGAGCAGTTCGAGCCAGGCCACCTGGTTGCGCAACCTGAGCGCCTTGAAGAGCAGGTCGGGCGCCGAGGCGATGTCGAGCAGGCTGTTGGCGTACTTCGAGTAGAGCATGTAGGAATGGAAGTCCTTGTAGGCCACGCCGTAGTTGTATCTGAAGATGGCACGATAGAGCAGCGCCTGCACATAGTGGTCGGGGCGAATGCGGGGTGTCTCGGGGCTCGACTTATAGGACGCCTTGCCCGATTTCTGCTCCACCATGAGCGTGAGGTCTTTCTGAATGAAGTCCATACGGGCCTGCAGTCCGAGTGTGGGCGAGAAGAAGGAAGGCTCCAGGATGGTGTTCTTGCCGTCGCGCCTGAAGGCTACCGACGAGGCCTCGGCCAGGGCTCCCTGCACGGCACGGCGAATGTGCTGGCGCTGCAGTTCGGCATCGGCACGGAAATGGTCTGAGAGGGGCGTCACGGCGAGGCTCACGGCATTGCGGGCGCAGAAGTCGGCCATGCTCTTCTCGTAGGGGCGGTCTACGTGGTAAACCTCCTCGTCGAGCAGCTGTCCGGCAAAGTTACCCAGCATGATGGCCTCGTTACTGAAGGCGGGCGCCAGCTTCCTGAGCATGTAGGCGTAGGGGGTGGCGGTCTCCTGCTCGGAGAAGCATCCTGCCAGCGAGGTGACGTCTATCAGATAGTCGGGGTTGTAGATGATGATGGCGGGATAGATGATGCCAGCCTCCTCGCGGGGCAGGATGAGGTTGAGCTGTTCGCCCTTGAGCAGGATGTCGGCCAGATAGGCTCGGTCGCCCAGCGCATACGGGTTGTCGGCCTTGCGATAGTAGATGCGGCACGACTCGCCCGTCTCGCTGTCGGTGGCTGTGATGAGGGTGTCGTCCCAGGTGTCGATGATGACCCGCATCTCGCTGCCCTTGCGATAGAGCGGACGGTAATAGGAAGCCACGACATAGGGGAAACGATGGTCGAGACTGGCGGGCACGGGAATGTCGTAAACGAGAGCGATAAACTTGCACAGGGCGGCTGTGTCGTGGGCGACAGACTGGCGCAGCTCTTCATCGGTCAGTACGGCTTCTGTTTCATCCTGAGCCCGTCGGGGCGCATTCTGAAGACGGCGCAAGCGGATGCGGAAGGCGTTGACCGAAGCCGAGAGAGAGGCGTCGCGCATCTTGTCGCGGTTCTCGGTGAGCAGATAGTCCACCTTGGCGAAGAAGCCGGCAAACTTGGTCTTCGACTGCTGCAACTTTCCCTCCACGGCCTGATGGAAAACCTCGCTGAGCAGACGGTAGCGCAGACGGATGTCAATGTCGGCGGGTATCTGGTCGACCTGTTCGAAGAGGTCGGTCGCCACGCTCTCCACGTGCAGCCCTGCCAGCCCCTCGCCTACCGTCTGCACATCGTAGGCCTCTATCCTGAGTCGTCGGGGAATGTCGCGCATCTGCTCGGCCGTAAAAATCTGTGTGCCCTGACTTCTGCTGCTGGGGGGTGCGCCCTGACTTCTGCGGCTGAGGGTTGTGCCCAGACTTCTGCTGCTGAGGACAGCTCCCAGGTGGCGGTTGTCGCACACGGAGAGCCACTTCCCTACACTCTCTGAGAGGCCCGAGGCGTCGATCTCCGCATCCAGGCAGAACACGACCACCACTCCCACTTCGAGGCGCTCACATCCGAGATATTTGCGCAGTCCTGCGGCAGTTCGGCTTCGGTTGAGCCGTGCCTGTGCGAAGGGACTTTTGCCGTAGGCTCCACCTGCTATCGTCCTGCCGTCGCTGGTCCAGGGTCCGTTCTCGCCTGCCACGATGCTGCCGCCCCAGTTCTTGAACTCTATCACCAATGCCGCCTGCGGTGTGAAGAGCAGCGCATCGAGCTCCACGCCCTCGATGTTGTAGTTGCCCACGAGCACGTACTCCCCACCCGTCTGCGTCTCCAACTCGCCCAGGATTCGGCAAAGTGCATCAAACTGCCTGATCTCGGCCGCATGCTCATACTCAGAAATCTTGTATATTCTCACCCCCATGTGTCGTTTTTTATTTTGCTCACAAAATTACAAAATATTTTCGATACCACCAAATTTTTGCCTGCGTCAACAGGCGAAAATGGACAGAAGCGCTGACACTGACACTGACAGTCCAAAATTCCGCAACTCCCCCCTTGAGGGAAAAGGGTGAAAGAGAAAGTTTATATTTATATATAT
>ERZ1034713.898-NODE-898-length-14969-cov-35.414711_pt1 | contig 14969 bp, 14 predicted proteins | sample MGYA00520692_ERZ1034713 | MGnify/ENA primary metagenome ERZ1034713 (study PRJEB33766, sample SAMN09781717) | gut metagenome | biome: gut microbiome | host: Homo sapiens | place: Madagascar | study: EMG produced TPA metagenomics assembly of the PRJNA485056 data... | reverse complement strand
AGCGGAAACGGTCGAAATGCAATAGGTTGTATACAAGAAAGTGTTAAAAAGTAACAGCCCGCCGCGTTTCGCGCCCTTTACCCCCGGGCACAGTTGTGTTAAAATAAGGTTGCAGCCCGCCCCGCTGTGCAGGAGAGGGACGGCGCTGTTTTATAAGGTAAATGATAAAAGGGACCCAAGGGGGTAAAGTATGCAGCAAACTGCGCACAAGGTCGTTGTCATCGGGCATCGCAACCCGGACACCGACTCCATTTGCTCTGCTATTGCCTATGCAGAGCTGAAAAACAAGACCAGCGATCTGGTCTGCGAAGCCCGGCGTGCGGGCAAGATGAATCAGGAAACCGAATTTGTGCTGAAAAAGTTCGGGGTCACGCCGCCCCGGATGTGCACCGATGTCAACCCGAAGATCCGGGACGTGGATTACCGGCAGATCCCCGGCATCCCCGGTTCCACCAGCCTGCGCAAGGCGTGGGAGATCATGCGCGACCAGAAGATCGACACCCTTGCCGTGACCAGCGAGGAGAACGAATTGCAGGGTCTTATCACGGTGAAGGATATCGCCACCGCCAACATGGACCTGTTCGACACCGGCATCCTTGCCAAGAGCCGCACCAGCTACCGCAATATTCTGGAAACGCTGGGCGCTACCATGGTGGTGGGCAGTGAGGACGCGGTGTGCACCACCGGTCACATCCGCATTGGCACCGCCACCCCGGAAATGCTGGAAAGCAACATGGAAAAGGGTGATATCGTCATCCTGACCAACCGCTACGAAAGCCAGCTTTGCGCCATCGAGAAGGAAGCTTCTCTTATCATCATCTGCAACGGCGCAAAGGTAGGCCGCACCATCCAGCACATTGCCGCCGAGACCGGCGTAGCCATCATGAGCGCTCCCTGCGATACCTACGCGGCGGCAAAGCTCATCAGCCAGTGTGCGCCCATCTCCTATTACATGACCCGGGACGATATCATAAAGTTCACCCTCGTCAGCCCGGTGGCAGACGTCACCCGCGTGATGGCAAAGGTGCGCCACCGATATTTCCCCATTCTGGATGCAGACGGCAGGTACTGCGGCATGATCAGCCGCCGCAACATCATCAATCTGCGCAAGCGCCGTATCATTCTGGTGGACCACAACGAGGCCACACAGGCGGTGGAGGGCTTCGATCAGGCCGAAATTCTGGAGATCATCGACCACCACCGCATCGGCAGTCTGGAGACCAGCGGCCCGGTGTACTTCCGCAACCAGCCGGTGGGCTGCACCGCCACCATCGTCACCCAGATGTACGATGAAAACGGCGTAGCCATCCCGCAAAAGACCGCCGGGCTGCTGCTGGCTGCCATCCTGTCGGATACGCTGGTGTTCCGCAGTCCCACCTGTACCCCCATCGATGTGAACGCCGCCAACCGTCTGGCAAAGATCGCCGGGGTGGACATCAACGAGTTTGCCAACGAGATGTTTGAAGCCGGCGAAAAGCTGGACGGCAAGACCGCCGAGGAGGTCTTTTTGCAGGACTTCAAGGTATTCATGTGCGGCGATATCCGCTTTGGCGTGGCGCAGGGCAGCTACATGACCCGCAAGAACCTGACCGCCGCCGAGGCGCTGCTGAAGCCCTATCTGGAGGAAGCACGCAACAAGCAGAACGTGGAGGATATCTACATGCTGCTGACCGACGTGCCCAAGGAGGAGAGCGTAGTTATCTGCAACGGACGCTACGCCGCCGAGGTGCTGACGGACGGCTTCGAGACCCAGCCCGCTGCCGATGCCAGCTGGACGCTGCCGGGCGTGGTGAGCCGCAAAAAGCAGTTCATTCCCGCCCTGATGACCGCTTATCAGGAGCTGTAAAGGGACACTGCCGTGTTTGATTTTCTTTCCAAAAAAGACCGCACCCCGCCTGCGCTGCCGGAAGGCACGGTGCGGCGGCGCTATACCATCACCGGACAGGTGCAGGGGGTGGGCTTCCGCTACCGGGCGCGGTACGCCGCGCAGACCCTTGACCTGACCGGCTGGGCGCAGAACGAGGACGACGGCAGCGTGACGCTGGAAGTGCAGGGCGACCCGGAGAAGTTTCTCTCCCTGTTCGCCATGATCCAGAAAAGCGATTATATCCAGATCACCGGCATCTGCCAAAAAGACCTCCCGCCCGACCCGTGGGAGCGCGGGTTCTCGGTGAAGGGGTATTAAGAAAGACAATTTGGAATGGCTGTCAGGCGTGACCCTCTCAGTCAAAGCCTGACGGCTTTGCCAGCTCCCCCGAAAGGGGGAGCTTTTTTGCATCTGCCGGTTTGCGCTGACAAAGCTCCCCCTTCGGGGGAGCTGGCGAGCGTAGCGAGACTGAGAGGGTTCGTTCCAAACCCCTCGCGTAAAAATACAAATCGGGCAGTCCGCAGACTGCCCGATTTTGTTCTATAAAGAATAATTCCGTTTTTACCCCAGCACCTTGAGGGGGGAGTTTTCCACCCACAGGGTGTTGTCCAGCAGGCGGGTGACGGCAAGCCGGCCGTTGACGGTCACCCGGGCGGGGTCAAGGGCGTAAAAGTCGCTCTCGGTCAGGTTTTCCGGGTCGGCAGTGGGAGAGATGCCCGCCACGCACACCCAGTGCCCGTAGGTGCTGCTGGTGGCAATGTGGGGGTAGTTCACCTCGTCCCAGCCGGAGGAAGTCAGGTGGTATTCATAAGTAGAAGTGCGGTTAGTGTGGCGCTTTACCCCGCTGACCGTGGTGTTTTTCAGGTGCACGATGACCGGATGCCCGGCGGAAAGCTCGCTGTACAGCTTTTTCAGACACTCGGCGCGGGTGCCGGAGTACCCCGTGTAGCCCGCGGCCGACCACACCGCCCCGTTGGACCACATCCCGCTGCCGGAGCACACCTTGCCGTCCAGAATGGTGCGGGCGTAGCGCAGCGCGTACAGGCTGCACTTGCCGGAGGTCTGGTTGCCGATGGAAAGGATGTGGCTGGTGTCAAAGCTGAGCAGCCGGATGCCGTTTTTCTCTTTCAGCTCAGCGGCGTGGGCACGGGGCAAAAAGGCGCACAGCAGCAAAACCAGCGCCAGAACTGCCGCCGCCAGCCGCTGTGCCGCGCGGGCGGGACAGTGTTGCATGGGTACTTCCTCCAAGTTCGTTTCAATTCAGACATGATTTTACCACAAAAACGTGGTGAAAATGTGTAAAAAGGCAAAATAAAGAGGAAGACCCCTCTCAGTCTCGCTTCGCTCGCCAGATTCCCCCTTTTGTCGCTGCGCGACATCTTCCCCCGACCGGGGGAAGTCTTTCCTCTCAGGGGGAGCTTTTTGCATCTGCCGGTTTGCGCCGACAAAGCTCCCCCTTTCGGGGGAGCTGGCAAAGCCGTCAGGCTTTGACTGAGAGGGTTGGCTCCCTCCCAGAGGGAGCTGGCGCGGCGCAAGCCGCGTCTGAGGGAGTTTACCCCCCAACACAACATCTGTCCAAATTTAAGTGCTCCCGCACCCGGCAAAACCCTGCCGCCGGGGCGGCGGCGGGCCGGTTTCGTAGATTGTCTACAAAACCAGCCCCGAAACATTTCAGGACTGCAACAAAACCCGCTTATTTTCATCCTTTTTCACGAAACTGCTTCAGGAAGTTTAGCAATATTCCCGATTGACAAAACCGTCACTGGTCGGATATAATCAGGACAGAAAGGCAACAGCGGTTGCGTAAGGCCTTTTGAGAAAAAAGAAACATAACCACAAAACAAGCTGATTGGAGGGATACCCTTATGAAGAACCTGAAAAAATTCGTAGCCCTGCTGCTGGCAGGTGTGATGGCTATGGTGATGCTCACCGCCTGTGGCGGCGGCGGCAACAACAGCAATCTGAAAGAGGACACAACGGCTGAGGCTGAGATTCTGAGCAAGTACAGCACTGGCACTGTGGCCGTAGAAAATGATAAGGCGCTGAAAGCTGAAGCAGAAAAGTTCTTGGACGATAAACTCAATGCTTCTGCCAGTATCTTTGGCTATAATTTCGTTTTTGACAGTAAGGTAGAGGGCCAGAATCAGAAGTATCTGACGGTTCTTGTGGCGGCAAAGCTTACCTATAAGGATACGTTGCTGGGCGATTTTCTGACTACTATCTCAAAGCGGGTCAATACCGATTGGAATGTTGACATCAGCCAGAATGGCAATTGGACGGACATTGGTGTTGTTGTTAAGAGCGACAGCAAGCATAGTTACATGGCAGTTGCGTTCAAGATCAAGAACCCCAAATACAAGAGCAACTAAGTAAAAAATCATCAGTCCTTTCTTCCCCGGAGAGCACCCGCCCTCCGGGGCTTTTTGCGCGCAACCCTCTCAGGCGCTCCCGCGCCAGCTCCCCCGAAGGAGGAGCCAAGCCGTTAAGTTCGTTGCTAAAGTATTAGGTGTAATAAGAAACGTTCCCGCCATGCTATAAGCTCCCCCTTTCGGGGGAGCTGGCATCGCGCAGCGATGACTGAGAGGGTTCAGCCGTCCCCTTGAGGGCCGACTTCCCCCGGCCGGGGGAAGATGTCGCGTAGCGACAAAAGGGGGAGTGTGGCTGCGAACGTAGTGAGCAGACGGAAGGGGTTCTCCCACCATTCACCTTGCTTTTTTGCGCTCTGCCCAAAAATCCCGGCAAAAACTGGCACACTTACCATTGACGAACACTGCCGCGCTGCTGTAAAATACAAGCAGAATGCCCCGCGCATCTGCACGGGAACGCCCTGCATTTTATGGGAGGAGTATTGCATGAAAAAGATCAAGCGTTTTGCGGCTGTTCTGCTGGCCGGTGTGCTGGCACTGGCGCTGCTCACCGCCTGCGGCGGCAGCAGCGGCTCCGGCAACCCTAAGTTTGACGCCGATGTGGAAAAAGCCTATCTGACCGCGCTGAATAATGCGTTCGGGACGACCTTTAAAAACGATGACGATATCAAGAACCTGGCGGTCAAGCACATCACAGAGACAAGCGGTGCGGACAGTCTGACCAGCAGTGCGCGCTACAAAACAGAGGGCGACGGAAAGACCACAGTGCGGCAGGTGCAGCTCTGCTTTGATACAAGAAGCAGCAAGCCGGATGCCTATGTGCCGCTTTTCTACGAGGCTGCAAAAAACGCACCCATCAAAGCGAACTATACCAATGTTCAGACCCTGTTTAAAACCGTGGAGAATGAGCTTGGCGGCGCAGAGGAAAACGGCATAACGCTGGAACTTACCGCGCTGGGTGTCGGCGCATGGACCATCGGCGGCAAGACCTATGTTGCCATCGGCTTTGAGCTGACCATCAACGCTGCACAGGATTGAATCGCACCCTGCCCCGAGGAGCGCCCCGCTCCCCGGGGCTTTTTTGCGCGCAAAATACCCCCTCAGTCTCGCTGCGCTCAATGCCAGATTCCCCGAAGGGGGAGCTGGATGCGAACGCAGTGAGCAGACTGAGAGGGTTCTTTCGTCAGAACAGCCCCGCGGGCAGGCAGATATCCTGCTTGGGGACTTTCGTCCATGCAAAGTCCGGCACAAGGCTTTCCGGGGTGCGGGGGGCAGGCTCCGGCTGCAAGCCGTAGGCATAGGCCAGCTTGCCGATGATCTCCGGCGCGGTGTACTTTGCCCGCAGGTTTTCAAGGCTCTGGTCCCCGTCCCGCTTGGACAGCCGCCGCCCGTCCGCTGCCAGCAGCAGCGGGCAGTGGGCAAAGCGGGGCGGCTGCAAGCCCAGCAGACGGTACAGGTACAGCTGCCGCGCCGTGGAGGACAGCAGGTCTGCCCCGCGCACCACCTCGGTGACGCCCATGCGGGCATCGTCCACCACCACCGCCAGCTGATAGGCAAACACCCCGTCTGCCCGGCGCAGATAGAAGTCGCCGCAGTCCCGCAGCAGGTTCTCCGTGTGGGTGCCCATGCAGCCGTCCGTAAAGGTGATCTCCTCGTCCGGCACCATCAGGCGGTAGGCCGGGGCTTTCTTTTTACGCTTTTCTGCAATTTCGTCCGGCGTCAGTCCCCGGCAGGTGCCCGGGTAGATGACGTTGCCGTCCGAGGTGTGGGGTGCGCTGGCGGCGTGCAGCTGGGAGCGGGAGCAAAAGCAGGGGTACACCAGCCCCCTCTGCTCCAGTTTGCGGTAGCTTTCGGTATAGATGTCCCCGCACTCGCTCTGGTAATAGGGCGCGTGTGCGCCGCCGGTGCTGCCGCCCTCGTCCCATGTAAGCCCCAGCCACGCAAGGTCCTGCTCCAGTAAGTCGGCGTAGACGCGGGGGCAGCGCTCGGCGTCCAGATCCTCGATGCGCAGCACGATGCGCCCGCCCTGACTTTTTGCGCTGAGCCATGCCAGCAGGCTGCAGGCCAGATTGCCCAGATGCAGCCGTCCGCTGGGGCTGGGCGCAAAGCGCCCGGTGACCGGGCGGTTTTGGGATACAGGGACTTGGTTTTGCATGGGTGTGCTTCCTTTCGCTTCCAATGGTTTTTTCTCATTATAAGCCCTTGTCTTGCAAAGGTCAATGCGCATAAAAAAGCCGCCGCAGGCGGCAATGCCTGCGGCGGCGGGAAAGCCGGCTGCTCAGTGCAGCTCCGGCCAGTAGCCCTTGTTGGCTTCGATCATATCGTCCAGAATGGCCTTGGCAACGTTCATGCTGGGCACAGTCTTGTTCAGGGTAAAGGCCTGCAGCACCTTCTCGTAGCTGCCTTCCACGCAGCCCTCCACCAGCAGCTTTTCGCTGTTGAGCTGCTGCATCATCAAGCCCTGCTGGAACAGCGGGATGTTGTCCCGGGCAATGACCTCCGGGCCGTTTTTGCCGATGTAGGCGGGCAGCTCCACCATTGCGTCATAGGGCATATTGGGGATCGCGCCGCGGTTCTCGGTGATGATGAGGAAGCGTGCCTTGGTGTCGTTCTTCAGCGCAGCGGAAAGATCTGCGATCCAGTCGCCGTGGCTGCCGGCATAGAAGGTGTTGGCGTCCACCTCGCCGGTCTTGAGGTAGTGGTCGATGCCGTCGAACAGGTTCTTTTCGCGGGTCTCCTCCACCTCGTTGGCGCGGGTGTGGTTCGGGTCCGAATGCTCCACGAACTCCTTGGCCTGCAGATAGTAGTTCAGATAGGTGTTGGGCAGGTACTCCGGGAAGTTTTCCATGATCTCGTACTCGCCCTTCCACACATAGTACCAGCTGCCCTTGGTGTGGCGGTTCTGGCTGCCGGAAGAGGTCAGCGCGCCCATGCCCTTGAGGTAGCTTTCCGGCAGAAGGATCTGGTTCTCCTTGATGTAGGCGCGCAGCTTGGGCATCAGATCCTCGCCGTGGTACTGGATGGAGGTGAACCAGCCGAAGTGGTTCAGGCCAAAGTAATCGTAAACGATCTCCTTTTTGTTCTGGATGCCCATGGCAGCTGCCACCACGTCAATGATGGCGATGGGCATATCGCAGATGTTGATGATCCGTGCCTTCGGGCGCAGCTTGCGGCAGGCCTCGGATACGATGGCGGCGGGGTTGGAGTAGTTCAGGATCCAGTAGTCCTTCTTGGCATACTTTTCCACGTCGTCGATCAGCTTGATCATGGGGAAGATGGTGCGCATTCCGTAGGCCATGCCGCCGCAGCCGCAGGTCTCCTGTCCCACGCAGCCGTGGCGCAGGGGGATCTTTTCGTCCTGCTCCCGCATGGCGTAGCCGCCCACGCGCATCTGGGCAAACACAAAGGAGGTGTCGGTGTAAGCCTCCTGCACATCGGTGGTGACCACCAGCTTGATGTCGGTATTCAGTTCCTTGTGCAGGACCCAGTCCACCACAACGGCAACCTTGTCCTGCCGCTCCTTGTTGATATCGAACAGACGGATCTCGTCCACTTCCAGTTCTTCCCGGCGCAGGGCGATGGATTTGACGATACCGGCGGTAAAAGTGCTGCCGCCGCCAGCAATGGTAATGACCATAGTATAAACGCTCCTTTTTTGTATTTTTCAGGTTAGCCCGGCGCAATCCGCCGGGGCACGGTAAAACGGTTTACTGGTTTTCCAGCTGTGCCTCCACGGCACGCTTGATATCGGCTACCTGCAGACCGTAAACGATCTGGATATCGGTACCCTTTTTCACGATGCCGCTGTTGGGCAGTTTGTTGATGGCAGCTTCGTCCAGCTTTGCGGGGTCCTTGATGTTTACCCGCAGGCGGGTGAAGCAGTTGTCCACCGACAGGATGTTCTCCTTGCCGCCCAAGCCGTCGATGACGCACTGCACCTCGGCAGCGTTCTTCACGCTTGCCTTCTTGGCGGGTGCGTCGCTCTTGCCGGTCTCGGTGCTCACCTCTTCCCGGCCGGGGGTGTGGATGTTAAAGGCCTTGATCAGCAGGGTGAACACCACAAAGTACACGGCGATCTGGCACAGCGCCAGCAGGTACAGGGTGGGATAGTTGGTCTTATCTGCACCGGCAGAAAGGTTCATCAGCACCGAGCCGAGGAGGTTGGTGGTAAAGCCGGTGACATGGAAGGTGTGCAGCAGCACGATGAACAGGCCGGAGATGCAGGCGTGTGCCACCCACAGGATGGGGGCAGAGAAGCAGAACATGAAGTCCAGCGGCTCGGTGATAGAGGCCAGAGAGGCGGTAAAGGCCAGCGGTACCAGAACGGCAGCGGTCTTTTTGCGGTTCTCCTTGCGGGCGCAGAAGATGAAAGCTGCCACGATGCCAAAGTAGCCGAAGGTCTTGGTGAAGCCGGTGTACATCCACACGATGCCGTCCGAGAAAGGCAGGCCCATGCTGTACTCCATCATCATGACGATATAGGAGCCGGTGTAGGTGGCATCGCCCACGGTCAGGCTGTTGCCCAGTGCAGAGAACTGGAAGGGGGTGTAGATGAGGTGGTGCAGGCCGGTGGGGATGAGGAAGCGCTCCAAAAAGCCGTACAGGAACAGGCCGAAGTTGCCGGAGGTGGCGATCAGATCGGTCAGGGCGCTGATGACGCTCTGCACCGGCGGCCAGAAGAAGCAGGAGCCAAAGCCGAACAGGATGGAAAAGACCACCATGCAGGTAAAGGACCAGCGGTTGCCGGAGTAGATCTGGGTGATGATGCCCTTGAACTGCTTTTCACAGGTGCGGTTGTACACCCAGCCGCAGACCAGACCCAGCAGGATGCCGCCGAACACGCCCATATCCACCGTCTGGATGCCGAACACGGTGGACTGACCGGTGCCGTACAGACCCACCATCGGGTCAGCCTCGGCCAGCATACCCAGCTGGGTCAAGGTGACGTTGCCGGCGGTCAGGTACATGAAGTAGCTCATCAGGCCGATGATGGCAGCCTGCTGCTTGTTCTTTTTGGCCAGCGCCGCTGCAATGCCCACGCAGAACATCAGGCTGAGGTTATTGATGATGACCATGATGCAGTTGTAGATCAGCTGTCCCAGCAGCTTGATGGGGGTCCACTGCAGAACGGGGATCATCGCGCTAAGGCTTGTGCTGGTAAGCAATGCGCCCAGCACAAGGATCAGGCCTGCTGCCGAGATATACGACAGCGGTGAGAGCATGGCTTTGGAGAACTTTTCCAAGCCATTCATGACTTTTTCTTTCATCGTGTAATACTCCTCACTTTTTGACTTGACTGTTTTTGGGGGATGATTTCTATTCCGCAGGGCTTCCGGACGCCCTGTTGAAACATTTTAACCAACGATCTTGGTCAGGTGGATGAGCAGATAGACCTGCTCCTGATGATCCAGCTCATAATCAAATTCCTGCCGCAGATAGGCATTGATGCGCTGTAAGCACACCTCGTTGCGGCTGTCGCGCTGCAAAAGCACCGTGTACATGGATTCCAGCCCGGCGTCCTGCCACGGAGTATGGCGCAGGATGCGCGCCGCCAGAAACTTGAGGTGCACGGTCAGGCGGGTGGTCTCGAGGCTTTCTTCCTCAAAGGTGCAATGATAGGTATCGCAGATGATCTCCTTGACCGCTTTGACGAATTTTACGGTATCATAAGCCAGCGCACCGTCCGCCGCACCGGCTACCAGATGCAGGGCAATGTAGCCCGCTTCGTCCTCCGGCAGCTGTACGCCGCAGAACTGCCGGACAAGTTCCAGTGCCCTTTGCCCCACTGCGTACTCCTTCGGGTACAGCATCCGGGTCTCCGAGAGCATGAGGTTGGGCAGAAAGGTGCCCGTTTCCACGCGCTCCAGCGCAAAACTGATGTGGTCCACCAGCGAGATGGTGCTTTTGCTGCTGAGCAGAATGCCCTGCTCTTCTGCCGCCAGCGAGATGCGCTCGGCGGCCTGCATCACCTGCGGGGTGACGTTATCCAGCATCTTGAGGAACTTGGTCTGCAGCTCGTTCTGCACATAGTACACCTTGGAAACGCGGCTTTTGTCGATCACGTCCCCCGGGCGGCGGCCAAACCCAAGCCCGTTGCCCACGAGAATGGCTTCCCTGCCGTCCGGCATGACCACCGACACCGCATTGTTATTGAATACCTTTACAGCCTGCATCGCCGCACTCCTCCGCTTCCATGCCGCAGCTTTTGTGAAAAAGAAAAGGGCACAAGAACCAAAGGGATGCCGTTGCCGCCTTCCCTCTGATGCTCATGCCTGATCGAACAGTTACACGCACTGATAAATTCACTTGTCTGCTTTGATTATACGAGCCAGCGCGGAAAATGTCAATGCGTTGAACTGCCCGAAATTTAAGCCGCATTTTTGTATATCCTGCACAGGTGCTGCTTGAAATTCGTCCTGCGCAGAACGATTGACAACGCCGGGCACAGAACGTATACTTAGAGTGTAGGTTCCGCATCGCTCCGGCGGCTTGCCGGAGCACCGTTTACGGAGGTTTTTCTTATGACATCGAAATATATCCGTCCCCTTGCGCTGCTGCTGTGCGCCGCTTTGCTGGGCTGCCTGCTGGCAGCCTGCGGCGGCTCTTCCGACAGCCCCGCATCCAGCGCTGCGCCCGCCTCGGACAGCGCATCCGCTTCCGGCAGCAGCACGCTGCCCTCTTCCACCACGGAAGCCAACACCGGGGAGCTGAATCCCGGCAACTTTGACGAGAACTCGGTATTCTCCATCACCGGCACGGAAAACGCCTTTGCGCCCTGTCTGGGCTGGGGGCCGGGGGTATCCGGCTGCTCCTTGAAATCGGTCATCGCGGCGGCATCGCTGCTGCAGTGGGCCGAGGGCGCACGGATGTCCAGCCGCTCCCCGGAGGCCATTCAGGAGGCCTTTTACAGCTGGTACGACGGCCTGACCGACAACCAGCAGGAGGGCTTTGCCGAGGCTTGGCCGCTGATCAAGGACGCCGCGCTGGATCTGCTCAGCGACAAGGACAGCATGACCGGCCGCATTGCGGACGCAGGGCTGGACGCTGATACTCTGCCCGGCTGCACCCTGAAAAACTGGCAGGCGCTGCAAAGCGTGCTGGACGATATCGTGCCGGAGACGAACGGCGAGGCTTAAACTAAATCTTTAAAGCGCAATGGGGCGCTGACCGTGCGGTCAGCGCCCCATTGTTTATTTCCGGGCTTCATCCGGGACGTAATGGCTATAATAATACTGAGACTTGTTGTAATAGTACTTTTTGCCGGTATAGCCCTTGTAGTCCACCTGATTCAGGATCGCACCAAGGATCGGCACGCCGGTCTGCTCCAGCTGCTGCTTTACCTCCAGCAGCTCCTGCCGGTGCACCCGATCGTAGCCGACGACCAGCAGGGTGCCGTCACACGAGCGTGCAACCTCTGCCGCATCGATCACCACACCGACCGGTGCTGCATCCACAAAAACATAGTCGTACTGCTCTGCCAGCATATTCAGCAGCTCCTGAAACCGTCCGGTAAGCAGCAGCGGAATGGGATTGAGCAAGACTTTACCCACCGGTACGATAAACGCATTGGGGATGTTGGTCTGGTAGACGACATCCTCTTTTTCCGCGATGCCCGCCAGATAATGGGACAGGCCGTATCCTTTTGCGCCCGTCTCAAACTGGAGAGCGTATGTACGCGTGATCACACTGCGGCGCAGGTCTGCATCCACAAGCACCACGCGCTTGCCGCGCTCGGCCATTTTGCGCATCAGGTTCATGCTGATAAAGCTCTTGCCCTCTGTTGCCTGCGTGCTGGTTATCATGATCTTTTTGACGCCCAGGCCTGCAAAGGACAGGTTGGTCGTCAGCGTATTGAGCGCTTCGTTGACCGGATAGCTGACTGCCTCAAAACGTTTGAATACGATCTTATTCATGCGCTTTTCCTCCCGAGCAGCTTCCATTTTTTCCGCAGCGAGACCTGCTGGCTGTGCTTTTCCTCCGTTTTATCCACAGGGATAACAGCCAGCGTCACCAGACCTGCATAATCCCGGAGATCCTCTGCGGTCTTATAGGTATCGTTCAGCAGGGTGAGCAACACGATCACACCGGCGCTGGCCACAAAGCCCAGCACCGCACCCAGAAGGATCATTTTTGTTTTATTGGGGCTGACCGGTGCCGTAGGCACCAGCGCCGTGGACATGATGGACGGCTTGTCCGTTGCCATCTTTTTGGCGATATATTCGCTTGCCACCGTAGCAAACTCGTTTGCCACATCCGCTGCCTCCTGCGGGGAATCAGACGTGACCGAAATATCCAGCAGGCGGGTATTGGACGCATTAGTCACAGAGACCATGGAGGCCAGCTGTCCGTAAGAATACGGCAGGTCCAGATTTGAAATGACCTGTTCCTGCACCTCCCACATCCCGAATACCTCGATATAATCGCTCGTGAGCTCCGTTCCGATCTGCAGATCCGAAATGTTGATCGCAGAATCCTTGCGGCTGATAACGTAGAGGGTAGCCGTTGCTTTGTATTTAGGCACTACGAAAAAGTTTACTGCAATTGCAGCGATCAGGGCGCAGCTGACAGCCGCAGCAAGCAGGATCGCCCATTTGTCCAGCAGAGCACCGCCCAGTTCCAGCAGATCGATCGTTTCTTCCTCCTGCGACTGGACCAGCTCCGGCCCCCTTTGTGTAATTTGTTTTTCTGACACAGATTTTCTCCCGTTTACTATCGCAAAGCGCTATAAATAAGAGCCGGAGGGACTCCTCCGGCCCACTGGTGTTTTATGCTCAGACTGCCTTCTGCTTGACCTGCTTCAGTGCCATCACGGTAAAGGTAGAGCCAAAGTCCTTCAGCTGCTTACCGGTCAGGCTCACGCGGACCTTGCCATTCTTATAGACGGCCTCGACCTTCGTGTAGGTGTAGGTCACCTTGCCGGCTGCATCCACCTTGGGCACTGCCACCAGAACGACCAGCTTTTCATTTTCTGTGTAAACAGAATCGATCATCTCGGATTCCAGTGCAACCTCGACATCGGCAAAATTTGCCAGACGCTCGGTCACAACGGTAAAGGTCTGGACTGCTGCCACCTCGACCCGTACAGTCTCTTTCTGCTCCTCGGCAGCAGTTTCCTGCGGCAGCACCTCGCTGATGGCCTTCTTCAGATCCACCTTGTTCACAACGTCTGTCAGCACATTCTTGTACTCTTCCTCGACCTTCTTTACCTCTTCGGTGGTCTTGGCAACTTCCTCGATCTTCTTGATCTCCACCTTGGCACCGAGGCCGCTAAGGCCGCCGACCGTTACGCTGGCATCCGCCTTGACCTCATCCAGAACAACCTTGCTCGGGGTCGCAGCTGCAAATGCAGAAGCACCCATTCCCAGAACCAGTGCCGTTGTCAGTACAAAGCTCACAATTTTTTTCATTACGCATACTCCTCTCGTGTGGTAAGCAATCGTTCTTGTGTCGATTTGCTGTATAAAAAATGCCAACTGGCATTTTTATCCTGTAACAGGCTCCCAGAACAGCTCCAGCACAGCCTGCTGTATGGAGCTTTCCGTGGGGTAAAATTCCATAAAGCCGTCTTCTGCGACCTTATGCTCTCCCTCCAGTGCAAGCGCCGGCTCCACCGTGTAGTCCCGTGCTGCCCAGATCTCGTTGATCATGCGCCCGCGCGGCATGTCTGTGACCACATAGTCCGCCATTGCATCCAGCACCTCTGCGGTGCGCTGCTTTTCCTGCCCAAGCTGCTCGCGCAGCTGTGTGAGCAGCTGCTCCAGATACGCTTCCTGCCGGACCATGCGCGCCTCGTTGGTACCCTCGCCGATATTCATACGGCTGCGGACAAAATATTCTGCCTGCTTGCCGTGCAGGGTCAGGGTAGCACCCTGTACCATTGCCGGGTCCATGTCCGAAAAATCATCCTCGAGCGTAACGGTCACCCCGCCCGCCAGATCATTCAGGGTCGGGATGCCATCCAGATTCATTGCCAGATAATAATCTACGGTATCCTCTCCCAGCAGTGCTTCCACTGCCTGCTGTGCATATTCACAGCTTTCTTCCCTGCCATCTCCAAACCCGTGTGCCAGGCTGATCTGCATCTTCTTCGTCCCGATGGGACTGCCCAGATACCCCAGCATCACCACGTCTGTGATGGTATCTCGGTCGATCTTCAGCTGCTGCACAGTTCCGTGCGCTGTATCCAGCACGATCAGCCGCTGAAAGTCGGCCTGACCACCCTCGTATGGGCTGTCGGACTGCTGTGTGCTGTCGCGGTCCACGCCCATAACGAGAATACTCACGATATCAGACCTTCTGCGGTAGGTGATGCCATCCACCACACAGGTCTGTGCCTGTTCGGTCTGGGTCAGATCTCCGCGCTGCTGCGACTGTCCGCCCGTTTCCAGCCGGCGTCCGACTGTGTAGAGCAGCAGCACGGCCAGCACCAGCAGCGCACCTGCGCCCAGCAGCCAGATGACCTTTCTGTTTTTTTTCTTCACACGCAGAACCTTTCTGCATCCCGCCTATAAAACCCTATATTTATACAAAATATATTCTACCCCCCCCCCAACACATTCTGTCAAGTAGTTTGATGCATAACAGGAAATTTCAACAAAGAAAAAGGACCCGCGGCACGTCATTTTGTGCCACAGGTCCTTTTTTCTACTATCGTTGTTTTTTCTGATGTACACCCCGGTGCTTATACCTTTTTCAGCACATACTGGCGGGTGCCCATGCCCACCTTCTCGGCCTGT
>ERZ1034713.897-NODE-897-length-15003-cov-57.495652_pt1 | contig 15003 bp, 12 predicted proteins | sample MGYA00520692_ERZ1034713 | MGnify/ENA primary metagenome ERZ1034713 (study PRJEB33766, sample SAMN09781717) | gut metagenome | biome: gut microbiome | host: Homo sapiens | place: Madagascar | study: EMG produced TPA metagenomics assembly of the PRJNA485056 data... | reverse complement strand
CCACAGACGGCAGCAGCTTTGCTCTGCATCTGGATGCCAACGAGATCAAGTGGTACGAGATCTAAGTTTTCCTTTTCATAAATGAACACAACGGGCGGCTCTGTTACCGGAGCCGCCCGTTGTGTTTGATGTATACGATGTAATAGAAGATGTAAATAGCAAAAGCATAAGGTGCTGACAATCGATCTGGCTGCCAATGCGTTTTTGCTGTCAACAAAAATTTCTGCTACATTTTTTTGCGAACGCTGAAGATTCCCATTCTCCCAGCAGTAAGAAAGTGGAAATCAAGCAAGCATTTTGCCCTCCAGATAGGAGCAGCGGAGATCATCAGGATTGGTGTAGTATACGTTGGAATTGAAATCGGAGATCTCATCCGTGATTGAGAAAGTTTACGATTTCCACCATTTTATCGCCGTTGTCATACCGCTGAAAGGCCTCCAGCACTAATGGCGAGGTCAGCGGGTCAAGATGATAAAACTTGTCATTGTCGATTTTATAACCAATGGTTCCCGTACCGCCAGTGCACTTCCCTTTCAGAGCGTTCTCGGTCTGACCACGAATCACCTTTTCGGACAGCTCTGCGGAATAGTATTCTGCCATACCTTCCAGAAGGGTTTCCACCAGAATGCCCTGTGAGCCCTCGGCAATGGGTTCCATAACGGAAATCAGGTGGACACCGTTCTTTTTCAGGATCATCTTGTAGTTTGCACTATCAAAACGATTCCGGGCAAAGCGGTCAAATTTCCAGACGAGAACAACATCAAACAGCTTCTTGCCGCTGTCTTTGATCATCTGCTGGAACTCCGGGCGATTGTCTGTTTTGGCAGAGAACGCACGGTCAATGTAGTGCTTGATGACCGTGATGCCGTTCTTTTCCGCATAAGCCGTACATTCCCGAATCTGGCCTTCGATGGATTCTTCGCGCTGGTTATCACTGGAATAGCGGGCATAGATCACGGCGGTCATAGACTCACTTCCTTTTTCTTATCGAACAGAGGGGTAGCTTTTTGCATACTTGTAGATCTGCCGTGCACAGTCGAGGCTCATTTTGCTGGAGTCGTTATGTTTGAGCCATGCATTCACATTGCCCGGATTCAGCTTCAAGTCCGTGTAGAGACGATAATTCGTCAATTTCTTTTTCTGTTGAAGTTCCAATACCCGTTGATGGATCAGTTCTTTTGTGTCATTGTCTGCAAGGACGGTATCCCGCACCGAACAATAACTGCGCCAAACCTTCAAATAGCCTTCCGGCAATTCTGGTGATTGCTTTTCCAGCTGCAGTCGCATTTGCGCCAGCGAATAGCGATTGGAAAGCTGTTCATATTCTGCAGCAACAGCACTATTTGCGGTATAGCGGAGCAACAAATCTACTTTATCATAGACCAACGCATAGAGGAACAGTGGCTCTTTCAGGCGAGGATTTTCGTTCAGACAATCTGCCAGCTTATGGACGCTTGCTGTCTGCACCCCGGCAAGCTCTGCCACATACTGCTTCAAGAAACCTTCAAATGTCAGCTTTCGCATGGTCTCCACCTCTCCACATACTCCTGATAGCGGATATAAAAATCCCGATATCGCCAGTCGTTCAAGATGCTGGCTCTCAACTCATCCTCATCCGTTGCAAGGTGTTCCAGCAAATCCCAATCCAACGAATTCCGCACAGCCTCACTCTCTACGTCTGCTTTGTCAGTGTCCCGAAAAGAGCACAGCTTTGCAATCACCAAGTCCTCCAGACTGGGTGTATAGAACTGCACCTTTGTACCACCAAAGGGTAGCGGCTGAAGCCGGTCTTGGAAGTTATACGGGAAATTGTCGATGTAGGCTTCCACATCGGTGTTGATGTCGTACTTGCCGAGCAAACTGTACAGTTCTTTCGGAACACTCAAGGCATCAATGTCATGGGTAGCACGGGTCAGCTTGCCCAGCAAAATGAATGCACTGCCGCCCACAATCACCATCTGATAGCGGTTATTGTTATCGATCATCAGGTCCGCATCTTCGTCCAGACGTTCCAGACGCTTGCGGAGGTCATCTAAGATCATCTTTCCCATAAAACAGCCTTTCGTATTTTCAATAATAGTATTTTCTAAAATCATTTTACGAGAAAGATAGTTCAATGTCAAGGGCAATTGTTGATTTCAATTAGTATTCCAAGAAATATCAACATGGTCACCCTGTGCATTGCACCGAACTTCCATCCAGTTTTGCAAATCTTCAAGCGCCTTTTTCCAATACTCAAATTCTGGCTGCTCACTTATATTCCTTTTCCAACTAACTTCTAGTCCATTTTCTTTGAATTCAAGTAGAACATTTTCCAGCACTTCTCTAGGTGTGGGGTAGTGAATCTTCTCATTTGATTTTTTTGCAAACCTTTTAACTGGCTCGATTGTATCTAACAAGCACAGCATAAACTGTAACGGATAGTTTTTATAGCAATTTTCAATAATACAGCAGAGAGTACTTTAACTTTTGAAAAAAAGTGATATAACAGAATCAAAGAAGGTGAGTGCTATGTTGCACAACGAAGCTCGAAAGTTGATTCTGGAAGGATACGATAAGGGAATCAGCGTAAAGGAACTGGCAAAGTGCTTTTCTGTAAATACCTGTTCGATCTATCGTTTGCTGAAGCGTCGGAACGAAACGGGCAGCTACGAAACGCAAACGAATCTCCGTGGAAAGAAGCCCAAATTGTCAGATGCAGATCATCAGCACATCCTTTCACTTCTGGAGAAACAGCCGGATATCACTTGTCTGGAGATCATTGAAACGTTGAATTTGCCTGTTAGCATTGATACAGTCTGGCGTTTTCTTCAGAAAGCAGGATACCGCCGGAAGAAGAAGTCTCTTCATGCCAGTGAACAGGAGCGTCCCCGATGTGGCCGAGAAGAGGAAAAACTGGAACGGCCTTATATCTGGATTCAAGGCAAGTGACCTCGTGTTTCTGGATGAAAGCGGATGCAATACGGATATGACAAGGCGGTATGCCTATTCGCTTGGAGGAAGCAGAGCTGTTGATTCTGCACCGCTTTCCAAGCCTAAGAACACGACCATTCTGTCATCTATCCAGCTGGATGGGACACTACACTATACGACTTTCTCAGGTGGAACAACTGTGGAGAGGTTTAAGCAGTATCTGGAAACTGATTTGCTGCCTCATCTGAACGGCAATTCTGTTCTCATAATGGATAATATGAAGTCGCACCATGCAAAGGCAGTAAAAGATCTATTGGACAATTCCGGTGTTCGATACATTTATCTTCCACCTTATAGTCCTGACCTGAATCCCATTGAAAAACTTTGGTCGAAGGTGAAGGCTTTCCTGCGTAAGTTCAAGGCACGGACTCTCGACACTCTTCCGGATGCAATCCAACACGCTTTTCGCTCTGTTACTTTCTCTGATTGTTCCGGCTGGTTTCGCTTCTGCGGATATGTGCTTTAATTTTGAAAGTTGCTATAGACCAGATAAAATCTTTGGCATTGTGGTCAAAACCAAATGAGGTCAGCCTATAAACAAAAAAATCCAACGATTTCTAACGTGAAATCGTTGGATTTTTGGTCCGAGTGGCGAGAATCGAACTCACGGCCTCTTGAACCCCATTCAAGCGCGCTACCAAAACTGCGCTACACCCGGATATCGACCGCCGCTTCCCTACCGAAGCGTGGCGACAAGAGATATTATACTCAGGCAAGGCCGTTTTGTCAACAGATTTTTCGATTATTTTTGGTTTTTTCTGAGAAAAGTCTGATTTTTACACGGATACGCGCTTTTTCGTTTTTGCTGTTTTTTCAGTGTTTTCCGCTTCTGCGGCGCGCTGTGCGCGGTCGCGTTCCAGCAGCGGGCGCAGGTACTGGCCGGTAAAGCTGCCGGGCACGTCAGCCACCTGCTCCGGGGTGCCCTCCGCTACGATCTCGCCGCCGGCGCTGCCGCCCTCCGGGCCAAGGTCGATGATGTGGTCGGCGCACTTGATCAGATCCAGATTGTGCTCGATGACGATGACCGTGTTACCTACGTCCACCAGCTTTTGCAGCACCTCGATCAGGCGGTGCACATCTGCAATGTGCAGGCCGGTGGTGGGCTCGTCCAGAATATACACCGTTTTGCCGGTGCCGCGCCGCGCAAGCTCGTTGGCCAGCTTCACGCGCTGCGCCTCGCCGCCGGACAGGGTGGTGGCGCTCTGCCCCAAGGTGACATAGCCAAGGCCAACGTCCAGCAGCGTTTGCAGCTTGCGGGCGATCTTGGGCTGGTTGGCAAAGAACACCACCGCTTCCTCCACGGTCATGTTCAGCACATCCGCAATGGTCTTTTCCTTATACTTTACTTCCAGCGTTTCGCGGTTATAGCGGGCGCCCTTGCACACCTCGCAGGGCACATATACGTCCGGCAGAAAGTGCATTTCGATCTGCAGAATGCCGTTGCCCTCACAGGCTTCGCAGCGGCCGCCCTTGACGTTGAAGCTGAACCGTCCCGGGCCGTAGCCGCGCATCTTGGCGTCCTGCGTCTGGGAGAACACGGTGCGGATATCGTTGAACACGCCGGTATAGGTGGCGGGGTTGGAGCGCGGGGTGCGGCCGATGGGCTGCTGGTCGATGCCGATGACCTTATCCACAAATTCCAGCCCCTCTACCCCATCGCACTTACCGGCGCGGGAGCGGGCACCGTTCAGTTCGCTGGCCAGCGTTTTGTACAGGATCTCGTTGATGAGGCTGGACTTTCCAGAGCCGGAAATGCCGGTGACACAGATGAACTCCCCCAGCGGGAAGCTGACATCGATGTTGCGCAGGTTATTTTCCCGTGCGCCCTTTACGGTCAGGCAGTGGCCGTTGCCGGTGCGGCGGGTCTGGGGCACCGCAATGCGCTTGCGGCCGGAGAGGTAATCGCCGGTAATGCTGCGCTTGGCCTTACAGATATCCTTTACGCTGCCTGCGGCTACGATCTCGCCGCCGTGCACACCGGCACCGGGGCCTACGTCCACGATATAATCCGCGCTGCGCATGGTGTCCTCGTCGTGCTCTACCACAATGACCGTGTTGCCCAGATCCCGCAGGTTTTTCAAGGTAGCGATAAGCTTATCGTTGTCCCGCTGATGCAGGCCGATGGAGGGCTCGTCCAGCACATAGAGCACGCCGGACAGGGCGCTGCCGATCTGGGTGGTCAGGCGGATGCGCTGGCTCTCGCCGCCGGACAGTGTGCCTGCCGAGCGGGCCAGCGTCAGGTAATCCAGACCCACGCTCTGCAAAAATTGCAGGCGGTTCTTGATCTCCTTCATGATCTGCCCGCCGATCTGTTTCTGCTTTTCGGTCAGATTCGGCTCATTTTCCGCGATGAAGCGCAGTTCATCCCGGATGGACATCTCGCAGAATTCGCTGATGTTCTTGTCCCCGATGGTCACGGCCAGCACCACCGGCTTCAGGCGGCGGCCATGGCAGTCCGGGCACTCGACGCCGGACATGAAGCTGCCGATCTCTTCCTTCATCCACTCGCTGTTCGTCTCGCGGAAGCGGCGCTCCAGATTTTCCACGATGCCCTCAAAGGTGTTGTAGTACACCCCGCTGCCGAACTCGTTGGTGCGGTGCATCTCGATCTTTTCGCCGTTGGTGCCGTACAGCAACGCATTGACAGCCTCGGTGCTCATCTCCTTGATGGGCGTATCCAGCGTAAAACCGTATTTTTTGCCAAGACCGAGGTAGTACATCTCGCTCACAGAGCCTTCGGCGTAGTACCAGCCGCTGGCTTTGATGGCACCCTCCCGGATGGAAAGGCTGCGGTTGGGCAGGATGCGATCCTCGTCCACCCGCATAAAGGTGCCAAGACCGGTGCATTTTTCGCAGGCACCCAGCGGGTTATTGAAGGAGAACAGCCGGGGCGACAGGTCACTGATGGAAATGCCATGCTCCGGGCAGGCAAAATTCTGGCTGAAGGTCATGCACTCGCCGCCGATGACGTCCACCTCAGCTACGCCGCCGGTAAGCGCCAGCGCCGTTTCCAGCGAATCCGCCAGACGGCTGCGGATGCCCTTGCGCAGGGCAAGGCGGTCCACCACGATCTCCACCGTATGCTTGATGTTCTTTTCCAGACTGATTTCCTCGTCCAGGTCATACAGGTTGCCGTCGATTTTTACGCGGGCGTAACCGGCACGGCGGGCAGCATCCAATTCTTTTTGTTGGGTGCCTTTGCGCTGACGCACCACCGGAGCAAGAATCTGGAACTTTGTGCCCTCCTCCAGCTTGAGGACGGCATCCACCATCTCGTCCACGGTCTGCTGGCTGATGACCCGCCCGCAAACCGGGCAGTGCGGCACGCCGATGCGGGCGTACAGCAGGCGCAGATAATCGTAAATTTCGGTCACAGTGCCCACGGTGGAGCGGGGGTTGTGGCTGGTGGTCTTTTGGTCGATAGAAATAGCCGGCGAAAGACCGGTGATCTCGTCCACGTCCGGCTTATCCATCCGTCCCAGAAACATCCGGGCATAGCTGGAAAGGCTTTCCACATAGCGGCGCTGGCCGTCAGCGTAGATGGTGTCGAAGGCCAGACTGGACTTGCCCGAGCCGGAAAGGCCGGTCATAACGATCAGCTTTTCCCGCGGGAGGGTCAGGTTGATATTTTTCAGGTTGTGCTCGCGGGCACCCTTGATGATGATTTTATCGTTTGCCAAGGTATTTTCTCCCTTTTCGTTGTGTCTGTGCATGGTTCTGTTTGCGTTCGGTCTCGGCGGCGGAGTCCACGGTGGGGTTCTCGCCCCGGCGCAGCCGGTCGATCTGATCCCGCAGGAAGGCCGCGTGCTCAAATTCCAGCAGCTTTGCGGCCTCCTTCATCTCCCGGGTCAGGCGCTCGATGGCAGCTTCCCGCTCCATTTTGCCCATGCGGCGGGTGTTGCGCTTGGCGTTTTCGGCCTTATCGCTGATCTCAATGCTGTCCGCAATGGCCTTGACGATGGTCTTGGGCACGATGCCGTGTTCCTCGTTATAGGCCATCTGGATGGCGCGGCGGCGCTCGGTCTCGGTGATGGCGCGGTCCATGCTGTCGGTCACCACATCGGCGTACATGATGACCATGCCCTCCGCGTTGCGGGCAGCGCGGCCGATGGTCTGGATCAGGCTGGTCTCGCTGCGCAGAAAGCCCTCCTTGTCGGCATCCAGAATGGCCACAAGGCTCACCTCCGGCAGGTCCAGACCCTCGCGCAGCAGGTTGATGCCCACCACCACGTCGATGCTGCCCAGACGCAGATCTTTGATGATCTCCATGCGTTCAAAGGTATCCACCTCGTGGTGCATATACTTGACCTTGATCCCCTGCTCGGTGAGGTAATCGGTGAGATCCTCGGCCATCTTTTTGGTCAGGGTGGTCACCAGCACCCGCTCCTGCCGCTGGATGCGGGCGTTGATCTCGCCCAGCAGATCCACCACCTGCCCCTCCACCGGGCGCACCGAGATGACCGGGTCCAACAGACCCGTGGGGCGGATGACCTGCTGCGCCACCTGTGAGCTGTTCCGGCGCTCGTACTCGCCGGGGGTGGCGGAGACAAAGATCATCTGGTTGAGCTTGGACTCCACCTCCTCAAATTTCAGGGGGCGGTTATCAAAGGCGGACGGCAGACGGAAGCCATACTCCACCAGCGTTTTTTTGCGGGCATAGTCGCCGCCGTACATGGCGCGCACCTGCGGCAGGGTGACGTGGCTCTCGTCCACGAAGAGCAGAAAATCCTCCGGGAAATAATCCAGCAGCGTGGTGGGCATACTGCCCGGCGCACGGCCGGACAGCACCGCCGAGTAGTTCTCGATGCCCTTGCAGATGCCCACCTCGTTCAGCATCTCGATATCGTAGTTGGTGCGCTGGGCAATGCGCTGCGCTTCGATGAGCTTGCCCTCGGCGGTGAACTGTTTGACCTGCGCATCGCATTCGGCGCGGATCTTTTCCAGCGCGGCGGCCTTTTTTTCGGCGCTGACGATATAGTGGCTGGCCGGGAAGATGGCAACGTGCTTGACCACGTTCTGCTTGGAGCCTGTCAGGGGGTTGAACTCGGTAATGCGGTCGATCTCGTCCCCGAAAAACTCCACCCGGATGGCAAGCTCGCTCATATAGGCCAGATAGATATCCACCGTGTCGCCGTGCACCCGGAACTTATTGCGCACAAAATTCACGTCATTGCGCTCGTATTGCAGAGTGACCAGCTTTTTGCACAGCTCGTCCCGCTCCATCTGCATCCCGGGGCGCAGGCTGATGACCATGCTGCGGTAATCGATAGGGTCGCCCAGCGAGTAGATGCAGGACACCGATGCCACAATGATGACGTCCCGCCGCTCGGAAAGCGCCGCCGTAGCCGAGTGGCGCAGGCGGTCGATCTCGTCGTTGATGGCGCTGTCCTTTTCAATATAGGTATCGGTGCTGGGAATGTAGGCCTCCGGCTGGTAGTAGTCGTAATAGCTGACGAAGTACTCCACCGCATTGTTGGGGAAAAAGGAGCGGAACTCGGTGCACAGCTGCGCCGCCAGCGTTTTGTTGTGCGCCAGCACCAGCGTGGGGCGGTTGCACTGGGCAATGACATTGGCCATGGTAAAGGTCTTGCCGCTGCCGGTCACGCCCAGCAGGGTCTGGCAGCGGTTGCCCCGCTGCACCCCCTCCACCAGCTGCGCGATCGCCTGAGGCTGGTCACCGGTGGGGGCATAGTTCGACACCAGCTCAAATTTTTCCTCTGCCATCGTTTCTCTCCCTTCCGTGCGCATAACCACAATCTGTTGTTATTCTAAGTTGTATTATAGCACGCACATTTTGTAATGTAAACAGTTTTTTGTTTTACGGCCAGAACAGCGTGCCGGTCTTGAAGTCGTAGATAGGCAGGCGGTTGGCGTCCCGCATGGAAAAATACTCGGTGTCGGTCAGGATGAAGTGATCCAGCAGATGCACATTCACCAGTCCCAGCGCCCGGGCAATGCTGCCGGTGGCCTCCATATCCTCCAGCGAGGGCAGCGCCACCCCGTTGGGGTGGTTGTGGCAGAGCACTACCGCATCCGTACCGCCCTTGATGGCGGCAGCCACCACGTTCTTGATATCCAGACTGACCCGGTCGGAGGTACCCTCCCGCAGCCAGACGGCGGCGCGCACCCGCTTGCGGCTGTCCAGACTGACCAGCATGGCGCGCTCGTAGTCTGACCACGCAAACTTTGCCATCAGATAGCTGCCCATCTGCTCGGTAGTCTTGATGCAGCGGGTGGTGCTGGTACGGCTGCGGCCATAGTACCGGCTGATCTGGGGCAGCAGATGCAGCATCCGGGCGGTAGAGGGGCCTACGCCCTCCACGGTGCACAGCTCTTCCTCGCTGGCCTCCAGCACCGCCGCAAAGTCCCCGAACCGGTCGATCAGGTCGTGGGCGATGCCGTTGGTGTCCTTTTGGGCGTTGGTCAGATAAAGCACATATTCCAGCGCCTCGTGTTCGGCCAGACTGTCCAGCCCGTAGCTTTGCACCCGCTCCCGCATCCGCTGGCGATGTCCCTTGTGCCGTTTATTCTCTGCCATGGCGGTACTCCTTTTTTCTATGTTCTCTCCTTATAGTACCCATTTTGCGGCGCAAACACAAGCGTTCTGCAAAAATAACCCGGATTTTGCGCCGGAATGCGCGTTGACTTCCCGCCCTTCCTGTATTACTATAAAAGCATGATTCTGACAAAAACGATGAGGATAGCTTTATGAAACAATTTACTGCCACCGCCAACGATGACGGCGTGCGTCTTTCGCGCTTTGTGCAGAGTGTGACCCGCGATCTGCCCACCAGTCTGCTGTACAAAAGTTTCCGCAACAAGCGGGTGAAGGTAAACGGCAAAAAGGCCGCGCCGGAGTACCGTTTGCAGGCGGGGGATCTGATCGAGCTGTACATCAACGACGAGTTCTTCCCGCCCGAGGGCGCAAAGCCGGTGCAGAAGCCTGCCCCTAAAAAGCAGCCCAATCAGCCCAAGGTGACCGTCATCTACGAGGACGAAAATCTTGCGGTGCTGTACAAGCCCACCCATCTGCTGTGCCACAGCGACCGCACCGGCGACGCCAATCTGGTGGACGCCTTTACCCAGTACCTGACCCAGAAGGGTGAATACGACCCCCACGGCGAGAACCGCTTCAAGCCCGGCATCTGCAACCGGCTGGACCGCGGCACCGAGGGGCTGGTGATCGCCGCCAAGAACTACGCCGCCCTGCGGGATATGAACGAGATCATCCGCACCGACCTGCTGAAGAAGGAGTACTACACCATCACGGTGGGCATCCCACAGTCCGGGCGGTTCACCGCATGGTGGGAGCACGACGAAAAGAACAACAAGGTCAGCATCCACGCCCATCAATCTCAGGACGAGCGCCGCAAGCAGATCATCACGGATGTGGACGTGCTGCGCACCGCAGGCCCCTTTGCCCTGTGCAAGATCGGCCTTGTCACCGGGCGCACCCATCAGATCCGCGCCCATCTGGCCTATCTGGGCAAGCCGGTGCTGGGCGATATCAAATACGGCAACCGCAAGATGAACGAGCGCACCGGCACCAAAACGCAGGCGCTGTGCGCGGTGCGCATCAGCTTTCTGGATGTGCCGGAGGAAAACACCCTGCACTACCTCTCCGGCAAGGTCATCAAGCTGAAGGATCCTCAGATCCTGCAGCAGTTTGATGCACTGGACAAAAATAAAGAAGCATAAAACACAGAACGCTCCGACCCCACGCAGAAGGGTCGGAGCGTTCTGTGTTTAAAAGAAGAAAGAAAAAAGAAACTTATACGGCTGCTGTTGTTTCAGCCTGGGAGGTGGCGTTGTTCTGGGCAGGCATTTGCGGCGGGTTGCCGGAGGGCGTGCCCGTGGGCTTTTCCGGCGGGGTACCGCCCTGCTGCCCATCCGGGGCCTGCCCGCCGGGGGCGCTGCCGTTCATGGCGGGCGGGGTCTGACCGCTTGCACCGTCCGGTGGGGTCTGACCGTTTACACCGTCCGGCGGAGTCATGCCGTTCTGCCCGCCGCCCATGCCGCCGAAGCTTGCACGGGATGTGCCGGTCTGGGCAGTAGCAGTGGCAAGGGTGGTGCTGCCGGTGGCAAGGGTATAGTCACTATCGGCGGCAACGTCCTGTGCGCAGTAGAACACATAGTTTGCATCGCACAGGGCGGTACCGCTGTATACGGTATTGCCATCGGCATCCGCAATGGTAAAGGCGCTGTCCTTCGTCAGGCGCACGGTGCTGTCTGCGCCCATGCCGCCGCCATAGGTCACATAGCCCTGTGAAGCGTCAATGGTGTAGCCCATACCCGCACTGCCGCCTGCTGCCAGCACCGTGCCGCCGGTGATGGTAATCGTCCCGTCCGCATCCAGCGGCTGGTTATCGGCAGCGTTGGCCGTCCACACGGTAATGCTGCCGCCGGAGATAGTCATGCTGCCGTTGGAATCAAAGCCGTCACCCCCGGAGGTGTAGGCATTGATGGTGCCGCCGGAGATGTTCATGCTGAAATCGTAGTCGGTCAGATCACCGTTGGCAGCGTTCAGGCAGTCGTCCGTGGCGGTGATGTCGATGGTGCCGGAGAAGATGTTCAGGGTCGCACCTTCCAGCCCTTCGTTGCAGGTGGAAATGGTAATCGCAGGCCCGGCGGTATCCTCTGCGCCGATATTTAAGGTATAGTCACTGTGCAGCGCGTCATCCCCGGCGGAGATATTCAGCGTACCGCTTTCCACATTCAAGGTCTGCTCTGCGTTGACGGCATCGTTCACCGGGGCGTCGATGTTCAAAGTCAGCTCCCGGATGGTCAGGCTGGCTTCCCTGCCCTCGTTTTCCGTACCGGACTTGATGCCGTTTTTTCCGGCAGCAGAGAGGTTCAGCGTACCGCTGCCGCACAGCACCACCTGTGCGCCATCCTTGCACTTGAGCACGGCGTTCTCGGCGTCTGCACTGGCGTTTTCACTGTCCTTATTATTGGCGGCGGTGTCGGCAAGGGTGTTCTGGGTGCCGCTTTGCACCGCGATAGTCACCCCGGTGGACTTGCCGCACACAATGGGTGCAGTGGTGGTGCTGGTCAGTTCCAGACCGTTCAGTATCAGCGTCACATCTTCTGTGCCCGCTTCTACGGTAATGCTGCCGTCTGCGCAGTTGCCGGACACCACATAGGTGCCTGCGGCGCTGATGGTCAGGGCTGTGCCCTTGATGGTGTAGCCGTTATAGTCTCCCTCGGCAGCAGAGATGCCGCTGTCGGTAAAGGTAAATGCGGTAGCGCCTTCCAGCGAGAACTCCGTCTCTGTTGCAGAAAGGACGGTACCGGCGGCAGAGGACGCGGTGAGGGTGGAAACGGCACTGCCGCTGCAGCCCGCCAGCGTGACCACCAGCGCGCCCGCCACCAGAAGGGAAAGCGGTCGGTTTGCGTATTTCATATCGGAAAAACCTCCTTGCGGTCAATGGTTTGCTTTGAGGATGCCCAAAGTATACCCGGCGAACCTAAAATAAACCTAAAGAAAACCCGCAAAATTCCTTTAAGTTGCCTTTAGGTTGGGGCGGTATGCTGTTTGCGCAGGAGGTGACAGGCAATGTCCCAACCCATTCAGAGCTGCTTTGAGCGGTACGAGAAAAAGTATTTTCTCACCCCGGCAGGGCAAAAAGCCCTGCTGCAAACCATTGCGCCCTATATCAAGATGGATTTTTATGGAAAGTACACCATCTGTAACCTTTATTACGATATCCCGGACTGGCGGCTGATCCGCGCCTCGCTGGCAAAACCGGTGTACAAGGAAAAGCTGCGGGCGGGAGAGCAGCCCCGGCATGGAGTTGCTGTAAAAAAAGATTGCGCAGCAGACGGCTGCTGCGCTATACTGGGGACAGAACAGTAAAAAGGAGGAATGCGCAGTGCGGCTGCTGATCGCAGAGGACGAAGAGGACCTTGCCGAGGTGCTGAGCGTCTTTTTTGAAAAGAACCATTTTACGGTGGAAACGGTGCACAACGGCTTTGATGCCTACGAAGCCGCCACGCAGGAGCAGTACGACGCCATTATTCTGGACGTGATGATGCCCAAGATGAACGGCATCGAGGTGTTGCAGAAGCTGCGTGCCGAGAAGGTATCCACTCCCATCATGATGCTGACTGCCAAGGGCGAGACGGATGACCGCATCACCGGCTTCAACGCCGGAGCGGACGACTATCTGCCCAAGCCCTTTGACCCGGACGAGCTGCTGAGCCGGGTGCGCGCCATGCTGCGCCGTGCCAGCGCCTACCAGCCCACCCGGCTGGCCTTCAGCGACCTAACACTGGACCCGGGCACCGGCTTTCTGACCAGCCACGGGCAGTCCGTGCGGCTGAGCGGGCGGGAATATCAGGTGATGGAGCTGTTTTTGCGCAACCCGCGCATGGTGTTTTCAGCCGAGCGCATCCTTGAGCTGGTATGGGGCTGGGAGAACGAGGCCGAAATCAATGTGGTGTGGGTAAATATCTCCAACCTGCGCAAAAAGCTGAAAAGTCTCGGTTCACACGCGGTGCTGCGGGCGAACCGGGGCCTTGGCTACGCGCTGGAGGACCAAGCATGATTCGGCGGCTGCGCAGGCGGTTCATCCGCATTGCCACCCTGTCAGTCACGGCGGTGATGCTGCTGCTGACTGTGCTGCTGAACACCGCGAACTATATTTCCACCACCCGGGAGCTGCGGGATATGCTGCAGCTCATCACCAGCAATCAGGGCACCATCCCCGCCTACCGCCCCGCCGGGGAGGCACCCGCTGCCCCGCCCAAGGCACCGGAGCCGCCGCGGGACGGCAGCTTTACCGCCGAGACCCCCTACTCCACCCGGTACTTTGTGCTGCGGTATCAGGATGACGGTACGCTGGTGAACGCAGACCTTCAAAACATCGCCTCGGTCACCGAGGAGGACATTGCCCCCTATCTTGCCGCTGCCGTGGCACACGGCGCGGGCTACGGCAGCTATGGCAGCTACCGGTACTACGTCACCCGCACCGGCGAGGGGCGCAACATGGCGGTATTTCTGGACAGTTACCAGCAGCTGCGCTCTGTGGGACTGGTGCTGCTGTGGAGCCTTGCTGCGGATGCCGCCTGCATTCTGCTGGTGGTGGTGCTGGTGGTGCTGCTCTCCCGCCGGGCCATCGACCCGGTGGTGCGCAGCGCTGAAAAGCAGAAGCAGTTCATCACCGATGCCAGCCACGAACTCAAGACCCCCATCACGGTCATTTCCACCTGTCTGCGTGTGCTGGAAATGGAGACCGGCAAGCAGAAATGGATCGATAAAGCGCAGGCGCAGACCGAAAAGCTGACGGCGCTGGTCAATGCGCTGGTCACCCTGTCCCGCATGGACGAGGGGGTCTCCCCGCTGAAGATGGAGCCTTTCCCCCTCAGCGAAGCAGTAGCGGACACCGCCGAGCCCTTCCGAGACCTTGCCCAGAGCAAGGGGCATGACCTTGTGCTGGATATCGCCCCGGATCTGACCTACAAGGGCGATGAGTACGCCATCCGGCAGCTGGTAAGCATTCTGCTGGACAACGCAGTCAAGTACGCCCGGGCGGGCAGTCCCATTACCCTGACACTGGAAAAGACCCGGCGGGGCGCTGTACTGCGCTGCCGCAACGGCAGCGACCCCATCCCGGAGGACACGCTTACAAAGCTGTTTGACCGCTTTTACCGCGCCGACCCCTCCCGCAGCACCGCCACCGGCGGCTTTGGCATCGGGCTGTCCATCGCCCGGGGCATTGCCGAAGCCCACAGGGGCAGCATCTGCGCCCGCATGGTGGGCAAGGAGGTGGAGTTTACCGCCGAACTACGGTGAGCCGGACGCGCCCGTAGCCAGAGAACACGCAAGACAGAAAAACCTCCCCATGCAGTTTTTCACTCTGCACAGGGAGGTTTTGTGTTATAAGGAAATCGAGGCTTTGTCTTAACGCTTATACTTTGCGGCGGTCTGCAAACGCTGCATGGCACGGTCCAGCGCGATCTTGCTCTGGTAATATTCGTGCATGCTCTGCTTATGCTGCAAGCGTTCCTCGGCGCGGATGCGGGCGGCCT
>ERZ1034713.894-NODE-894-length-15053-cov-29.834511_pt1 | contig 15053 bp, 10 predicted proteins | sample MGYA00520692_ERZ1034713 | MGnify/ENA primary metagenome ERZ1034713 (study PRJEB33766, sample SAMN09781717) | gut metagenome | biome: gut microbiome | host: Homo sapiens | place: Madagascar | study: EMG produced TPA metagenomics assembly of the PRJNA485056 data... | reverse complement strand
TTGCACTGAACGTCATCACCCCCGTGGTGCTGACCGTGCTGGGATTCATTCTGCCCGCCCTTGCAAAGCGCGAGCAGACTGCTGCTAAAAAGTAACCTGAATATGCTTAAAAAGGGCCGGTCAGCACTGACCGGCTCTTTTCTCAGGAAATTAGGAGGTTTATTTTTATGATCGCATCCGAAGTCCGTGAAATGCTGTCCTTCATCGACGGCAACCCCACCGCATATCACACCACCGCCGCTGTGCGGGATATCCTGTTGAAAGCAGGCTTTGCCGAGCTGCTGGAAAGCCGCAAGTGGGCGCTGGAACCCGGCAAGGACTACTTTGTCTGCCGCAACGGTTCCAGCATCATAGCCTTCCGTATGGGCGACCAGCTGGAAAATTACAGCTTCAACGTTGCTGCTGCCCACACCGATTCTCCCTGTTTCCGCATCAAGGAAAACGCCGAGATCCACATGGGTCAGAACTACACCAAGCTGAACACCGAGGGCTACGGCGGCATGATCTGCGCCACATGGATGGACCGTCCGCTGTCTGTGGCGGGCCGTGTACTGGTGCAGGAGAACGGCGCTATCGTATCCCGTCTGGTGGCGCTGGACCGCGACCTGCTGATGATCCCCAGCGTAGCCATCCACATGAACCGCGAGGTCAACGATAAGGCTTCTTTCAACAAGCAGGTGGATATGCTGCCTGTGCTGGGCGGCGCCTGCGAGGAGGGCGCACTGAAAAAGCTGATCGCAGAGGAGCTGCAGGTGTCCGAGGAGCAGATCCTTGGCAGCGATTTGTTCCTCTATGTGCGGGAAAAAGCCACCGTCTGGGGCTGCAATGAGGAGTTTATCTCCTGCGGCCGTCTGGACGACCAGCAGTGCGTCTACGGCATCCTGAAAGGTCTGTTGACCGCCAAGAACGCCCGCTCCATCGGCGTGGCAGCCTTCTTTGATAACGAGGAAGTCGGCTCCGGCACCAAGCAGGGCGCAGCTTCCACCTTCCTGTACGATGTGCTGCACCGCATTGCCCAGAGCCTTGGCGGCAACGACGAGGACTTCCACCGTGCGGTGGCTTCCAGCTTTATGGTCAGCGCCGACAACGCCCACGCCGTGCACCCCAACCACCCGGAGCACACCGATGTGAACAACTGCACCTACATGAACAAGGGCGTGGTCATCAAGACCCACGCAGGCCAGAAGTACACCAGCGACGGCATGAGCGTTGCCGCCGCCCGGGAGCTGGCTGCCCGCGCCGGTGTGCCGCTGCAATACTTTGCAAACCGTTCCGATAAGGTAGGCGGCAGCACGCTGGGCAATCTGGCTATGGCACAGGTGTCCATGAACTGTGTGGACATCGGCCTGCCCCAGCTGGCGATGCACTCCTGCTACGAGACTGCCGGTGCAGAGGACACCCTCTCCCTCATCAAGCTGATGCAGGAGCTGTACAGCAGCCACTTTGAAGAGACTGCTTTCGGCACCCTTTCCATCAGCAAGTAAAACGATAAAAGCATAAAAAGGACTGCTGTGCGCTGTTTTGCACGGCAGTCCTTTTTGCGTAAAAACTGATTTTCCATGGTCGGTTAAGCCCGGATATAGAAATCCGACAGTAGTTGTGGTAAAATAAGGCATCCGGGAGCGCCGGGCGCTCCGCTGCAACATGAAAAATGGAGGCTTACTATGAAAAAGACCCATCGCTCGCTCTTTTGTCTGCTTGCAGTGCTGCTGCTCAGTGTCAGCGTGCTGCCCTCTGCTTCGGCGCTGTTTTCCAAGAAGCTCTACTATTACGGTGTAGTAGAGGGCGTCAGCCGCACCGTGGAAGGCAAGGTGGAGTCCATTCTGGTGACTGCGGAAGAGCAGGAGACCTACCAGATGATCGTCACCGACAGCACCGTCTGGCAGGACCATGACGAAAAGACCACCTCCGACCCCGCTACCCTTGCGGTAGGCGAGCAGATCTGCGTGGTGCACGACCCGGCTGTGATGATGTCGCTGCCGCCGCAGTCGGTGGCGTATACCGTCATCCGCAACTTCCCCGCAGGCACGGATCTGGAACAGGAAGCCCGGGATGCCGCCTGCCCGGTGAAGAAGTTCTTTGCCGACACCCGCAAAGCCATTTCGGACTGGTTCTACCAGACCATGCCCATCTGAGCGTAACGTTCCTTCTATAACGCAAAAAAACTGCTGCCCCGCACCGGATGCAAGAATGTCCGGGCAAAGGGGCAGCAGATTTTTTATGCAAGATTATGCTTTGTTTTGCGGCAAAAGCGCTGTATACCGCTATTTATTTTCGGGGGGGGGGGTAACGCGGAAGCGCTTTACCACCTGTTCCAGTGCACTGATGTCCACCGGCTTGGACAGGTGCTCGTCCATGCCGGCCTCCTTACTTTTTTGCATATCCTCAAGGAAGGCGTTGGCCGTCATGGCAAGGATGGGGATTGTTCTGCCCAGCGGGTTTTCGCCGCTGCGGATGCGGCGGGTGGCTTCCAAGCCGTCCATTACCGGCATCTGGATATCCATCAGGATCATATCATAATCGCCGGGTTTGACACTGGCAAAGGCATCCACGATCTCCTGACCGTTGGAGCAGATGGTGCAGCTTGCGCCCTTTGCTTCCAGCAGCATTTCCAGAATTTCGGCGTTGATGGCGTTATCCTCGGCGCAGAGGAACTTCATGCCGGACAGGGGAGAAGCGGTCTCTTCTTCCTCCGGGAGCGCCTGCGCCTTTTGCACAGTATCCGCTTCGGTATCAATGGGAAATTCCAGCACCACCTCAAAGCGGGTGCCCTTGCCGGTGGCACTCTCCACGCTGATGGAGCCGCCCATCAGGTCTATGACGCTTTTGGTGATCGCCATGCCAAGGCCGGTGCCCTGCACCTTGTTGGTGCCGGAGCGCTCCTCACGGGTAAAGGGGTCGAAAAGGGTCTTTTGGTAGTCCGCGCTCATGCCGATGCCGTCATCCTGCACCACAAAGCGGTACCGGGCGTAGTGCTCGTTCCGGGGCAGCTCTTCCACCTCGAACCGGATATGCCCGCCGGTGGGCGTATACTTGACCGCGTTGGAGAGGATGTTCATCAGCACCTGATTCAAACGGTTGGGGTCGCCCAGCACATTTTCGTGCTGCATATCGGTTTTTACCGTAAAGGTCTGGCGGCGCTGGCCTGCCTGCTGGCGGATGATGCTGTCCAGCTGACTGATCTGCTGGGGCAGGTTCATCTTTTCCACATTCAGGGTGGTCTTGCCGCTCTCGATGCGGCTCATATCCAGAATATTGTTGATGATGCCCAGCAGCAGCTGACCGGAGCTTTCCAGCTTGCCCAGATGCTCGGCAAGCTTTTCCGGCTCGTGCAGCTCGTTTTTCATCAGGGTGGTAATGCCGATAATGGCGTTCATGGGGGTGCGGATATCGTGGCTCATGTTGGAGAGGAAGTCCGTCTTGGCCTTGCTGGCACGCTCGGCGGATTGCAGCGCCTCGGCGGCAGCATCCTGCGCCCGCCGCATCTCGTCGTTGGCCTGCGTCAGCTGGATGTTATACTGTTCCAGACGGAGGTTCGTCTCTTTTTCAGCCTGCAGCTTCCGCTGCTGCTTTTCCCGCAAAAGGAACCAGCCAGCAATGACTGTCATGATCGAAAACACCGTTGCAAAGCCTACAATAACGACCATGACGATATTGACCAGCTTCTGCGTATTCACGGCCACATATTCTGCCGGAACAAGGAATGCCAGCGTCCACTGGGCGTTTTCCATCTGCTTCAGGGCGTAGTAATACTCAGTCCCGTCCAGCACGGCGTTGGAATAACAGGAGCCTGTGCGGGCAAGCCGCTCCTTTGCTGCTGCAAAGGAAGAACCGTGCAGATAGGACATCTGGGAGAGCACGGTGTATACGTTGTGCCCCTTCAGCAGCTCGGCATCGTTGGCGTTGAACAGCTTGAAGCCGTCGTTATCCAGCACATAGACGCTGTTGTTGTTTTCGTAGGCGTCGCAGCGGAAATAATCGTTCAGCTGGGTCATGCTCTGCGAAATGCCAAAGTAGCGCAGGGTGATCTCGCCGGTCTCGCTTTGCAGGGTGATGGGGGTGGAGAGCTGTTTCAGAAACACCATGCGGGAATCGTCCGCAGTCAGGGAGTTGGAAACGTAGCTGACCCGCTCCGGCGCGTCTTCCAGATAGGTCATTTCCCGCAGCAGCCCCATGCGGCCACGCGCGGTATAATAATGTCCGGCAGCATCCACGGCAACCAGCTCGATCTGCTTTTCTTTGTAATTGGCAAGCTCGGACAGCCTTTCCAGATAGGAAAACAGATCATCGGTCGTCTCTATGGGCGTATAAGCCAGATAATTGCACTGCACGTCCACATCGTCCCAGTGGTTGTCGATCACATCCTCCAGACTGTGGAACATCTGGTGGGTGACTTCCTCCATCTGGCTCAGCCGTTCGTGGTAGACAAGGTTTTGGATGTAGGTCTGGCTCATGACAAAAAGGGTCAGGGTCAACACGATGATGACAAAGCCGAAGCCCACAAACAGCTTTTTATAGATTTTGTTGTTCACATCCAGTATCTCCTGTCCGTTTTATTCAACTCCATGCGGTGTCTGCCCGGCTGATGGTGGTGTAAGCACCAAAGAAGGCTTTTGCGGCGTCCATGCCCACCACGCCGCTGTCTGTCACCGTTGCTTCGGCAGCCAGCTGGTCGCTCACACCGCAGATGGCAACCTGATAGGTCTTGCCCGCCTCCGGTTGCACCGGGCTTACCAGCACATAGGGGTAGCCCTTGCCGTTGCCGTAGGCATCGTAGCCAGAAGCCAGCAGGTCGCTGATCTGCTGCCCGGTCAGGGCAACGGTCTGGATGGTGCGGTTCCAGCCGGTGGGCAGGATCACCGAAAGGTCGTAATCCGTAATGCCCTTGGCGTACAGCTTGGCGGCTACGCCGTGATGATTCTGATTGGTGGGGTTGCCGGGGATCCATGTGCTCAGCGAGACCAGCGCAAGGTCGCTGCCGGTGGCCTGTGCAAAGCAACGCCCCACCAGCATGGCGCAGTCCTGCTGCGAAAGCTCCTCCGTAACGGTAGTGATGACGTCCGGGGTGTTGTTCACCACACTGTCCTGATCCTCGTCCAGCTGACGGATGACATCTTCCATAGTAGCATTGCCCTTGATAAAGTCCAGCATCTTGTTGCCGGTGGTCACGACCGTGTTTTCCCAGCCGGAATAGATAAAGGGCGCGGTGTTGCCCGCGTTCAGGGCGTTGGCGATGTCGGCATAGTAGGTGTCGTCCGCTTTTGCGTCCTTGAAGGGCAGCAGACTGCTTTTCAGCGCCGTTGCGGGCTGCAGAGCACTGGTGCCCGCAACGGTGGAGAGCACGCGCATCACCTTGAGCGCATCCTCCAGCTTCTGGGGGTTCTGCTCCAGTTTTTTGTTCAGACCGTAGAAGCGGTTCACATTCAGCACAAAAACATTCTGGGTGCCGTCCTCCGAGAGAAACGGCATCAACCCGAATTGATCTGCGTTGCCGTCTGCCTCCACGATGCCGTTGGTGTTGCCGATCAAAAACAGGGTGTTGCCCTCGGCCATTCGCTGCCAGGTCACATTGTCGTCAAGGGCATCGCCGGAGCCGTTCAGCATCCCGATGTCCTTCCACTTCTGGACGTATGCCATCGCCTGCATCATACCGGGGGTGTTGCTGACGTTCGCCTTGCCGGAAAGATAATCCTTCTGCCACAGTTTGCCGTCCAGTGTGCCAAGGAAATCGGCATCTGCAATGTTGAACAGATACTGGAAACCGTAGCCCGGATACTGGATCTGCGGCAGGCAGAGATCGACCCCGGCTTCCTTGGCTTTTGCAGCCAGCACTTCCAGCTCAGCGAAAGAATTGGGCAGTTCCCAGCCGTGTTTCCGCAGCAGGGTCTTGTTGTAGGTGATGCCGTAGCAGTTGTAAACCGAGGGCAGCAGATAGATGGCACCGTTGTCGAACACGTCCTGCAGACGGGACTCCACATAGTTATCTGTAAAATCGTAGCCGGAAAGGTCCAGCAGTTTGTCGGAGACCAGATCGATCTGGGGATCGTAGTAGGTCAAGGTGCAGACGTCCGGCAGGTCGCCCGCCGCAAACATATTCTGCAAACAGGTGGTGGTGTTATCGCCGCTGTATGGCACGACCTCGATGTTCACTTCCGGGTAAACGCTGTGTACCTGCTCAATAAAGGCTTCTATCTCCTTATAAGGCGCCATAAAGGTGACGGCTTCGTGCGCATTTGCTGTTTTGCTTTCAGCCTTACCGCCGCCGCAGGCGGTCAGCGCTGCCGTTGCCGCAGTAATGCCGCAAACCTGCAAAAACGAGCGGCGGGAGATTTTTTTCATCATATAAATATACCTTCCTCACATTTCGGAGGGCAGTGCTGCACAGAACCAATGGGGTGCAGTGCTGCCATAGCTATTTTACACACCCCACAGGAACCCCTACGCTCGCGGCCTGTCCGCACTGGGCATACGCCGATTTTCCCATAAAATGACAATCTTATTGTACCATTGCAACAAAAGTGTTTCAAGCGGTTTTTGAATGTTTTGGCATAGCAAGGGCAGAAAACCGCGTGCTTTGCAGGCGTGCGGCATAAAAATACCCCTGATACCGGGGGAAGGGTATCAGGGGAAGTGGTATTTCCGGGCACGCTGCTTTATTGCAGCGGCTCTTTTGCGCGCAGACGCCGACAGGCATCCTCTTTTACAAGCTCGATGACCACCGCCGTCAGGGGGATAAAGAAGATGATGCCGATGATGCCGAAAAGCTCTCCGCCGATCATGGCAGCAACAAGGGTGTACAGCGGCGAAAGCCCCACGGACTTGCCCACCACCCGGGGGTAAATGAACTGATTTTCAATAAACTGCACGGCAAGGTACACGATCAGGCCGCGCACCGCCAGCACAGGGTCTACCAACAGCACAAGGAACACGCTGACCACGCAGGAGATCAGCGCACCCACATAAGGGATGATGGCGCAGATGGCGGTAAGTACGCCGACCAGACTGCCGTAGGGGATCTTGAAAACAGAAAATGCAAGAGCCATGAGAACGCCAAGGATCACCGCCTCGCTGCATTGTCCCGTTAAAAAGTTTGCGAAGGACTGCCGGAACAGCCGGCAGAATTTCAGCACCCCGGCGGCGTGGCCGGGCTTCAGGTAGGCGCACACCAGTGTGCGGGCTTGGTGGCCAAGGCTTTCCGTCCCAAGGGACATATAGACGGAGATGATCAGCGCAAACGAGGCGGTAACCACGATGTTCACCGTGGCAGAGACTGCGCCTACCGCATTGACCAGCACCGTGTCGATGCTTGCGGTGACCTTGTGCAGCAGCTGCTCCCAGTTGATGCCCTCCAGCCAGTTCATCAGCCAGCTCATATCGGTGTTCTGTGCGCTGAGATAGGCGGTCCAGCGTGGGATATTGGCCTCGATCTGCACATACAGGCTGTGGAAGGACTGCACCAGTTCCGGGATCAGCAGGGTGAGCGCCAGCACCAGCACCAGCACAACACCCAGCAGGGTGATGAAAAAGCTGAGAAGGCGGATGGCTTTCGCCGAGGGCTGCTTTTTGGCCTTGCCGAACAGGCGGTTCAGCCGCTTTTCCAGCCCGGTCATAGGCACGTTGATAAAAAGCGCCAGAATGCCGCCCGCCAGAATGGGCAAAACCAGATCTATCAGCTTTGCGGCAAAGGCCAGAACGTCAGAAAGCCGCAGCAGCGCTACAAAAAGCGTTACCCCTACAACGGTAACGAGCAGGGATTGTTTTGTTTTTGGTTCCATGAAAAAGTTCCTTTCCCGGAGGGTTATGCCCGCAAGCAGCAAAAAGACCGCCTGCGGGCTCTTTTTGGTATTGTAATCGGAAGAAAAGGGCTTGTCAAGACGAGGGAAAAGGGAAACGGAACTTTATAAAAGCAGTTTGCGGTAATGTTAGCGGAAGCTTTTCAGCAGGGGAAAAGCGTGGTATACTTGTGCAGAGCAAATTAAAAAAATTGAGAGAAACACAGTTCGGAAGGAAAGAGATCATGTCGAAAGATGAATATCTGATTACAGATGCGCCGCTGAAAGCGCTGACGGTTTTTGCCATGCCAATGATCCTTGGCAGCTTTTTTCAGCAGGTCTATAATATGGCAGACTCCATCATAGTCGGCCAGTTTGTCGGCTCCTCGGCGCTGGCGGCTGTTGGTGCCTGTGCTGCGTTGACCAATGTTTTTATCTGTGTGGCGCTGGGTGCCGGTGTGGGTGCCGGTGTGCTGGTAAGCCGCTATTTTGGTGCCAAAAGCTATGGCAAAATGAAAACCATCGTGTCAACGTCCCTAATCAGCTTTCTGGTTTTGAGCGTTGTCCTTGGCGTTTTTGGCTTCTGCTCTTCCCACTTTATGATGAGCGGCTTGCAGACCCCCGCCGATATTCTGGAGGACGCGGTGCTGTATCTGCGGGTCTATTTTGTAGGCTTCCCGTTTTTGTTCATGTACAACATTCTTTCCACCATGTTTACCTCCATTGGGGAATCCAGAATCCCGCTGGGGCTGCTGATCTTTTCCTCCATCCTGAATATTTTTATGGATCTCTGGATGGTGGCAGGGCTTGGCTTGGGGGTGTTTGGCGCAGCCCTTGCCACGTTGATCGCACAAGGCATTTCTGCGGTCTTTTCGTTTTTGATCTTCCTGCACCGGATGCGGCAATATAAAAGCCCCTTTAAAAAGTTTGACCGGCAGGAACTGGCTTCCATGCTCCGCATTGCGGTGCCGTCAGTTTTGCAGCAATCCACCGTGTCCATCGGCATGATGATCGTGCAGGCGGTGGTAAACCCCTTCGGCACACAGGCGCTTGCAGGCTATTCGGCAACGATGCGGGTGGAAAATGTTTTCTCGCTGATCTTTGTGTCCATCGGCAATGCAGTCTCGCCCTATATCTCCCAGAATCTTGGTGCAAAGAAGATCGACCGCCTCAAAAAAGGCTACCACGCTGCGCTGGTGCTGGATCTCTGCTTTGCAGTCATTGCCTTTGCGGTCATTGAAACCCTGCACACCCAGATCTCCTCGCTGTTCCTGGGCAAGGACGGAACGGCGCTGGCCTATCAGGTGTCCGGTGATTATATGCGGTGGCTCGGTTACTTCTTCATCTTCATGGGCATCAAGATGGCGACTGATGGCGTCCTGCGTGGGCTTGGCATCATGCGCCCGTTCCTCATTGCAAATATGGTAAACCTTGCCATTCGCCTGTCCGTTGCCCTGCTCTGCGCACCGCGCTATGGCATTGCCTTTGTCTGGCTTGCCGTCCCGGCAGGCTGGCTTGCAAACTTTCTGGTCTCCTATGCGGCGCTCAGAAGATCGTGGCCGACGGAAAATGCAGCGGCACCTCAATGATTTTGTGCAGCGCGGGAGCCTTTTTTCTGCGTCCGCCCCGGCTTGTTGCAGCGGTTTACTTTTGACAGCAGAAATGCTATGATATCCATAAAAAAGGCAAGGAGGAGCTACAATGGGCATTGCAGGGAACGAATGGGGTTTTCAGGTGGGCACGCTGCCCAAAGGTGCACGGGATAAAATCAGCGATGTGCCGGGGGTGACGGTGGGGCACTGCACGCTGGCGGACGGCGTGGTGCAGACCGGCGTAACGGCGCTGCTGCCCCACCAAGGGGACGTGTTCCACGAAAAGGTGCTGGCGGCCAGCTATGTCATCAACGGCTTTGGCAAGACCACAGGTCTTGTGCAGATCGACGAGCTGGGCACGCTGGAAACGCCCATCCTGTTTACCAACACCCTCAGCGTGGGCACGGCGCAGACCGCGCTGGTAAAGTATATGCTGGAGAAAAACCCCGACATCTGCGAGACCACCGGCAGCGTGAACCCGGTGGTCTGCGAGTGCAACGACTGCGGCCTGAACGACATCCGGGGGCTCCATGTCACCGAAGAGCACGTCTTTGCCGCGCTGGCAGACTGCAAGGCAGACTTTGCCGAGGGAGCCGTAGGTGCCGGGCGGGGAATGCGCTGCCATGGGCTGAAAGGCGGCATCGGCTCTGCCTCCCGGGTGGTGGAGCTGGACGGAAAGCGGTACACCATAGGCGCACTGGTGCTCTCCAACCATGCGCTGTTCGATGACCTCATCGTGGCGGGCACGCCTATCCATACCCTGCTGAGCGACAGCATCCCGCCCCACGAGGATAAGGGCTCTATCATCACGGTGCTGGCCACGGATATCCCCCTGAGCGAGCGGCAGCTGCGGCGCCTGTGCCGCCGGGCGCTGGTGGGGCTTTCCCGCACCGGGTCTTACTGCGGCAACGGCAGCGGCGAGATCGTCATCGCCTTCACTACCGCGAACCGAATGCCGCATTATTCGGAAAAAGCTCTGCTGCCCATGACCCTGCTCCACGATGACGCCATCAACCCCCTGTTCCGGGCGGTGGCAGAGTGCGTGGAGGAAAGCGTGCTCAGCAGCCTGCTCCACGCCGAGACGGTTACCGGCAACCACGGACGGACTTTCCGCAGCCTGACGGAACTTTTGAAAAACCGCGCCTGAAGCGCCGCAATACAGAAAAAAGCCCCGCATCCGGTGCGGGGCTTTTGCTTTGCTCAATAGCGGCGATGGATCTTTTTGGTGGGCTTGCGGCGGTTCCAGTTGGCGCACAGCAGCCACAGCCCGTAGATCAGGGCAGCGATCAGGCTGAGCACCAGCACCACCTTCAGGTACAGGCTGGTGAAGAACTCCTTTACCTTGTCTACCCCGAACAGCAGCGGGTTGCGGGCTACGTCCTGCCCGGCAATCAGTTCCACCACGCCGATGGTCTCGCCCGCCAGCTTTAGTTCTACCGTGCCCACCACATCGCCCTGCTGGATGGGGGCACAGACATAGTCCGGCAGATGAAAGTACTTCTGGGTGACAGTGCCGTCGCTGGTGGAGGGCAGCAGGGTCATCATGCTGTCGTTGGGGTACAGCTGCAAAGTGTCGGTGTCGGAGGAATACCGGACCGGGATCTCCGCAATGGTCAGGTCGGTGTCCAGCGCAGCCTGAATGGAAAAGCTGTCGAACACCCAGTCCATCAGATGGACCGTCTCGAACAGGGCGGGGCGGCGGTTGGCGTAGCCAAAGGTATCGCAGCTGTCGGGGCTGTCCATCACGCAGAAGATATAGGTGGCACCGTCCTTGTTGCCCCACGAAACATAGCTCTGTGTGCCGGTATCGTTTTTAAAGGCGGTCACGCTGCACATACCGCCCTGCATGGCGCTGCGGTAGTAGCTGCCGCCGCTGGCTTTGCTCAGCGCCGCGTTCTGGCTGACCAGCACCGAGGAGGAACGGTGCTTCTCCTTGGCGGGCATGGTAAAGCTGGGCGCACCGGATACCTCCACAAAGGCGTCAAAGCTCATCAGGTAGCGCAAAATCAGGTACATATCCACCGCGCAGGTGGTGTTGCCGCTGTCGATGCCGCAGGCGTCCGTCCAGCTGCTGGCGGTGGTGCCGATGCGCTGGGACAGGGTATTCATCTGCGCTACCCAGCCGTCCAGATCTCCACCGGAAAGGGTGTACGCCAGACCCATGGCCGCCTCGTTGGCGTTGCGGGTAAGCATGGCGTACATGGCCTCGCGGTAGGTGAAAGTTTCGTTGGAACGCATATCTGCGTTGTTGGTGTTATAAACGTAGTCCGAGATGGCAAAGGGCATCTGGAAGGTGCTGTCCAGCTGGTCGGCGTAGTTGGTCAGCAGCACAGCAAGGGTCATATATTTGGTCAGACCGCCGGCAGTCACCTGCTTTGTGCTGTCCTTATCATAGACGATGATGTTGGTATCGGTGTTCACAATGTAGGCGCTTGCAGCCTGCACCTGATACACCGGGCTGGGGTCGAACATGGCCCCGGCGGGCAGCACAAGGCAGCTGAGCAGAAATACAAGCGAAAGAACCAGTGCAAAAATACGTTTCATGTGGACAATTCCTTTAAAAAGCGATAAAATATACTAAATAAGGCTGCGCTGTGCGGCGCACCGGAAGATCAAATTTGCAGCAGAAGTGCTGTGTTCTATAATAATAACAGGTTTGCCGGGGCGTTACAAGAGCCTTGCGGTGTTTTACACCGTTCTTTCGCTCCGGCAGGGAGGGCAGGAATGGTATATCTTACAGGGGATACCCATGGCGATATCCAGCGCTTCAAGCAGGGCAAACTGCGCTGGCTGGGCAAGAAGGACACCGTGGTGGTGCTGGGGGATTTTGGCTTTGTATGGGACGGCAGTGCTGAGGAGCGCAAGCGGCTGGACTGGCTGCGCAAGCGCCCCTACACGGTGCTGTTTCTGGACGGCAGCCACGAAAATTACGACCTGCTGGCACAGTACCCGGAGACGGAGCTGTTCGGCGGCAGGGTGCAGAGCCTTGGCGGCAATGTGTATCATGTGTGCCGGGGCAGCGTGCTGGAGCTGGAGGGCAAAAGCTATCTCTGCTTTGGCGGCGCGGAAAGTCAGGATAAGGACGACCGGGAGCCGGGCGTGAACTGGTGGAAGCAGGAGATGCCCAGTGACGCGGAATACGACACCTGCCGCCGCAACTTAGAGACAGTGGACTACAAGGTAGATTATGTGCTGACCCACGATGCACCAAGCAGATTTTTGGATTTTACCGCCCTTGCCCTTGGCGAGAGCAACCGTCTGCACCTGTTTCTGGATGAAATACTGCTCAAGCTGACCTACGAAAAATGGTTTTTTGGCTGCTATCACAAGGATGTGCAGCTTTCCACCAAGAGCCGGTGTGTGTTCTGCGATGTCATCCCCATGGGTGAGCGGCGCACCGGGCTGTTCCACCGATAGGAGGGAATATGCAGGTTACAATAAAACTTGCCACCCGGGAAGGTGCGGCGCACATCAGCGGCATTCTGGCGGGCTTTATCCTGCTGGCAAAGCGCGGGGAGCTGACCCTGCAGGTGCAGGACGCGCGGCAGGGAAGCCCCATTGCCCGGGAGGCGCTGCTGGAAACGGAGATCGACGGCCGCACGGTGGTATTCGACCTGATGGACGGCTACTTTTACAACGACCCGGAGGCGGCGCTGGCACTGTTCAGCCGGGCGGATGTGGTGTTCAAACGTTCTTTTTCGGCGGAGAAAAACCGGCAGTTCCCGGGCGATATCCCCGCAAAGCTGCGGCCATTGGGGCTGAACTACTACGTTACCTGCCCGGGCTCGCCGCTGGATGCGGAGCGCAGCGCAAAGAGCCGCCTGAAGCAGTGGGCGCTTTCCACCCGCTGCTACCCGCAGGACTTTGAAGCCCGGCTGACCCGGGTGCGCAAAAAGCCGCGCATCCTCTTCCTGACCCGTCTGTGGGACCCGGAGGAGCCGGCGGTGCAGCAATACCCGGCCTTACAGGCAGAGTGGCGGCAGGTGAACGCAGACCGCATCGAGTTGCTGCACCGGCTGCAAAGCGCCTTCCCGCAGCAGTTCACCGGCGGCGTGTCGGACAACGCCTGTGCCCGGCGGCTGTGCCCGGAGCTGATTTTGCCGGACAAGCTGACCGGAAAGCGGGCGTACCTGCACCGGATGCAGCACACGGAAATTTGTGTGGCTTCTACCGGACTGCACGGCTCTACCGGTTGGAAGCTCGGTGAGTATGTGGCAGCGGGGCGCGCCATCGTTACCGAGCCGCTGCGGTATACCCTGCCGGGCGGCTTTGAAGAAGGCAAAAACTATAAAACGTATACCTCCCCGGCAGAGTGCGAGGAGCAGCTGCGGCAGCTGCTGGCAGACCCGGCGGCGATCTTAGCCATGGCACAGCACAATGCGGCGTACTATCAAGCATGGCTGCGGCCGGAGCAGCAGGTGCGGCAGGCTTTGCGGCAGCTGGAAACAGGGGAGATGTAAGGGGGAAAAACGGGGTATGGAAGAAGAAAAACGGCATAGCGGCTTTGAGACGATGCGCATCCTCAGTATGGTAATGATCGTTCTGATGCACGGCATCGGGCACGGCGGGCTGGGCAATGCGGCACCGCAGGGGTCGGCGGCATTTTGGATATACTGGCTGCTGTTTATTCTGGCGCGTGTGTCCACCAACTGTTTTGTAATGCTTTCCGGCTATTATCTGTCGGAGCGCAAGGGGCTTGTTCATGTCGGGCGGCTGTTCCGCATTGGGGCACAGGTGTGGTTTTATTCCATGCTTACCTTTTGCATTGCGGTCAAGGCGGGGGCAGTGTCGCTTTCGGCTGTTGCGTTGCTCCGGGCGCTTTTACCCCTTACCTCCAACGGCTACTGGTTCGCCTCGGCCTATTTTCTGATGTATCTCTCGGTGCCGGTGCTGAACGCGGTGGTGCAAAGTCTTGACAGGCGGCAGTACAAAACGCTGCTGCTGGTGGCACTGCTGCTGCAAAGCGTGTGGGGCACGTTGTTCTACTGGGCAACGGATGAAACCTTTGTGAATAACGGGTACAGCTTTATCTGGTTTTACACTCTGTATTTTATTGCGGCTTATTTCCGCAAATACCGGGTGACCGTGCCCAGCGGGCTGTGCATTCTGGCGTATCTGGCGGCTTCGGCGGCGGGGCTGTTCAACCGGATGCTGGCACTGCGGGTGGAAAACGCTTTGCACCTGAACGGTTTTGTAAATACCGTCAACGGTTATCAGGCACTGGCTACGGTCATTGCTTCGGCAGCAATGTTTCTGCTGTTCCAGAATATCCGCATCCGCTCGGACTACTGGCGGCGCTGGGTCTTTTTGCTGGCACCGCTGTCCTTCGGGGTGTATCTGCTGCACGACAGCGATTTTACCCGGGCACTGCTGTGGCAGTGGGTAGATCTGTCCCGGTTTGGCGGGGTGTTGCTGCCCTCGCTGGCCTATCTGACCGGCGTGGTGCTGCTGATCACCGTGGCGGGCTACGCGGTGGATGCCGTGTATCAGCGGCTCTACCGTCTGCTGCGCCTGCCCGCGCTGGAAACAAAACTGGACGCCCTGACCGCCCGCATCCTGCAAAGCGTTGTCGGGAGCAAGGAAGTGTAAAGAAAAGCGCTGTCGCACGAATTTTTCGTGTGACAGCGCTTTTTTAGTTCATCGGCCCGGCCTTGTCGAACATCTGCTGCACCTGCGCAGCCAGCAAAGC
>ERZ1034713.890-NODE-890-length-15076-cov-53.751681_pt1 | contig 15076 bp, 11 predicted proteins | sample MGYA00520692_ERZ1034713 | MGnify/ENA primary metagenome ERZ1034713 (study PRJEB33766, sample SAMN09781717) | gut metagenome | biome: gut microbiome | host: Homo sapiens | place: Madagascar | study: EMG produced TPA metagenomics assembly of the PRJNA485056 data... | reverse complement strand
AAAAGGAAACGCTACTGAAAAAAGTTCATCGGATGCATAGAAAACTGCATCGGATGAACTTTTGTTATTTGCAGTCAGTTTTTACGGTTCGATCACATTGAAAGTCTTCTCGAACTTGGAGGCGTACGCCAGCAGGCGCTTCAGAACGGTGGCATCGCCGCTGATCTGTACCTGACCGGCCTGCTGACCTGTCATCAAGGCAAAGAGCTGCAGACGCTTGCAGGTGACGGAAGCCTGCGCATCCGGATGGTTCTCGCCGGGGTAAGACAGCAGGATGCCATTCTTACGGGTTACATAGAACTGTTCATTCACATCTGTCACCGTCAGATTCAGAGTCAGATCATCGTTCTGGGCGGCATTGGCATCGGTCATGATAGCGATGTAATCCAGCAGCATGGCGATGGTCATCTCGCCCATTGTCGCGGTCAGTCCATTGGCTGAGCGCGCCAGTTTGGACAGGTTGCCCTTGCGCAGCTCGGCGGCACCCATCAGATAGGCATTGCGCCACGCGCCGGACTCTGCCTGATAGCCAAGCTGTTCCAGTGCATCTGCGCACAGATTGCGTGCTTTCTGATTGGACGGGTCGGCGTAGACCAGTTCTTTGGTGATCTGCGCTACCCATTGATACTCGCCCTTTTCGTAGTCTTTTTTCGCTTTGCAGAGCACCAGCTCTGTGCTGCCCAGATATTCCACCAGCTTCCTGGCGGTATCGCTGGGCGGGAGAGGGTTCAGGTTGACCGGGTTGGCATCGTACCAGCCCAGATATTTCTGGTATACGGCCTTGGAATTGTGCGCCAGTGTGCCGTAATACGGCCGGGTGTACCAGACCTTTTCCAGTTTTTTGGGCAGGGTCAGCATCGCCGAGATCTCATTCGAGGTATACCCCTGGTTCATGTAATGCAGGGTCTGGTCGTGGATGAACTTATAGATGGCGGCTGTGTTCAGCAGATACTCATGGATCTCCTCGCCCCAATGCGGCCAGTTGTGGCTCTGGAACACCACATCGGTCTGATCGCAGAAGCGCTGTTCGGCCTCGATGATATACTTTGCCCACTCGTTGGCATCGCGCACCTCTGCGCCGCGCAGGGTATAGAGGTTGTGCAGGGTGCCGGTGCAGTTTTCCGCCATCCAGAGGGCGCGGTATTTCGGACAATAGGCGTTCATCTCGGCGGGGGCTTCGGTGCCGGGGGTCAGCTGGAACTCGATCTCCAGTCCGTCGATGGTCAGTTTCGGGAGATCTTCCCCGATCTCGTAGGTAGGAGCGATGAGGGACACCGTACCGGTGGACTGTCCCATGCCGATGCCCACGCTCAGCGCACCCTTTTCGCCCTTGTCAAGCACCGTGCCGTATTGGAACTGTGCGCGCCGCGCCATGGCGATGCCCGCGTAGACATTCTCGCGGATGGCGTGCTTCAGAAAGCCCGCCGGCGCAAGCACAGGGACCTTGCCGGAAGCCAGCTGGTCTTGGAGCGAAAGGCTCGCATCTGCTGCCTGTGCGCGGTCGATGATACCCTCCACGCCGCCGAAGTGATCCACATGAGAGTGGCTGTACAGTACGGCCTTGATCTCCAGCGGGCCGAAGCGGTTTTCCATCAATTCCTTGGCGGCTTTCATGTTTTCCCTGCACATCAGCACGTCAAATACGATCCAGCCATGGTCGGTGCGGATAAATGTCGTGTTGGCCATATCGAAGCCGCGCACCTGATAGATGCCGTCGCACACTTCAAACAGACCGGCTTTGGCGTTCAGCTGCGTGTTCCGCCACAGGCTCGGATTGACGGTGTCCGGCGCGTCCCGGTTCAAATCGCCGTAGCTCTGCAGATCCCATGCAGATCTGTTATCATCACCATCGATGATCCTGCCTTCCGCGTTGTCCAGCCAGCCGCGCTCTGCGTTGGCAAACTCCCGCCGGTCGGAAAAATCCAGCGTTTCATACCATTCGGCGTTCTTTTCTGCCGTGATGGCCGTTGCCTCTTCGATCTCGCCCGGTTGGGTGGAGTCCTTGAAAATGTCTGTGATAAAGTTCAGACTGTTTTCGTCGGTGCTGCCTGCTGCATGCGCAGTCAGGGATGCGCCGCAGGCCAACGCTGCAGCTGCCGAAGCGGAAATAAAGTTTCTGCGGGTCATCTTCATAGTCGTTTGCCTCCTTTATATCTGGGTTGATTTTACACAGACCGTGGGCGGCTGCCAGCTGCGCAGGGCATTCCAGTCGGGCTTATAGATGCGCAGGAAGAGATGAAATTCAGTCTCTCCGATGGGAAGCCAGTTCTCCGTGTTTTCCGGCATCGCATGGGAAAGTGTGATATCAACAGAACCGTCTGCATTTCGATTCAAGACAGACCGGTCATTGATGCAGTAGCGATCGATGGGATTGTCGATGAGAAAATCGTCCTTGCCATAGGCGGTCACGGACCAAAAACCCTTCTCTAATGTCGGAGGGAACGAATCGAAATGCAGTGTGTAGGTCTTTTTACCGGTCAGGACGGCACCGGTATGGTCTACCTCTGTCTTGGGATAGATGGCAATGTCGGTCGTGTTGGCACCAAGTCCCATCAGAGCCACCATTGCACGGTAGGTGTATGCGGTGCCAAAATCTCCGATCGGGTCACCGTAATAAATCCACTGACCCATTTGCTGCGCGTAGTTCGCTGCTTCGGCTTTCAGCTTGCCTTTCAGCTGAAGCAGCATCAGCTTCCAGCGCAGCCCGCTGAACAGGCCCAGCGCCTTGTCATCGAACTTCTCACCGGGGCCGACATGCAGGGCTGCAAGCTCCCGGAGCACCGGGGCATCTGCCGCAGCGGGCGGGTTCGTTTCCATCAGCTGGTTGGCGGTGTCAAAAAACTCCTGCGGAGACAGCGCAAGGACATGCTGCACCGGCACAAAATCATAGGCCGGGTCGTACGTTCCGGCAGGGGCAGTCCAACTGTCCATCTGGTATGCCGACAGCGGCATCAGCTGCATCTTATCCTGAATGGCCCGGACGTTGGGCAGGTCCTCCTGCCCGGAGAGCACGATGCGGGCGATGGTCCAGACCCTATTGGTCGGAACATTGATCCGCTGCACCCCTTCCGGCAGCTCGCCCTGCCAGTCCGAACGGGTGATGGCATAAAGCCCCGGAGCTTCCAGCACGGCGGCGGTGTTTGTCCACGCATCCAGCACCTGTACATTGAAGAATCGGTCCGTCTGCGGCACACCGTAAAGCATTGGTTCTGAACCGACATCGAGAAATGCCTGCGTATAGATGGTATCCACATTCGGCGTGACGACTGCGCGAGATGCGGCGTCTGCCAGCTTTTCCGCATGGATGAACTGATTGATCGGCGCACGGGTACCGTTCGGTGTTTCTGTGTTGGTTGAGACCTTTCGGGTCGCATCCATAAGGACCAGTGGAAAGGCGTACAGATACGCCTGTTCCAGAAGTTCCTGCGCCGCCATCGTTTGTTGTGCTGCGGCGGCTTTCTCTACGGGCAAAAGTGTAGCTGCGCAGACAACCGCAGCCGCAGTGGAAACGTTCAGAAATTCCCGGCGGGTCATTTTCATAACATGAAACCTCCTGTTATGCTTTTTGCTTTATGCGTATGCGCTTTATGGGAAAAACCATTCGGTGTTCTGTGTTCATCATACGAAAAGAATGCTGGAAAGTCAACACTTTCTATGAATGACACGCAAAAACGTGAGTTTCGACAAAAAATACCTCGGATTATTGTTGAAAACTCCATTGAATTGCGCTTTTCACGAATCCTCCTTGTCGGCCGCACAACAGTATGTTATACTAAAGTCATCAACTGACGAAGGAGCACTGCAATGAGCGACCTGAATAAATGGATGCAAAAACACGATCTCTGCCCGGAAAACATTTTATATCTTTACCGCAGCGACCGGAAAACGGTCGTTCACCGCATGGACGGCGGGGAAGCCGCACTGTATGCGCCGATGCACGGCGTCCTGTCTGCTCTGCCGGAAGATCAGTTCCTGAACATCAGCAAGGGAATCGCAGTGAACCGCAGCCAGATCGTAAACATCGGCAACGATGGCGTTTATACCATGTCGGACGGCCGCACGTTTCAGGGACGCAAGCGCGGCCTGAGCAGCCACCGCCGCCTGCGCATGGAGATCGGGCGGTCCGATACGAAGCCTCGCCCCATGAGCATGAGCCTATTGGAAAAATGCAGCCTGCTGGACGATATGCCGCTGGCGTTCTGTGTCATCGAGCTGGTCTTCAATGAAGATGGACACGGCGTGGATTTCATCTTCCGCTATTGCAATGCGGAAATGGCCAATATCGAGGGTGTGCCGGTGGAGGAAATGCTGAACCGCTCGTTTTACAAGGTGTTCCCCAATGGGGACAAAAAGTGGCTGGTGTCCTATGCAGATGTGGCACTGAACGGTACGAAGCATACCCTCCACGATTACAGCCCGGAGGTGGACAAATATCTGACCATCCACTGCTATCAGCCCGAACCGGGGTATTGTGCCTGTGTGCTGCAGGCAAACGAGCCCTGAAGCAACAGGCGGCGTGGCCCATACAACGGGTCATGCCGCCTGTTGCTTTTGTTTTGCACCGCGCACGATGAGGCCAACGGGGGAAAGGTTGTCGATGCTGGTTTGCATGGAAACAGTCGTCGCCCGCCGAACCGATGACTGGCCTGCAAAAAGGATGGTGCGTGCAGCCGGATGGAGAGAGGATTTGATGTATGCTCTCCGTGAGGAGGGCAACATTACGGCGGCACCACTGTTGCTACCGTTAGCGAATTTCTATCCACGCCCTCCGCGGGGAGGGCGACGTCGCAAGTGGATGGCCTGAACACTGCACTGGAATTTCTATCCACGCCCTCCGTGAGGAGGGCGACCTGCCAGACCGACAGCAGCGGTGGTATCCAGATGAATTTCTATCCACGCCCTCCGCGAGGAGGGCGACTTGGAATTGGAACGCGGATTGTTGAGGTTCAAGTTATTTCTACCCACGCCCTCCGCGAGGAGGGCGACCAGTGTACCGCATCAGAAAAAAGCGAAGGACAACATTTCTATCCACGCCCTCCGCGAGGAGGGCGACGACCAGCATGGTGAGCGGCTACGTCGAACCACTAATTTCTATCCACGCCCTCCGCGAGGAGGGCGACCGATCCGCACCAGCTGACCGCCGCGCAGATGTTCCAATTTCTATCCACGCCCTCCGCGAGGAGGGCGACCGGGTGCGGTTCTGCTGACACGATTTCCCCGGACTATTTCTATCCACGCCCTCCGCGAGGAGGGCGACAGTTAAAGCAGGCCATGGACGCGGCCCTGAAGGAATTTCTATCCACGCCCTCCGCGAGGAGGGCGACCTTACTCTGTCCATTCGCATCCCGCTCCTTTATAATTTCTATCCACGCCCTCCGCGAGGAGGGCGACAAGCTTGGCAGGGCTGATTTTCGGCGCGAGCTGATATTTCTATCCACGCCCTCCGCGAGGAGGGCGACTCTCTTGGCATAGCCACCATCTACTATGCAGAGGATTTCTATCCACGCCCTCCGCGAGGAGGGCGACCAAACAGATTTGCAGCCTGCGCAGTGGTCAGAATATTTCTATCCACGCCCTCCGCGAGGAGGGCGACGGAGCGCTATGACTCCCTGCAAGTGGGCGACGCCATTTCTATCCACGCCCTCCGCGAGGAGGGCGACTGCGGATCAAGGCGGCGTGTCATGCCGATTTTGTATTTCTATCCACGCCCTCCGCGAGGAGGGCGACAAGGGGGAAATTTGTAGACCGTCTATCGCGATATCATTTCTATCCACGCCCTCCGCGAGGAGGGCGACGTGTAAATCCTGATAGGGTTATTCAGAGTGAGAAATTTCTATCCACGCCCTCCGCGAGGAGGGCGACAACCTGGCGGAAAAGTAGGAATAATATTTAGCCTATTTCTATCCACGCCCTCCGCGAGGAGGGCGACTGGTGCAGACATTTACATTTGGGACCTGGTAAACATTTCTATCCACGCCCTCCGCGAGGAGGGCGACCGGCTATCAACGCGGCCACCAAGGACTTTGTCGCATTTCTATCCACGCCCTCCGCGAGGAGGGCGACTTCTTATCAACCACCAAACACATATAATCCGGCTTATTTCTATCCACGCCCTCCGCGAGGAGGGCGACATCAACGTCTCCTCCTACGCTCAAACGACTGCTGGATTTCTATCCACGCCCTCCGCGAGGAGGGCGACCGGAACAGGTTTTCCATTGATACGATCTTTTCAAACATTTCTATCCACGCCCTCCGCGAGGAGGGCGACTTTGCTGATGTCCCTGACAAGATCAAGGACAAGGTATTTCTATCCACGCCCTCCGCGAGGAGGGCGACTCGTCCGGGCATGGGTCTAGCCCTCTGATCTGGGCATTTCTATCCACGCCCTCCGCGAGGAGGGCGACCAATCAAAAAAAAGCAGAAGAACGCTATCTTGGAAATTTCTATCCACGCCCTCCGCGAGGAGGGCGACAAAATGGCCGGTACAGCTACGAGCAGGCATATACATTTCTATCCACGCCCTCCGCGAGGAGGGCGACCAACTTGCCGAACTTCGATGCGGCAATCTTCAAGGATTTCTATCCACGCCCTCCGCGAGGAGGGCGACCTGGGCAAAGGTGTACTGGTCGATGATGGTTCCGCATTTCTATCCACGCCCTCCGCGAGGAGGGCGACACAAGTTAGAGGAGGTACACGGATTATGAAACGACTATTTCTATCCACGCCCTCCGCGAGGAGGGCGACGTTTTCCGTGGTGTCACCAACGTTGTCCCGCCTTAAAATTTCTATCCACGCCCTCCGCGAGGAGGGCGACAGAGGACTACGCCAAGTCGCTGGATAAGACCTCTATTTCTATCCACGCCCTCCGCGAGGAGGGCGACTATCAAGGACGGCAAGCTCTGCATCAAGATCAAATTTCTATCCACGCCCTCCGCGAGGAGGGCGACAAATCGTGAAAAGTGCTTACGCGAATTTTATAATATTTCTATCCACGCCCTCCGCGAGGAGGGCGACTCGTCGCAGTTTTCAAGGTATTCCAGATCAATAATTTCTATCCACGCCCTCCGCGAGGAGGGCGACAACTGAAGCCCGGTACTCTCGGCGTGAAAAACATATTTCTATCCACGCCCTCCGCGAGGAGGGCGACACATTATAACATCAAAATATCACCTAGTCAACAATTTCTATCCACGCCCTCCGCGAGGAGGGCGACTTCAAAAACGGAGAAAAACATCTCCGCTTTTGTTTCATTATAAAACGATCTGCACAGATTTGGAAGAGCTTGTCCAAAAACATCCGAAAAAACAGCTGCGATCTGCACAGAACGGCTTGAAAACATGGTGCGAAGGAGACGGAAAAGGGGTGAGCGCTTTCCATTCGCACCGAGGGAACAGGCTAGAAAATCAGCACGTCTCCGGATTCAAACAGGGGATGCACCCCGATGTGCTCGACCTTGGTCTTATAGTTGTTGCCCAGTTGATAAAACCGCAGACTGTCCAGATCGGGGTCGATGAGGGCGGCAAGCTCGGACTTCAGAACAGCAAACTGTGCGGCGTCCAGCAGGCACTCGAAGACAGAATTCTGCACCCGCTGCCCGTGGTCCACGCACTTTTTGGCGACTTTGCGCAGGCGTTTGCGCCCAGCAGCGGTCTCGGTGTTGACATCGTAGGTGATCAGGACCAGCATAGACGCACCTCACTTCCAGAAGAACGGCGGATACAGCTCCAGATCACCGCGCAGAGTCCGCGCCAGAAGGAGCGCCTGTACGTAAGGCACCAGTCCCCAGGGCAGTTTCTCTTTCAGGAAGGGATGGGTGATCTGCTCCTGCTTTTTGGTCTGCCAGGCTTTGAGAAACGCGCGGCGGCCATCGTCGGTCAGGAGGACAGCACCATTCTCCTGTTTCTGGAAGTGCTTCGCTGTCAGCAGTTTCTGGTTGATGCAGGACAGCACGAACCGGTCTGCGGAAACGGCGCGAAGCTCTTCCATAAGGTCCAGCGCCAGACTGCGGCGTCCGGGACGGGCGCGGTGCAGGAAGCCGACATACGGGTCCAGCCCAACGCTGCTCAGTGCGGAAGCGCAGTCGCGGGCCAGCAGAGAATAGGCAAAGGAGAGCAGCGCGTTCACATTGTCCAGCGGCGGCCGACGGTTTCGGGACACGAACGGAAACGCTTCATGCTGCTGTAAAATGAGGGAGTCGAAGCAGTCAAAGTAGCGCTGCGCGGCTTCCCCTTCCAGACCGCGCAGCTGGTCGAGATCGTCACACTGCTCAATGAGCGGGAGCGCCGCCGCAAGCTGGGCACTCGTGCGTTTGAGTTCCTCTACGGGTACGCGCTGCGGGTGGTCGCGGGTGGCGCGTTCCAGTACCCAGCGGGCGTTGTAAACTTTGCCAAGGATGAAGTACCGCGCATAGCGGCAGCTCAGCGATTCGCTGTCGGAGATGCGGTACTGGGTCTGCCGCAGCAGGACATTGCCGCGCTCTTCGCCGACGGTGCGCGCCAAAAACTGGCCGTAGGGGCTGAAAAAGCAGAGGTCGATACCCTTGGCCGCGCATTTGCCCATGAGTGCCGGGCTGGCACCGGAGCGGCTGAAGCAGACGATCCCTTCCAGCGTGTGGAGCGGGACCCGCCCGATCTCGGTCTTCTGGCGGCTGACCACGACATTTTCGCCGTCGAGCGAAAGATAGGCGTCTTCCGAAGTGACGTAAAGCTGGGTCAAAAGCTGTCTCATGGCGTGTCCTCCGCTTGCACTTCGTCCAGATAGGCTTTCAGGTAGGCCCTGGGGTCGGCGCGTTTGTACAGTGCGGGCAGGCAAAGCTCTTTGAGGGAGCAGGCGTTGCAGAAGGTTCCCGGCTTGACTTTTGGAGTGTAGCCGCGGGCGAAATACTGGTTCATCTCGTCGGCCATGGCCTGCGTTTTTTGGCGCAGCGCGTCCGTCAGCGGGACGAGTTCCCGCCGCCGCGTCTCCTCGTAGAAGAGCGCGGCCTGCGGGATATCACAGGCCAGCATCTCTTCCAGAGCCATGGCCTGCGCGCAGAGCTGCAGCCGGTCGGCGTCGTTCTCCTTGGCGCGGCCATGTTTGTACTCCACCGGCATGGGTCGCCAGCGGCCTTCGGTGTGCTGCAGCGGGATGCCCTCCGGGTCCGCCCGGAATTCCACAACGTCGCAGTCTCCGCTGAGCCGCAGGCGGTGGCTGACGACCTTCATCCCCCGTGTGATGAGCAGATCGCCCCGCCGCTCGGTCTGCGCGGTATCATGGCAGCGGGTATGTTCCAGCCGCCCCTCTGCAGTGCGAAGATTCTCAGACCATTGCTGTTCGAGGTAGGCCAACGCCCATTGTCTTCTACAAAAGGCAAAGTGTTGAATACCGGACATTTGCAGATATTCGTCAGTGTTCATCATACACTTCCGGCGTCAGACCGTCCAATTCGTCGCAGGTGATCTCGTAATCCTCTGCGCTGTGAGGTGTCTCGCAGGTTGACTTCACATGCAGGCAGCGGTGGACCTTGGCGGAGGAATACTGACCGCTCTTGCAGTTGTGCTCCCACCAGTACAGGCGGATCACCTCCATGCTGCCGTCCGGCCGGGCAGAAGACGTGTCGTTCTCAAATAATGTGAGGAGAGCCTGCTTGATCAGGTCTGCATCCTCCTGCGTGAAGCCGGTCTTTTCGGCAAGCTGGCAGTTGATGCTGCCAAAGGTAGTATAGACGCCGAAGTCCACACGGTGCTTCATACCCATGGTATCGCTGGATTTTTTTGCACCGGATACGCCGTTGACGCTTTTGGTGATCTGCAGGCTGCTGATCTCGACAGGGTCAACGCTGAACGCCGGGTGGATGGATACGGGCCCACGCACACCGATCGAGACACCGTCGGCCTCGCCGCCATTCTTGAAGGCGAACACCTGACCGAAGCTGCGCACATCCAGCCAGGTCTGGCAGGCGACTTTTGCGTAAACATCGGCGTCTTTTTCTTTTTTCAGTGCAGGAATAGAGTCAGCACGGTCTTTCAGGCTTTTGCAGCCGTCGATACAGCGGTCATTGGACTGCACAAAAACCGGAGCGCCGAGGTCCATCATGCGGTTGCGGATCTTTCGTTTCAGGCAGACATCCGAGATCTCGCCGTAGCCTTCGTAGGTCTCACGGGGGCGGTTGCCATTGAGCGGGTCCCCATTGGGGTTTGCGTGGCGGACGGAAAGAACAAGGGCAAAGTCGATCTTATGGTTCAAAGTACTCATAATAGTAGATCCTCCTGTTATTTATTCTTCACTCGGATTGGAATTCTTTTTCGATTCTTCGTTTTCACGGCGGAAGGCCATCAGCTGGCTGGAATAGCCAAGGAGATAAAGTTCGCTCAAGGGTTTGTTGGTGAAGTTTTCTTCACCGAGCTGATCGATCAGATCCAGCATGAGCTGATAACGGCGTCGACTGCCGTTTTTGGACTGGATGCGGCTCAGATAGGGCGTGAGCTTGTTTTGCAGCAGAACGGTCGTTTTGGCGGGTCGCTGTACGAACATGACCTGTGCCCGTTCGGCATTCGTTGTACGTTTTTCATCGGTGGTCAGGTTTTGTGCATAGCGTTCGACCTGCTCTGCGCAGGCGAGGATGCGGCCGAACAGATAGCTGCGGTCGCGGCAGGTTTCATCCAATGCCATAGAATAAGATTCTCCTTTCGATCGGTTGTAATAACCGCAGATCAGCGCACAGGCGATGCTGCGGGTCTTGCGGGCTTCCCAGGGCTCCAGCGTGACGCCTGCCGTAGCACGGCGTACAGCGCTTCGCACAAGGTCATAAGGCAGCGGTTTTCGTTCTACCAGACAGGGAACAAGGCGCTCCAAAGTCTGTTGCTTGAGTTTCTGATCGACCTTTTCTCCGTAAGCAGCTTTCGCGATGTCCTCCGGAGCGGGTGCTCCGACAAACGAAAAATGTTCCTGCTTGGGTTTCGTTCCGGACTGTGCCGGTGCGGGGCGGGAGCGGTATTCCAAAAGCCACACAAAGGTCTTGTGCCAGTCAACGATATTTTCCAGCAGCCGGGAGCCGCTGAGTTCCTGATAATACCGGACCGAAAGGCGGCCTTTGGCACCAGAAGGAGAGTCCAGGATCAGAACGGAAAGCTGGGAGGTGTCGGTCAGCTTCAAGCGGTATCCATGGATCGCCCGATTGAACTGCCGCGCAATGGTCTCGGCGGTGGAAGCTTCCTGTGAGGGCATCAAAGCAAATTCTGGAATCTCCATGTCATCGAGATCATCAGCGGGGGCATTCTGCGCGAGATCATAGGTATCATCGCAAAGCGAGGGAACCGGTTCATCCTGTGTGCCCCAGACCAGGATGGATTCATCACCAAGATTTGTGCCCTGACGGCTGATGAGCCAGCGCAGTGCACTGTGGGCTTCCTGCGTGGTGCGATAGCCGATAGAAAGCGCCTGTCGTGGGTTAAAGAAACGCCCGCGAAAGGTGAAATTCGTTTCGTCGTTGCTGGAAATCAATTTTGCACCATCTCCGGCATTGCGGATCTTTTGTGGGCTGAGCATGGAAATCGCGGTTTTCTCACCAAGAACAGTGCAGTAGTCCTGATCGGTCAACTGTGATTCATAAAAATGCAGGAAACTGTCCCAGAGTTCGGGTGTGCAGGACAAATCAATGTTGTTGACGCGAAAACGGATGAACGATTCAGTCTGGTCTCCAGAAGGAATGGCGCGAACGATTTGGGGCGAAGCATCTTTTTCACCTGTATATTTTGCGGGAAGTCTGCCAGTTTCATCTGTGAACAGGATGCCTTTTGCAAGAAGATCGGGAATCAGGCAGCCTTTTTCGAGGTAGTGAAGTACAGCGCAGACCAATGGGTGGGAAAATGGGGAAGAACACCAGCTGAGAAGCTGTTCGTGATATTTCTCCCAGCCGGGCTCCTTTCGCCCACCGTAATCGGAATAATTGGAAGCGATGTATTGAAGTTTGTCGGCAAGTGGGTGAGGTACAATGCCGGAAGTTCGGGCGGATGAGCGTTCAGTGCAGGGGATGATCGTGGTTTGTTCATCCTTACGCAGGACAAAAGCGTTCAGAAAATTGCCGTCGAGGTCGAGCTCTACCTGAATCTGTGCCTGCTGGGTGGTGTGACCGACGGGCAGGAGGGTGGCACGATTGGGTTCCTGCCTGCCGATGAGGTCAGGTTCTGCCCGGCGGATGTACTCATAGGTCTGATAACAGCGTTCCAGCCAGCTCATTCGGAGAACACCTCCTGATAAAGATCATCGCAGCTTTGGAGCGTTTCGTTCAGGATGAAATGCTTGGCCGACTGCTTCCGGATATCGCGGACGACGGGGCACTCTTCCGGGCGGCAGAAGTGGATGATGCCGTTTTCCATCACCGGATACCAGAAACGCTCCTGCATGGTGCCAGTGGTGGTCTCGTCTGCGTAGGTCAAACCATGCAGCATCAGGCCAAGCGGAACAGAGGGAGTGTTGTCGTAAGCACCGGGGCCCTCGCCAAAGGTGCAGGGTTCTACGTAACCCTGACATTCCCGTGTACCGAGGAAGATGTCCCGCCGCCCGCCGCGTTCCAACATTCGCTTGGCGATGGCGTAGTGCTTGTTTTCGTTCCGGTCCTGCGCAAGGTCCGGGCGGTGCTCGTTCCACTCAAAGTGGGCGCGCACCTGATAGGCAACATCAGACAGATACGTATAGATGGAAAGGTCGTTTTTGCCGTTGCTGTAGTTGATGGGGCGGATGCCCTTAGACTGCGTTTCAATCCGGTTCAGGATGCGGACATCGGTAGGAACCCAAATAAATGTGGGCTTCCAATAGATGCTTTCCAGAATGCCTTTGAGCGCTTGGTACGTCGGGACGGGGTAACTGCATTTCTCGCCGCCCACGCGGGTAATGGGGTCACTGAAAAGTGCATAGCGTCCGGATACAAGCAGAGTGATGGTGTTGGGATATTGCAAAGAAATTCCTCCTTTTTATCAGAAGATCAGAACCTCCGGTGCAGAGGGCTCGGTCTGGATGCCCTTGATGGAGTCATAACAATTGGACTGCAAAAGATAGACGGCTCCTTTTGCTCCGGGTAGGATCGCATGGGCTTGGTCAAGGCGTCGGAACTCGCTGCTATTGAGCTCTACGGTATAATGCTGTGCCTCACGGAACAGTTCGGGACTCGGATGTTCGGTGGACAAAAATAATGAAACGAGTTTCTGCCCCTGTTCCTGGTACGGCACAATGACGGAAATCGTGTCGCTTTCCAGTGCATGAAATTGCGATTCGGCTGTATCAAATGCTTGAAAAAGCATAACAGGGGAAAGCGGCGGTGCCGAACGGTGGGTTTCCCGATATGCTTTGACACCGGATTTGTTGTCGCTCAGAAGGTCGAGGAGCGTCTGTCCGTCCTGCCCGGTCGGGGCAAGCATCTGGTTCTTCTGACGACCTTCTGAATAATAGGCATCGTAGTAGGCCTGAATGGAGGCCGGAGAGAGCAGGTCTGTATGAGCAGGCAGGCTGGAAAGCAGACGTTCTGTGGAACGACGCCCCTCATCCAGATCCGGCAGGGAGTCCAGATGTTCTTCGTTTTGTGCGCAGGGGAGCAGATAGACCGGGCGGCAGGACGTTTTACCGTGACGATTGCAGCGTCCGGCGGCCTGTGCGACGCTGGGCAGGCCGGCCATGCCGCGAATGACGCAGTCAAAGCTCAGATCTACACCTGCTTCAATGAGTTGAGTGCTGACACAGATTAGTTTTTGTGCCGGGTGTGGTGGATCCAGATGGGCTTTGATGGCGTCGATCACATCCATGCGGTGCTGCGGGCAAAGATGTGTAGTAAGGCAAAAAAGCTGAACATCCGAACCCAGAAGAGGTTTTAGATGATCGAATACGGCTTCGACCATCCGGCGGGTGTTGAGGATCACGAGCAGAGAATCATTGGTTTGGAGCTTGTCTAACGCAAAATCGGCCAGAGATTCAGCAGAAAAACCGGAATGGTCGAGAATGGGGACGATTTCGGTTCGCTTGAACTGCTCAAAGCGTTTTGCATAATCTGGAACGATGTCCTTGGGAGTAGAAAACAAAAGTGGATAAGCAAGTTGCTCCAGAGGAGGCTGCGTGGCGGTGCAGAGGACGATCGTGCAGCCCATCGCCCGCGAAAGCAGGTTGAGTGCAATGTTGAATAAGTAGGTGTGCTGCAATGGAAGCGACTGGATCTCATCGAAAAGCAAGACAGCGTTGGCCAGTGAGGGCATTCTGCGGGCGTTGCGGCGAGGCGCAGCGAACAGGGTGTTGAGAAATTGAACCATGGTCGTTGCAATGAGGGGCACACCCTTCCAATTCTGCGTTTGTGCCAGAATGGATTCCTGCAGAGTCTCGTCCTGGATGGCGTCCGCGTGATGTTCCAGAACAAGAGCGGAATTGCCGAGCGCCTTCCGGAAATGCCCGGTGTTCTGCCCGATGATCGAGCGATAGGGTGCAAAATAGAAGATCCGGCTGGCATGGGTGTGCTCTGCTGCGTGAATACAGAAACGGAGGCCGGAGTAAGTCTTGCCGCCTCCGGTGGGAACATAGAGCCGGTAAATGCCGGGAGCTGCGTTCTGCCCGGCAGAACGACACTGGTCGGAGATTTCCTGCCGCAGAAAGTCGATCGTGCGGGTTTGTTTCAGGTCTGCAAGAAAGTGCTCCACGGTGTTCGCCAGTGCGGGCCAGTGGATTGCCTCAACGGATGGCAAAGGCGTGTTTTCCTCAAAATGGGCGGTGTCGGTCCAATCGGCATCGACCAATGCACCAAATAGATAGCGCTGAACAAGACCGAGCATCATCCGAAACGAAACGCTGTTGGATCGGTTGTCACCGATTTGCAGGAGTTCGTTCCAAAGAGAAGCCATCTCCTTGGCGGCAAGGGCCATTTCCTGCTCGATCTCTTCACGCGGGATGCACTCGGTGAAAAAAGTTTCACAGCTTTGGGCGTAAAATGGGTCTGCTTTCTCGGAATACATTCGTTCCAGCCAGGGTTCGCTGCCGTCTTCCGGGGCGAAAATATCGCATCGTGTGCCGTGATGGCAGCCGATGGCGATGGCGGCAAACTGTGCAGCCAGACGGTAACTTT
>ERZ1034713.885-NODE-885-length-15130-cov-33.564842_pt1 | contig 15130 bp, 11 predicted proteins | sample MGYA00520692_ERZ1034713 | MGnify/ENA primary metagenome ERZ1034713 (study PRJEB33766, sample SAMN09781717) | gut metagenome | biome: gut microbiome | host: Homo sapiens | place: Madagascar | study: EMG produced TPA metagenomics assembly of the PRJNA485056 data... | reverse complement strand
GCGCCGCATGGCTGGCGGTCAGCTGCCTGACCGAGGCCGTGCAGCTGCGCAAGGCGGGGCAGACTTTGCCCATCCTCATTCTGGGGCATGTGCAGCCCGCCTACGCCGCCGCTCTGATCCAGAACGACATCACCGTGGCCTGCTACTCCCTTGCGCAGGCACGCGCTCTGAGCGACGCTGCCGTGGCAGCAGGGGGCCGGGTGCACATCCACCTCAAGGCCGACACCGGCATGGGGCGCATCGGCTTTGCCCTGCGCACCGATTTTGACGCCGCCATCCGGGAAATGCTGGAAGCCTGTGCGCTGCCCGGGCTGGAGATGACCGGCCTGTTCCAGCATTTTTCCGTGGCCGATGATACCGCCCCGGAAAATGTGGCCTACACTGCCGAGCAGCACGCGCTGTTCGTGAAAGCCTTCCACGCGCTGAAGGCTGCCGGGCGGGAGCCTGCCCTTGTGCACTGCGATAACTCTGCCGGGGTCATGCTGCACCCGGACTGGCCGGAGGGACTGCCCCGGGAGCGCTGCATGGCGCGCCCCGGCATCATCCTGTACGGCTACGACCCCAGCGATGAGGTGCGCTTTGGCCGCTTTAAGCCGGTAATGACCCTCAAGACCGTGGTGAGCATGATAAAGGAAATGCAGCCCGGTCAGTGCGCCAGCTACGGCCGCCGCTTTACCGCCGAAAAGCCCACCAAGGTAGCCACCCTTTGCACCGGCTATGCCGACGGCTATCCCCGGCTTTTGAGCTGCGGCAAGGGCGTGGTAGAGATCCACGGCAAGGCCTGCCCTGTGCTGGGGCGGGTGTGCATGGATCAGATGATGGTGGACGTGACCGATGTGCCGGAAGTGCGCGAGGACGATGAAGCCATCCTGTGGGGCGGCACCGTGAGCGACACCGCAGAGACCATTGCCCGCAAGACCGATACCATCCCCTACGAAGTGCTGTGCGGCGTTTCCCGCCGCGTGCCCCGCGTCTACCGCGACCACGGACAGATCGTTGCCGTGGAAGACTGGATCTTAGAAGCATAAAGCTGCCCGGAGGAACTACATGGCAAGAGACAACATCCGCAACTTCTGCATCATTGCACATATCGACCACGGCAAATCCACCCTGTCCGACCGCATTCTGGAACTGACCAAGAGCGTGGACGAGCGCACCATGGAAGACCAGATCCTGGACAACATGGATATCGAGCGCGAGCGCGGCATCACCATCAAGGCCCGTGCCGTGACCATGAACTACACCGCAAAGGACGGAAAGACCTACGAGTTCAACCTGATCGACACCCCGGGCCATGTGGACTTTGCCTACGAGGTCAGCCGCAGTCTGGCCGCCTGCGAGGGTGCCATTCTGGTGGTGGACGCCACGCAGGGTGTGGAGGCGCAGACGCTGGCCAACACCTATATGGCACTGGAGCACGATCTGGAGCTGGTGCCCATCCTGAACAAGATCGACCTGCCCAGCGCCCACCCGGACGAGGTGGCGCAGGAGGTGGAGGACGTGATCGGCCTGCCCTGCATGGACGCGCCCCGCGTCTCTGCCAAGACCGGCCTGAACATCGATCAGGTGCTGGAGCGGGTGGTCAGCGATATCCCCGCCCCCACCGGCGACCCGGACGCCCCCTTAAAGGCGCTGATCTTCGACAGCATCTACGACAGCTACAAGGGCGTCATCGTCTACATCCGCGTGTTCGAGGGCACGGTGAAGCCCGGCGACACCATCCGCATGATGGCTACCGGCGCAGAGTTCACGCTGGTGGAAGTGGGTCACATGGGTGCCACCTCCCTGACCCCCTGCGCCCAGCTGCAGGCCGGTGAGGTAGGCTACCTGACCGCCAGCATCAAGACGGTGCAGGACACCCGCGTGGGCGATACCGTCACGCTGGCAGAGCGCCCCACCGCAGAAGCGCTGCCCGGCTACCGTCAGGTCAAGCCCATGGTGTTCTGCGGCATCTACCCCGCCGATGGTGCCAAGTACCCCGACCTGAAGGACGCGCTGGAAAAATTGCAGCTGAACGACGCCTCCCTGACCTTTGAACTGGAGACCAGTGCCGCGCTGGGCTTCGGCTTCCGCTGCGGCTTCTTGGGTCTGCTGCACATGGAGATCATTACCGAGCGTCTGGAGCGGGAGTTCGATCTGGACATCATCACCACCACCCCCAGCGTGCGCTACCGTCTGACTTTGACTGACGGCACGGTGGAGATGATCGACAACCCCTCCAGCTACCCGGATCCCAGCAATATCGTCAAGCAGGAAGAACCCTTTGTAGATGTGCACCTGTACACCCCCAACGACTATGTGGGCGGCCTGATGGATCTGTGCCAGAGTAAGCGCGGCGTGCTGATCGATATGAAGTATCTGGACGATGTGCGGGTGGACCTGCACTATGCGCTGCCGCTGGGCGAGATCGTGTACGACTTCTTTGACGCCATCAAGAGCCGCAGCCGCGGCTACGCCAGCTACGACTACGAGTTCAAGGAGTACCGCGAGAGCGATCTGGTCAAGCTGGACTTCCTGCTCAACGGCGACCCTGTGGACGCGCTGTCCATGATCGTGTTCCGGGACAACGCCTACGCCAAGGGACGCCGCATCTGCGAAAAGCTGCGGGACAACATCCCGCGCAACCTGTTCGAGATCCCGGTGCAGGCAGCCATCGGCGGCAAGATCATTGCCCGCGAGACGGTCAAGGCCATGCGCAAGGACGTGCTTGCCAAGTGCTACGGCGGCGATATCACCCGCAAAAAGAAGCTGCTGGAAAAGCAGAAGGAAGGCAAAAAGAAGATGCGTCAGCTGGGCAGCGTTTCCCTGCCCAGCGAGGCCTTTACCGCCGTGCTCAAGCTGGACAGCGACGACGATTGATTTGCGAATATTCCGAAAATATGCAAAAGGGATGCTGCGTGCGCGGCATCCCTTTTTTGATGAAAACTCCCTGAGATGACTGAGAGGATTTTTAATTGTGAAATCCTCTCATGACAGAGATGCACTCTTTGCTTTTCCTATTAAATATGTTATAATTTATTCATATATCAGTTTTTGTATCCGTTTTTGGAGAGATGGGCTGCGGTCTTGCCGCGTCCTTCTTCCTGCAACGTTCCCCGGCAGAAAGGATGTGGCCGTTATCAAATCAAAGCACGGAAAAGGCTCTGCGCACAACAGCAGACACACGCAGCTCAACGGCAGCGTACAGGCGTCGAAACCCCGCTGGCGGCAGGTGCTGCTGACGGTGCTGGTTCTTGTTGCCCTGCTCGCCCTGATGGGCGGGGCGCTGTGGCAGAATATCTGCTATAACCGCACCCACTACACCGCAGAGTTTTATCAGATCCACTCCCGCAAGCTGACCCAGAGCTGCCGGGTCGTTTTTCTCACCGATCTGCATCTGCGGGAGTACGGGGCAGATAACTGTGAGCTGGTGCAGGATGTCCGCAGCCTTGCCCCGGATCTGATCTTGCTGGGCGGCGACTTTGTGACCTACGGCGAAGGCACCAATTATGATAATATGCTTTCCCTGTGCCGCCAGCTGAGCGAGATCGCTCCGGTGTGCGGCGTGCTGGGCAACCACGAGGACGAGTTGTATTTTCTGGATAACGACCGGGAGCTGGTGGAAAAGTTCACCGCCGCCGGGGTGACCATCCTGCGCAATCAGGAGGCACGCTATACCGTCCACGACAATGTTATCAGCATTCTGGGCGTGGAGGGCAGCCCGGCAGATTTTTATAACTACGGTGCCAGCACCTTTATGGACAGCGTGGAGCCGCAGACAGACTACGACCTGCGCATCTGTCTGGCACATATCCCCACCTACTTTACCGAGCATCTGGAAAATTATTCCTTTGAGCTGGGGCTGGCCGGGCACACCCACGGCGGCATCGTGCATCTGCCGAAGATCGGCCCGCTTTACAGTGCCGAGGAGGGCTTTCTGCCCGACTATGCCGGGGGCAGCTATACGCTTGCCAACAATGCCACCCTCATCGTAAGCCGGGGACTGGGCGATTCCAGCCGGGTGCCCCGCATCAACAACGTGCCGGAGCTTTCGGTCATTGACATCGACTAAGCAGTCTGCGCTGCGCGTGCAGGCCGCTGCAAAAGGGTAGAATGCCATGGATGACATCAAAGAAAAGATCAAACAGGCGCTGCGCCATATCTGGACAAATAAATACCGCCTGTTTCTCTGCCTGCTGACCTTATGCTGTCTGTTCGGGCTGATCCACTATTTCAAAAGCGCGGACAGCGCCACTGCCAGCATCTCCTTCAATTACTCCGAGGCATCGCTGGGCATGAACCCCAACAAGACCCGCTTCAACGCCTACGAGATCGTGTCGGACGAGGTGATGGAGCGCGCCATCCGGCGGGTAGGCCTGCAGGACAGCCTGACTGCCTCCCAACTGGCCGCGTGTCTTTCCCTGAGCCCGGACGGCACCGGCAGCGCCAACGGCAGCGAGTATATCAGCACCAACTACTATCTTTCCATCAACACCCGCAAGCTGAACCTTGGCAGCCGCAAGCCCCTGGATCTTTTGCAGAGCGTGTGCGAATCTTACCGGGAGATCTTTCAGAGCAGCTACTGCGACAACCAGAACCTGCTGAAGGAAAAGCTGGAAGTGACCACCAGCTGCGAGCCCTATCTGCGGCTGAACGAGCTGGAGGTGCGCGCCGCAGGGCTGAACCGCTACCTGAACGCCCGTCTGGGGGAAAATAAAAGCTTTACGGACGAGACAAACCCCGACCCTTCCACCAACAACTTTACCACGCTGGGCAAAATGATCAACAATCTGGTGGATTACGACCTGCCCAACGCCATGGCCTTTGTCATTGAGGGCGGTGTTGCCCGCGACCCGTCCATGCTGACCAGTATTCTGGAATACAAGAACAAGATCGACGATATCTCCATGCGCACCCAGCTGGCCTACTATGATGCGGATAAAAAAGGCATTTCCATCTACGAAAAATCCATGACCTCCATCATGATGATTCCCACCGTGGACGAAGCAAGTGAATACTACATGTCTCGCACCAAGACCGCCATGGACGCGCTGGCGCGCTCGGCAGACAGTTCTCTGTCCGATGCCACCGACTACCAGTCCGAGATCGTAAGCACGAATTATGTGATCCAGAAGATCCGGGAACTGGATGCCGGCCAGCCGCGTCTGGCCGAGGCACAGGCCATGGTGAACAAGCTGGAAACCGCCATCAACGAGATCTCGGAGCAGCTGTTCGTGCTGGATAAGGCCTATATCAAGTATAAATCCCAGAACTATATCACCTTTACCTACGGCTCGGCCTCCTTCCTCCAGCGGCTGAGCCTGAAAAAGACCCTGATGGAGTCCGTTGCCGTGATGGTGGGCGGTGCATGGCTGCTCCACCAGCGCAAACGCAGAAAGGCAGGGCACCGCAAATGAAAAAGTTTGAGATCCTGCGCTATCTGAAGCGTTTCAGCCTGCTGATTTTTCTGGTGTCGCTGGCAGGTGCGGCCGCCATCTATCTGTATGCGGACGGCAAGCAGCAGTACACCGCCTCGGTCATCATCCGCTATACCAACAGCGGCATCTCCGACGGCCTGACCCCGGACGGCAGCGCGCTGGACGTCAACGAGATCTACTCCTCCACCGTCATTTCGCAGGCCATGGATGCACTGGGCGCTTCCGGGCGGCTGAGCACCATCCGCTCCAACATCTCGGTGACCCCCGTGATCTCGGAAGATCAGCAGACCATCAACGAGGCCCTGCTGAATAAAGGCGAAGAGGCGACCTATTTCCCCGATACCTACAAGGTGAGCCTTGTGGTGGACGGGGATCAGGGCGCGGGCTATGCCCGCAATATGCTGGATGCCATCATCCAGAGCTACTGCACCTATTACACCGAAAAATATGTGGAGCAGAAGCTCTCGCTCAACCCCTCGTCCAGCCTGCTGGACAACGGCTACGACTACTACGAGTGCATCCGCATTCTGGAAAACGATACCAACGAGATGCAGGACTATCTGCTGAGCAAGCGGGAGCACTACCCCAATTTCCGCTCCTCCCGCACCGGTTACACCTATGCAGACCTGTGCGATATCTATTCCGACTTCAAAAAATACACCATCCCGGCGCTGTACGCCTATGTGCTCAACGGCCCGCAGGTGCGGGACGGCACGGTGCTGCAGGAATATCTGGCCAACAGCATCGAAACTGCAAAGCAGACCGAGCAGATCACCACCGAGCAGCGGGACAGTCTGTGGAGCCTGACCGATCAGTATGTGTACAAAAACGCCGACCTGCTGAAAAACTACTTTACCGACCGGGGCGAGGTGGTGTCCTCGGACTACATCCTGAACAACATCGAGCTGGAAGGCGCGGGCGATAAAGCGCAGACTACCTACGACGGTCTGGTGCTGAAGCTGGTGTCGCTGGAACAGCAGGTGGCTGCCAGCCAGATCGACCGGCAGTTTCAGGAAGAGATCCTGCAAAGCTTCCGCAACGTGGATTTTGGCGGCACAGACGAGCAGCACGCCCGGATGACCGAAATGATCAACGACTACGAAGCGCAGCTGAAAAACTACTACGAGATCATCAATACCAGCAGCAAGGAACTGAACCTGTACATCAGCGCGGATTATCTGAAGATGATCAGCTCGGTGCGGGTGGCTGCCGCCATCAATGTCAAGTTGTACCTGATGCTGGCGCTGGTGCTGTTCTTTGTCATCGGCTGCTGCGGTGCGGTTCTGATGGGCCGCATCTCGGATGTGGTGGATTATCTGCTGTATATAGACAAAAAGACAGGCCTGCCCAACCGCGAAAAGCTCAATGTGTACATCACCAGCATGGCCGACCGCATCCTGCCGGAGGACTATACCTGCTTTGCCCTGCAGCTTGACAACCTGACCGAGATGAGCCGCCGCTTCGGCTACACCGTAGGCGACGGCATCCTGAAGGATTTTTCCGGTCTGGTGCAGCTGATGGGCGACACCGACGGCATGGTGGGCTACAACGGCGTGGGCAAGTTCCTTGCCTTCTTTGATGAATGCAGCAGCCGGAAGGCGGAAGTCATGATCCGCATCCTGCAAGGTCAGGTGGACGAGTACAACAAGCTGAACCCGGAGTACCCCATCCTGTTCACCGCTGCATGGGCTACCTCCTCGGAGGAGGAGCTCTACCATGTGCGTGACCTTGTGCGCTGCGCGCAGAAAAAGATGTCCCTGATCGCAGAGGCAAGCGGCTCGGTCCTTGCCGGAATGGAGCGTGGTGAATCATGATCCAGAACCGACGCGCTTACCAGCTGATCCACTGCCGCACCCGCAGCCGTCTGCTGGCGGGCGCTGCCGCCGTGTGCGGCGCAGCCTGCGGCTACGCAGACCTTGGGCTGTACCATCTGCTGCACCGGGGCGGCGCACCGCTGCCGGACAGCACCCAAGCCGACCGCGCCGCGCTGGCAGCGCTGTGCCCAAAGCCCGCAGCGGAGGAGATCTGCCCGCCGCTGCCGCCGCAGGACCCGGCGGTGACCCTTTCGGTCATCGTGCCGGTGTACAACGGCGAGTCCACCATCGGCCCTTGTCTGGACAGCATTTTGCAGCAGGAGACCGGCTGCACTGTGCAGCTGATCGTGGTGGACAGCGATTCCACCGACGGCACAGCCGCCGTGCTGGAACGCTACCGGGCACTGCCCGGAGTGGTGCTGTGCAATTGCAGCGCGCCCCGCAGCGCCGCCGCCGCCCGCAACGAGGGGCTGCGCCACGCCGTGGGCCGCTGGCTGATGTTCGTGGACAGCGACGACCTGTTATTGCCCAGGGCCATCCGCACCCTGCTGGAGGCCGCACAGCGCCTTGACGCCGATGTGGTGCAGGGCGGCTGGCAGTACCTGTACACCGACGGCACCCACGGCCCGGTGCAGCGCTATCCGGCGGCAGTTTATACCGGAGCTGCCGCACCGGAGCGGTTCGAGCTGCCCGGGATGCCATGGGGCAAGGTGTACCGGCGGGAGCTGTTCGCACAGGTGCGCTTCCCGGCTTACTATACCTGTTTTGAGGATGCCATCATCCATTTTCTGGTATTCCGGCTGGCAAAGACCGTGGCCTCTGTGCCCGAAATGGTCTATCTGTGGCGCAAAAACCCTAAGGGGCTTACCGCCACAAGCCAGCACCGCCCTGCCGCCGTGCAGAGCTACTGGATCATAGAACAGCTGGCAGCGCAGGATGCTGCGCTGGGCTTACCCCACGATGCACTGTACCGCTGCACCCTGACGCTGCAGCTTTCGGCTTTCTGCTATGCCACCGTATCCGGCCTGCCGCCGGAAACGCAGCAGGCTGTTTTCCGGCTGTGCTGCGCTTTGTACGCCAAGGCGCTGCCGCAGGAGGGCGCACTGCCCCGCCCTGCCCGCTGGGGCGCACGGGCGCTGCGGCAGCAGGACTTTGGACTGTGGTGCCGTTACGGCAGAAGATTTCAGTTGTTATAATGTAAGGAGTACACATGATACGAGTGCTGCATTCGGTCAGCAATATGGACCGCGGCGGGATCGAGACCATGCTGATGAACTACTACCGGCATATCGACCGCGAAAAGGTCCAGTTTGATTTTATCGTCAACAAGAAAAAGCCCGGCGATTACGACGACGAGATCCGCCGTCTGGGCGGGCACATCTACCAGAGCCCGGGGCTTGACCCGCTGCACTACCCGGCGTATCTGCGCTTTGTGCAGCAGACCGTGGCTGCAGACCCCCGCATCCGCATCCTGCACGCCCACAACGAGGCAATGGGGCTGTATGCCCTGAAGGGCGCGGAGAAGGCGGGGCTGCAAGTGCGCATTGCCCACGCCCATAACATCTGGATCGTCCGGGACTACAAGTGGCCGCTGAAGATGTTCTGCAAGCAGCTGCTGCCCGGCGCCGCCACCCACCTGTGGGCCTGCGGCCGGGATGCGGGCATCTACTACTTTGGCAAAGCGGACTGGGAGCGCCGGGGACAGATCATTCCCAACGCCATCGAGCCGGAGACTTTCCGCTTCTCCCCCGCCGTCCGCGCCGAAATGCGGGCGCGCTACGGGCTGGAGGACCGGGTGGTGCTGGGTCATGTAGGGCGCTTTGATATCCGCAAGAACCACGAGCGTCTGCTGGAGATCTTTGCCGCCTTTTTGCAGCTGGAGCCCCGGGCGATGCTGGTGCTCATCGGCACCGGCAGGCTGGAGCAGGCTGTCCGCGCACAGGCGCAGACGCTGGGCATCACAGACCATATCCTGTTTGCCGGGCTGCAAAGCAATGTGGCAGACTGGTACCAGCTGATGGATCTCTTCGTCATGCCCTCCCGCTTCGAGGGTCTGCCGGTGGTGGGCATCGAGGCGCAGGCCGCCGGGCTGGAGTGCGTATTTTCGGACGCAGTGCCGGAGGAGGTTCTGCTTTCGCCCCGCGCCATCCAGATCCCGCTTTCCGCCAGCAATGCAGACTGGGCGGCCAGCTTGCAGCGGATGCTCCGCCAGCCCTGCGACCGCTCTGCCGGTGCAGAACTGATCCGGCAGGCGGGCTACGATATCAACATCGCCGCTGCCCGCTTGCAGCAGCAGTACCTGCAGCTGGGCGGGCAGGCGTAACCCCCGGCGGCTGCGGGAACACCCACTACAAAAGGAGAGCCCTTTTTCATGCGCACATTGGATCAGATCCTGACCAAAAAGGATTACAACCGAAAAACTCCGGCCTCTTTGTTTTATAAGGACAGCCCGCTGTGGCAAAGGCTGCTGACGATCGGCTGCGTGGTCTTTCTGTCCTGTGCCGCGCTGGGAGAGTGGAAAGAGCTCAACGGCACGCTGGGCGGTCTGCCTAAGGCCATCTCGCTGGGGGTAATCGGGCTGGCGATACTGTACACCCTGTTTTACCCGGACGAAAAGCGCCTCCGGGAGATATGGAAGCCCACCTTGCTGTATATGTCCCTGATGGTGGCGCTGTTTTTCTGGTCGCTGGTCATCTGGCTCGAAAGCTTTGCCGCAGTGTCCTCCATGATCCGAAGCTGCTCCAAGATCTTGTTCCAGAGTATTGCCATCCTTACTGCCGTGGCGCTGGTCTATCTGTTCCGGGAAAAGGCCATTGAGCTGTTCACCATCAGCATCTGCATTGCCAACGGTGCCATCATGCTGCTGAACATCCCCACCTACGGTCTTGCGGCCAGCATCCAGTCTCTCATCACCTGTCTGGTCACCTTTGGCGATGCGGTCGGCTATGCCCGGCAGCTGGAGATCCACGACCTGACCTTTGTGTTCGGGCAGATGGTTTTGTACTACGCCGTTTTTGCGCCTCATACCACCCAGCAGGAAAAGCGCAAGCGCTGGCTGTATCTGCTGGCCTGCTGCTGGTTCTTTATGGTCGGCATGAAGCGTATCGCCATCCCGGCGGTGATCCTGTTCATCCTGATCGGGTTGCTTTTACGCAAGCGCAAGATGCCTGATTGGTTCTACCCGGCGGTGGGCGTGTGCTGCATCCTGTTTTTTCTGGTGTTCCTCTATTGCGTACGCAATGGTATCGTTACAGCGCTCCTGCTGCGCTTTGACATCGATATGATGGGACGGGACTACCTGTGGGGCATGGCAAACCCCTACTATGAATTTTCCATCACCTATATCGGCCACGGCTTTGAATATGTGGATACCATCATTGCCAAGTGGTACCATGCGGGGCTCATCAACAACCCCTATCCCTTCCACAACGACATCCTGAAGGTCTTTGTGGAGATGGGCTTTCCGGGCTTTCTGCTCTGGTCCGGTATCCAGTATGTTCTGACTCCGCTGTTCTGGCAGCACTACGCAGACCAGCAGACCACGCTGCTGTATATGTGCGAACTGGGCTATATGACAGTGACCTATCTGACCGACAACACCTCCTTTTATTTCTGGAGCACGATGGCGCTGCGTCTGGTCGCGTTTTCCTACGCCATGGAGCGCAAAAAGCCTCCGGAGCCCAAGGTATGGGTACCGGTCAGCCGACAGGAAATGCGGGATCGCATCCGTATTCTGATGCAGGAAGGGTAACAGAGATGACACAAACCACCAAGCGTCTGGATCACATCGACATCGCCAAGGCTATCGGCCTGCTGCTGGTGATCTACGGCCACACTTTTCGGATGTCCATGCGCACCGCCTACCCGTGGTGCGCGTTCTCTTATACCTTTGTTTACCGGTTCCACGTCCCGCTGCTGTTTCTGCTCTCCGGCATGGGCTGCACCCTGACCGCACAGAAGAACCGCAGCCTTTCCGCCCGGCAGTTTTTGCACAAAAAGGCACACAGTCTGCTGCTGCCATGGGGCGTGTACTCAGTCTTTTTGTACCTGCTGTTTTATCTGGCAGACCGGCTGCCGCCGGTGCAGGCCCTGCTGTCAGGCAGTGTGTACCAGCTGCGGCAGCCTGCGGAATATCTCTGGCTGATGCTGCGCAACGAAAACCCATACGGTTTTCATCTGTGGTATCTGCCCACCCTGTTCTGGTTTGTCCTCACGGCATGGCTGCTGGACAAAGCCCTGTCCCCGGCGGCAGCCCGGACGGTAAAACTGGTGCTGGTGGTAACGCTGCCCGTGTGCTACCAACTGTTTTTTACCGACTGGTTCTGGGCGGTAAAAAGCTGCTTCCAACAGGGCGCGTTTTTCTTTCTGGGCTGCGTGCTCCCGCGTGAAAAAGCTGAGCAGCACGCAAAGCCGCTGGTGCTTTTTGGTGCTTTGTGCGGCCTGTGGGTGGTGTGGGGCGTGCTGTCTCCCACTGCGGCCCGGACGGACGGCCTGCTTGCAGAGGCTGTGTGCTCATGGGTGGACTATTTTGCGGTCTGCGGGTTCTGTGTGGGCATCTGGGCAGCATGTGTGCTGCTGCAAGCGCCCCTGCGGCGGCTGGTCCCGCTGGGAAAGCATTCTATGCTGTTCTACCTGTATCATCAGCCCTTTTGCTGCGCAGTGCTGGGGCTTGTGCTGTATGCCAAGCTGGGCATCTCTGCGGGCGGGACGGTACTTGCCTGCTGTGCGGCCAGTCTGTTGATGCCGTATCTGTTCCATCGGTTAGCCGGTCGGCTGCATCTGCGGCCGCTGCTGCAGCGGCTCGGTCTGCCGGGATAATAAAAACCAAGGAGTTTGGATCATGCCCTGTATCTCGTTTATACTGCCCATCTACAATATGGAGCGCCTGCTGCCCCGGGCTCTGCGGGCTCTGCGGGCGCAGACCCTGACCGACTTCGAGGCCATCCTCATTAACGATGGTTCTAAGGACGGCAGCGCCGCGCTTTGCGCACAGGCCGCTGCCGAGGATGCCCGGTTTCGCTTCATCGACCAGCCCAACGGCGGCGTAGCCGCCGCCCGCAATGCGGGTCTGGATGCCGCCCGGGGAGAATACATCTTTTTTCTGGATCCGGACGACTGGGTGGAGCCGGACGCCGCAGAGCTGCTGTACAACGCCGCCCGGGCTGCGGATGCGGATTGTGTGGAGTTCGGGCTGTTTTACGATCACTGCGATGAGACCGGGCAGCTGCTGCACACACAGACCAGCCGCTGCACCTTTCCCGGCGTGTACCGGGGCGAACCCTTCAAGGAGCATTTCGACGAGATGGCCTCCTCCTATCTGGTCATCAACAAGCTGTTCCGCCGGGCGTTTCTGGAGCAGCACCATCTGCGCTTTCCCTGCCATCAGCTGGGGGAGGACGGGCTGTTCTTCGTAGCCTTTTATCGTCAGGATCCCGGCTGTCTGGTGGTGCTGGAAAAGCCGCTGTACCACTACACGATCGCCCGGCAGGGCAGCCTGTCCAACAGCTACCACCCGGAGCGGCTGGAGGATAACTTCTACCTCAGCGATGCGGTGTGGGACACCGTTACTGCGTGGGGTTTGCAGGACAGCCCCCTGCACCGCACAAAAGCGAGCTACTGCACCATCCGCGACCTGATGATGGGGGTCAAGAACCTTGGGTGCAGTCCGCTTTCCCTCGCTGAACAGACCGCATGGCTGCGCAGCACCCTGCAAAAGCCCCGGGTGCGCACGGCGGTGCGCAGCACCCCGCTGCACGCCATGCAAAGCCGGAACGACCGAGTCAAGCTGCTGCTGCTCAAACTGCGGCTGTACCGCACGGTGCTGCTGCTCTGCGGCGCAAACCAGAAAAACTGAAAGGAAAAAAACTGATGAAATATAAGCTTCTGCGGGCGCTGTGCTACCTGAAAGAGCTGCTGGCCATGCTGCTGTGCAAGCTGCTGGGTACGGTGTGCCGTGCCTTTAGTCCCACATACCGGGGCATCTGGCTGGTGGGCGAGCGCGGCACCGATGCCCGGGACAACGGCTACTGGTTCTACCGGTATCTGCGCACGCAGCACCCGGAGCTGCACACCTATTATGTCATCACCGCCGACAGCCCGGACGCTGCAAAGATCACCGCACTGGGCGGTGCAGTGCAGCGGGGCAGCTTCCGGCATTATCTGCTGTACTACTGCGCCGACTATCTGGTGGGCACCCATGTGCAGCCCTGCGCACCGGATCTGATGGTGCATTATCACCTTGCCGCGAAAGGTCTCCGCGCCCGGGGCAAACAGGCATTCTTGCAGCATGGCGTCATTATGAGCGAGATGCAGTGGATGCACCGGGAAAATCTGTATCTGGATCTCTTTGTCTGCGGCGCAAAGCCGGAATACGAGTACATCCGGGATACCTACGGCTTTGCGCCGCAGGTGACGCGCTATCTGGGGCTGGCACGCTGGGATAACCTTTTGCAGGCCGGGCAAGCCCCCTGCAAAAAGATGATCCTGCTCATGCCCACATGGCGGGGCTCCCACTACCCGGAGGGCGAGGCTTTTCTGGATACGCCGTACTACAAGGCTTTTGACAGCCTGCTGAACAGTGCCCGCCTTGATGCACTGCTGGAGCAGCACGGCTATACGCTGGTCTTTTACCCGCATATTGAGATGCAGAAACACCTGAGCCGGTTCCATGCACCGTCAGCGCGGGTGGTGCTGGCCGATAGCTCTATGTATGACGTGCAGCAGCTGCTGCTGGATTGTGCCCTGCTCATCACGGATCATTCCAGTGTCTTTTTTGATGTGGCCTATCTGGAAAAGCCGGAACTGTACTATCAGTTCGACGAAGCGGATTATCAGCGGTATCACTATCAGAAAGGGTATTTCGATTTTGCACGGGATGGCTTTGGCCCGGTGTGCACCACCGAGGAAGCGCTTTTGCAGGCGCTGGAAACCGCTTTGCAGAGCGGGATGCAGATGCCGCCGGAATACAAAGCCCGGACGGCGGCCTTTTTCCCGCTGCGGGATACTCAGAACTGCGCCCGCACCTACGAGGCCATCTGCGGCCTGTGACCGGTGCACAAGAACCATTTACGCAAAAAGCCCCCCGCTGCCAGCTGGCAGCGGGGGGCTTTGTTACCGATTTAAAATAAAATCAGCGCTTAGTTCTGCTTCATGCGAGCGAAGCAGTCAGAGCAGTAGACCGGACGGTCCTCACGGGGCTGGAAGGGAACCTTGCAAGCCTTGCCGCAAGCTGCGCAGACAGCATCGAACATCTGACGCTCACCGCTGTTGCTGCGTGCGCCGCCGTTCTTGCGGGCGTCACGGCAGGGCTTGCAGCGCTGGGGCTGGTTCTCGAAGCCGCGAGAAGCGTAGAATTCCTGCTCGCCGGCAGTCCAAACAAATTCCTTACCGCAGTCCTTGCAGACCAGAGTCTTGTCTTCAAACATAGTAGTATCTCCTCTTTAGTTAGTTCTTGCCCACGGAAGGATTGTAACCATACCTTTGGTTTTGGGACCATCGCGCTGATCAGTAAGCTTACCAGGGGCTTGAATAGATAAACGCCCTCGGATTGAGGACTTTCCTATTGTACCGTTATTTTTGAGATTTGTCAACCAAAAAACAACTGTTCGCCCTTTTATTTGTACACATGGCACAAACCGGCAGCATATATTTGGGTAAAATCACCGCCTTAAGATGGAAAAGCGGCGTGCCGCACAGGGTTTGTGCAGCGGCAGATAATTTATGATTTGTGGTTCAGAAACACCTGCGGGTGTTTCTGAACCACTTTTTCACACAAGCAAAAAGGGGCTGCCGCACACTCTGTGCAGCAGCCCCTGCAAAGCCCTTTGGAAAAGGCTTACTTCTCGTCGATGACTTCCTTGGTGTCGCGGGCGATCATCAGCTCCTCGTCGGTAGCAATGA
>ERZ1034713.883-NODE-883-length-15149-cov-44.102955_pt1 | contig 15149 bp, 9 predicted proteins | sample MGYA00520692_ERZ1034713 | MGnify/ENA primary metagenome ERZ1034713 (study PRJEB33766, sample SAMN09781717) | gut metagenome | biome: gut microbiome | host: Homo sapiens | place: Madagascar | study: EMG produced TPA metagenomics assembly of the PRJNA485056 data set... | reverse complement strand
AGATTAAGAAACTGGGCGCACTGCTGGTATCGGCGGCACTGTGCGCTGGCATGGCAGCTCCCGCCTTTGCCTTCGAGGGCGAAGCCGCCCCGGTGGAGCAGCCGGTTCTGCCGGAGGTGGTGGAGGATATTGTCACCGTCACGGACGAAACCTCTGGTGCCCTGACCCCGGAGGGTAACCTGACGCTGGTGGACGACTATCACACCTCTTACTCGGACGGCTCTGGACAGCAGTTCATTACGCTGGTGTCGAAGTCCGGCAGCACCTTCTATCTGGTCATCGACCGCAACGCTAAGGGGCAGCAGACCGTCCACTTTATGAACCTCGTGGATGAGAGCGACCTTCTGGCTCTGATGGAGGAAGAAGATGCGGATGCCTATACCGCTGAAAAGAAAGCGGCGGCGCAGGCGGAACAGGACAGGCTGAAAGCCGAGGAAGAAGCCAAGAAAGCCGCAGAAGAAGCGGCGGCATCCGGCGAGGAACAGCCCAAGGAAAACAAGGTCACAAAGATCGCATCCGGCTTTCTGGGCGTAGTCGTGCTGATTGCGCTGGCGGCAGGCGGCGGCTTCTATGCTTTCACAAAGCAGAAGCAGAAAAAGCAGGCCGAAAAAGAAGCCCTCGACCCCGATGCAAACTACACCGAGGACAAGGGCAATTTTGAGATTCCGACCGATGTGCCGGACGAGGACGAAACCCCGGACGAGCAGGACACCGAACCCATCTGATTTTAAGGCGGCATTTTGCCGCCGTACATATTGCAATCAGAAACAGATTGGAGAGATTCTTATCGCAAAATTAGTCATGGCGGAAAAGCCATCCGTCGCTATGTCCTATGCAAAAGTCCTTGGTGCCACCAGCCGTCAGGACGGCTACCTTGAGGGTAACGGCTATCTCGTCAGCTGGTGCGTTGGTCATCTGGTGGAACTTGCTCCGCCCAATGTCTACGATGCCAAGTACGTCAAGTGGAGTATCGCAGACTTGCCCATCCTACCGCAGAAGTGGCAGTATCTGGTGTCTGCCAGCACCAAAAAGCAGTTTGGCATTTTGCAAAAGCTGATGCACCGCCCGGATGTGGAGAGCATTGTGAACAGTTGCGATTCCGGACGTGAGGGAGAACTGATCTTCCGACTGGTCTATGAACAGGCTGGATGTAAGAAGCCTGTTTCTCGCCTGTGGCTGTCCAGCATGGAGGAAAACGCTATCCGGGAGGGCTTTGCCCACCTCAAACCGTCAACTGAATACGATGCGCTGTACAATGCAGCACTCTGCCGGGAACGTGCCGACTGGATGGTCGGCATCAATGCGTCCCGGCTTTTTTCGTGCCTGTACAACCAGCCCTTGGCGGTGGGGCGTGTTATGACCCCGGTGCTTGCCATGACGGTGGTGCGGGAAGCCGCCATTGCCGCCTTTGTGCCGGAAAAGTTCTACACCGTAGAACTTGAACTGACCAGCGGATGCACGGCATCCAGCCGCCGCATTCCCGAAAAATCCGTTGCCGAAAACCTGCTGGAAGCCTGCCGAAAGGAGATGGTAGCAACGATCCAGCGCATCACCCGCAAGGAAAAGTCCGAGAATCCACCATCGCTGTATGATCTGACCACCCTTCAGCGGGACGCTAACCGCTTGCTGGGGTACAGCGCACAGCAGACTTTGGACTATGTACAGAGCCTGTATGAGAAGAAACTTACCACTTATCCCAGAACTGATAGCTACTATATCACTGACGATGACGAGGAAATGCTGGAGGAACTGACTGAGGAGTTGGAGGATTTTCTCGACATTGCCTCGGCAGATGTGGACGAGGCTGTGCCCCGGACACGGCGCACCGTCAACCGGGAAAAAGTCACCGATCACCACGCTATCCTGCCCACTCGCAGTATGCTGCAAGCAGATCTGGACGCACTGCCCAAGGGCGAGCAGAACGTCCTGAAACTCATTATCGCCCGGACGCTGATGGCGGTCAGCAAGCCCTTCCGGTATCTGGAAACCCTGCTGACCACCGAATGTGCTGGAGAGGAGTTTACTGCCAAAGGTAAGGAGATTCTGGAGGAAGGCTGGAAAGCGGTGGAGCGCAAGGTGCTGGCAGATATCCTGAACCGGAAACAGGAACTCACCGCCCTGCCCAACGCAGCGGAAAACGAGTGCGGCATCCTCAATGCTGAACTGAAAGAAGGTCAAACGTCCCCGCCGAAGCATTTCACCGAGGACCTTCTACTTCATGCGATGGAAACCGCCAGTGCAGACAGTATGCCGGAGGGTGTAGAGCGTCAGGGCATCGGCACTCCAGCCACCCGCGCCGCAACTATTGAAAAATTGGTGCAGAAGGGTTTTCTGGAGCGCAAGGGCAACAAGAAAACCAAGGTGCTGCTGCCCACGGATAAGGGAAAAGCCCTCATCACTGTGATGCCCGAAGAAATCCAATCCCCGGAAATGACCGCCGATTGGGAAACAAAGCTGCTGCAAATCGAACGTGGCGAAATGGAGCCGAGCGAATTTATGACCGAGATCAATACGATGATTACCGAACTGGTAAAGAACACGGAAATGAAAAAAGGAGCGAATGCACTTATGAAAAGCAAGATTATTGGTGTCTGCCCGAACTGTGGTAAGCCTGTCGTGGAGCGTGAAAAAGGCTGGTTCTGCGAGAACCGGGAGTGCCGTTTTGTCCTGTGGAAGGACAATGCGTTCTTCAAGCGTCTGGGCAAGCGGCTGGACGCTCATGTGGCGGACAAGCTGCTGCGGGATGGTCGTGTCCGCTTGAAGGACTGCAAGAGTGCCAAGGGCAAGACCTACAATGCCACCGTGCTGCTGTCCTGTGAAGCCGATGGCCGCAGCAAGTTTTCGCTGGAATTTGAAGATGGGTGCTGATGGAACAGATAAAAGAAGCGGTCTACCTTATCAATGATGAACGCTATCTGCATCTCCGGGAAAACGGTGCAGGGGTCGGCTTTGCCACCTATAACAAGGTAACTGGAGAGCCGCTGGAAAGTGGGCAGATCTCGGAAAGGAATCTGCCGCCGGATGGACGGAACGCCATTCCTGCAGCCCGGAACTGGTATCTGTTTGAACTTTCGGACGATGACCGCAAGGTCATCCAACAGGAAAGCGTAAAGATCCTCGAAAACATCCCGCAGGCGGGCATCGGCAGGCGGCGCATCTGGGAGCCGGAAACGCTGCCGAAGGATATTCGTCTCATCAACAGCCACTATGATGACCTCTATCGCATTCCAGATGGCGGCGTGATTCAGGTGGATTACCCGGATGGGCGCAGTTTTACGGCACGGGTGGAACATCTGGATGATTACCACTTTGACATGGGCGGTCTGGGCAATGTGTTCCACATCTGCCAGTTTGCCGAGGTCATGGAACGAAACCATGCAGACTTCTACCCCGAAATTCAGACACAGGACGAGCAGGCGGCGTGGGAACTGGGCGGCAAAGGCTACCTTGCAATCCAGTCCTGTGAGGATGGATGGGACTACACCCTCTACCACAGCGATTATTCTGTGATGGACGGTGGGCAGCTGGATGCCCCGGAACTGACCATTCAGGAAGCCCGTGAGCAGATTCTGGAAACTCACCACATGGAAAAGGGGCGACGGCTGTTGCAGGACTACGATGCCGTCATGGACAAAGTTGCGGAAGCCGAGGAGCTGAGTGCAGACCATCGCCCTTCCACACTGGAAAAGCTGGCAGAACTGGCAAGTGATACGTCTGCGCCAAAATCCTCTGCACGTTCTGCACCGGAACTGTGAGGTGGACGATGCAGCAAAAATGGAACCAGAATTTTGACGGCGAACCCATGGCGGACATCCCGCAGAAATTTCTGAACGCAGGGTGCGATGTTTATATGGTGATGCAGCTGCGGCATGACGAAAAAATCCTCGATGAAAGATTTGCTTCCATGCGGGAACTGAATCGTCAGGGCAAAACGCCAGACCCGAAGCATTATAAGGTCACCTACTATGCTGATCTGCCCGCCATGTGGCAGGATGTGCCGAACAACGAGATTTTGGAAGAACTATTTCAGATGTTCAACCTCTCCCGTCCGCAGGATTTTGAGGGACACAGCCTGTCGGTCAGCGATGTGATCGCACTCAAACGCAATGGCGAGGTGTCTGTGCATTATGTGGACAGCATCGGCTTCAAGGAACTGCCGGGGTTTCTGGATAAAAAGCCGGAGCGCCTTTCTGTTCTGCAAAACCTCAAGGAGAAGTGCGCTGCCCCGGAGTGCAATCCCACCGTCTGCCGGAAAGCGAGGGATGGACATGAACTTTAACCATGAGGAACTGATGCTGATGATGCTCTACAACTCCGGCACCCGGCTGGGGCTTATCCACGAGTTGCGGCTGATGCAGTGCTACCTGATGCCCGATGAGACCGCCCTGCGGGAACTGTCAGAGGGCGTTATCGAAAAGCTGAAACTGCTGACCGATGCAGAGTTTGCCGAACTGGAATTTCCCCCGGACTGATTATTGCCGCCTACGGGCGGCGTACATATCCTCTTTTGTATCAGTCTACAATGTGATATACTTACTTTGATAGGATTGCTGGGAAAGCATGTATGTCTTTATGACTTATACGTTTCAAATCCATTTGTTGCAGCCGGAATTTGTAAAAGGTGTCAAAAGAAAGTGGGGTTGTAAAAATTGAAAAAGCACATTCACAATCCGTACAAGGTTAACTGGAAAATGTATGGTTTAATTGGTGGAATATCCATATTTGCTATGGTTGCTGCGGTTGTCCAAAACAACGTTACTCACGATTTGATTTCAGACATCATCAAAAACTTAGCATTTGGATGTGTTGCATCCACTCTTGTTGCTTTGTTGATTGAAATTGGCAATATAAAAGAAAAGAACGAGAAATCGGATAGTATTTATGATTCCATATATTGTGATTTGAAGTGTCAAATACTATGGTATGTAGAAACATGGGCATCCCTATGTGCTGTTGCTTACAAGGATAACGATTATTATAATGAAAGACACACTTGGACTGAATGGTATACACTAACAAAAAACAACTTTGCAAAATGTGATGAGCCTCGTCAAAAGCAATTGATGTACTTCTTTACCACTCAACTAATGATTGGTGTTGAGGGAATTGAAAAAGCTCTCAGACAAATAGACAGGCAACGTTATATCTTAAGCATCAACGAAATATATGATGACGAGCTGGAAAAAATTCTCAAGGATTATCGGTTTGAGTTTGATGCAGCAAAAATGACTTTAACAACCGATCCTACTAAAAATGATTTTTGGGGCGCATTTGATGCAATCACTCAGGATTTGTCTCGTTACATATATAATTGGGTAGATATAAGATATTATAATTATTATAAATTCAAGCCCTACGATTTTCCAATGGATAAAACAGAATTACTCCGGGCAATTCGGGAAAGTGAAAAGGCAATAGATAATATCGTGCAATAATTCCTGAATATAAACTTATTGCTTCGTCAGTCTTTACATGAGCGGGCAACCACAAAACGGTTGCCCGCTATTTTTATGCTCAAAAATGGAAGGAGGAACGCTATGCCAAGCAAAACCGAAGAATATCTCGCCCTTGCCCAGCGCACGGCGAACGGCTTGACCAGGTATTGGGAAAGCTGGACGAATTACCTTACCACCGCATCCCGGCTGTACAAGTACCCTTTTGCAGACCAGCTGATGATCTACGCCCAGCGGCCTGATGCCACTGCCTGCGCCAGCTTCGACATCTGGAACAATCGCATGAACCGCTATGTCCGGCGCGGCTCCAAGGGCATCGCACTGTTAGACCAGTCCAGCAGTGTGCCGCGTCTGCACTATGTCTTTGATGTGAGCGACACCGGGGTGCGCCGCAATTCCCGTGACCCGGAGGTGTGGCAGCTCGGCCCCGATCTGGTGCAGCCTGTGTCGGAAATGATTGCCAGAGAGTACGGCGTTTGCCATGAAAGGCTCAGCCAGCAGATTTCTGACCTGACGGGCAAGCTGGTGGATTCCTATTGGGACAACAACAGCGGCGACATTCTCGACATCGTTGACGGTTCGTTCCTGATAGATTATGATGAAGCCGGACAGGAGTTCCAGTTCAAATCTGCCGCCGCAATCAGCATCCTGTATACGGTTCTGGAACGCTGCGGCCTTGAGCCGGACGGTCATTTTGACCGTGACGATTTTCAGGCCATCTTCTCTTTTTCCACGCCTGCCGCCGTGTATGCGCTGGGCACCGCAGTCAGCGAATGCAGCCGGGATGTGCTGCGCAACATCGAACGAACCGTAAAAACGACAATCCGCCGCCGCAATGTAGAAAGGAGCCAGTATGAATACGAACAGCAGGAACGTGACCTACTCGACCGTCGGGGACTACCAGCTCCCGAACCTGATCCTGAACCAGCCCCGGAAGCCGCTGGGCAAGTACGGCAGACTGCGCCGGACTTACCTGATGAAGCATCGCCCGGTGCTGTACAATTCGATGCTCCTGTCGGGGACTCTGCATCCGCACCTGTTGGAAGTGGAACAGACCGCAGAGAGCCAGATGCAGCAGACCATGGAGCAGCTTCTGAAACAGAACCCGGCTCCGAACAAGGAACAGCATCAGATGGGGTGGGTGCAGCACATGAACAGTCTGAAAGCACAGGCCGAGGAACTGGTGCTGAACGAACTGATTTACAGTTAAGTTTCTTCGATGCCCACATTCCCACCGAAGCCAAACAAATTGAATCCATCGACCAAGCGGAGAGCGAAAAATCGCCCTCCGCTTTTGTTTTGTCGCAGGCGGAGATTGAAAATGCGCTGCGGAGAGGTTCCAATGTTGAAGGCAGCAAACTTCGGATATGGAAAATTTATCAGTTGCAGCCTGACCGAAAACTCCGGGCAAAAGCTCTTGCCAAAGAATATGCACCGTATGGCCCCGGCGGTTCTTCACACACTTATCTGGACGGAAGCAGTGGTTGGCTTGACCATGACAGCAAGGGTCTGACGTTTGAGCATTATCCCGACCATCAGAAAGTGCTTCTCCGCTGGGATCGGGTCGAAAAATATATTGATCTGATGATTCAGTCTGACCGCTACCTGTCGGACAAAGAAAGAAGAGCCATCGACTTTCCCCTTGAACTGAACGCCGCCAGTGCAGCCGAATACACTGCATTAAAGGCACAGCACCCGGATACTCTGGTTGGATTTGAAGCTGGCGGCAATTTTATGTTCTATGGAGAAGATGCTGCCAAGGTTGCAAAAGTTCTCAACAGTGCTTTGTTTACGAGAGAAACAGCACTGGGCGAAGTTCAGGTCACAGGCTTTCCACCTAGCTTATGGGCAAGAAAGTCAAAAGAATTGTGGTCTGCGGGCAACGATGTTTACCTTGCTGGATTGAACGAAGATGGGACTCATCACCAGACTAAACATCTGCACAAAGAGGACTATCTGCCCATCGGCTCCATCATCAATATGGATGGCCGGAAATTTCGGATTGACGGAGTGGATTTTGATAAGGGCAAGGTTTCCTTGCAGGATATGGCACTGGCCGACCTGCGGATGCCAATTTTTCGGGAAGAACCGCTATCTGTTGTCCGGGAACTGTACGAGCAGGAACAGGATGTGATGGAACACCCTCTGCCCGATTACAAAGCCGGTGACAATGTTATCGTTGACCTTCCCACCCGAACTATCGAAGGAACAATCGGCTATGTAGGTGAAACCGATGTTCGCATCGACACCAGTGCGCAGGGGCAGTCATGGGATAACGAAGTTATCAATAAGCAACAATTCGAGGACGGTCTGCGGCAGGTTGAGACGGAACTTTCCAACGAGGAACTGGATGCGTTGCCCATCTCTGCCGTGCTGGATGGGAAAGTGCAGACCTTCCCGGATGCTGCTGCCTTGGATGAAGCCCTGAATGCTGAACCTGCGCCGGAGCCTGCCGGGAACTTCCGTATCACGGACGACCATCTGGGTGAGGGCGGCGCAAAGCAGAAGTATGCCCGGAACATCGAAGCTATCCGAACCCTGTTCAAGCTGGAAGAGGAACACCGGGGTGCCACCGCCGAAGAGCAGCAGGTCCTTTCTCAGTATGTAGGCTGGGGCGGTCTGGCGGATGCTTTTGACCCAAGCAAAGATAGCTGGGCAAAGGAATATGCAGAGTTGAAAGGACTGCTCTCCGAGGATGAATACGCCGCCGCACGTTCCAGCACCCTGAACGCCCACTACACCTCCCCGGTGGTGATTCGCTCTATTTATGATGCGGTCGAGAAGATGGGCTTTAAGTCCGGTAATATTCTGGAGCCTAGTATGGGTGTGGGCAACTTCTTTGGAATGCTGCCGGAGACCATGCAGGACAGCCGACTGTACGGCGTAGAACTGGACAGCATCACAGGGCGCATTGCGAAAAAACTGTACCCGCAGGCTGACATTACCGTAGCTGGCTTTGAGACCACAGACCGCCGTGATTTCTACGATTTGGCGGTGGGCAATGTTCCCTTCGGCAACTACAAGGTCAACGATAAGGCGTACAACAAGCTGGGTTTTAGCATCCACAATTATTTCTTTGTGAAAGCCATCGACCAGATCAGACCGGGCGGCATCGTGGCGTTCGTCACCAGCCGCTACACCATGGACAGCAAGGACAGCACCGCCCGCAAGCAGATGGCGGAGCGTGCCGATTTGCTGGGCGCTGTCCGCTTGCCCAACAACGCTTTCCGTGCCAACGCTGGTACGGATGTTGTCAGCGACATTATCTTCCTGCAGAAGCGTGACCGCCCCATTGACCATGAGCCGGACTGGGTGCAGTTGGGCAAAACAGAAGATGGCTTTGCCATCAACCAGTATTTCGTAGACCACCCGGAGATGGTGCTGGGCGAGCTGACTACCGAAAGCACCCAGTACGGTCACGACCTGACCGTTGCGCCCCTTGAGGGCATCAGTCTTGCCGACCAGCTTGCCGAAGCAGTACAGCACATCGAGGGGCAGTATACCGCCGCCGAGGTGGACACTCCCGACATTGCCGAGGAAGAAGCCACCCGGCGCACTCTGCCTGCTGACCCGGATGTAAAAAACTTCTCCTACACGGTGGTGGACGGCGAGGTGTTCTACCGGGAAAATTCCGTGATGACACAGGTAGAACTGTCCGACACCGCCAAGGGTCGTGTCACCGGCATGGTGGAACTGCGGCAGACCGTCAATGAACTGATTCAGCAGCAGTTGGAGGATTACCCGGACGAGGACATCAAGGCGACACAGGAGCGTTTGAACGCCGCCTACGATGCCTTTACTGCCAAATACGGTCTGCTGAACGACCGCAAAAACGGACGGCTGTTTGAGCAGGATTCCTCGTATTATCTGCTCTGTTCGCTGGAAAATCTGGACGAGCAGGGGCAACTTAAATCTAAGGCGGCGATGTTCACCAAGCGCACGATTCGCCCGGAACGCACCGTCACCAGCGTAGATACCCCCAGCGAAGCACTGGCGGTGTCCATCGGGGAGCATGGCAAGGTGGACTTGCCCTATATGGCAGAACTGCTGGGCACTCCCGGTGAGTACGGGCGCATTACTACTGAACTCTCTGGCGTGATCTTCAAGGACCCTGCCGCCGACCCCACTGACCCGGAAGCGGGCTGGCAGATGGCAGACGAGTACCTGTCCGGCGATGTCCGGGCAAAGCTGCGGATGGCGCAGTTTGCGGCAGAGACCAACCCGGAGTTTGTCGTCAACGTGGATGCGCTGACCAAAGCGCAGCCCAGAGAACTGGAAGCCTCTGAAATTGATGTGCGCTTGGGTGCAACGTGGCTTGCACCTGAAATCATTCAAAAGTTTATGACCGAAACCTTCCAGATTCCCTACTATCTGCGTCATGCAGTCAAAGTGAGATATTCTCCGTATACTGCCGAGTGGCGTGTGGAGGGCAAGACTGCCACCGGGCGGGGCGATATTATCTCCTCCGAAACCTACGGCACCAGCCGTGCCAACGCCTATAAGATTCTGGAAGAAACCCTGAATCTGAAAGATGTTCGCATCTACGACACCATCGAGGATGCCGAGGGCAAGCCCAAGCGTGTGCTGAACAAGCGGGAGACCATGCTGGCGCAGCAGAAACAGCAGGTCATCAAGGATGCTTTTGCCAACTGGGTCTGGCAAGATCCCCAGCGGCGCATTGCGCTGGTGAAACAGTATAACGAACTGTTCAACAGCACCAGACCCCGTGAGTATGACGGAAGTCACATCAAATTCGTGGGCATGAACCCGGAGATCACCCTCCGGGAACACCAGCGCAACGCCATTGCCCATGTGCTTTATGGCGGTAATACGTTGCTTGCACACGAAGTTGGTGCCGGAAAAACTTACGAAATGGCTGCATCTGCTATGGAAGCGAAACGGCTGGGGCTGTGCCAGAAATCGCTGTTTGTGGTGCCCAATCACCTGACAGAGCAGTGGGCTTCGGAGTTTCTGAATCTTTACCCCAATGCCAAGTTGCTGGTGGCACGGCGCAAGGACTTTGAAACTGCCAACCGCAAAAAATTCTGTGCCCGCATCGCCACCGGCGACTACGATGCCGTCATCATCGGGCACAGCCAGTTTGAGCGCATTCCGCTGTCCTTTGAGCGGCAGGAGCGTATCATTCAGGAGCAAATTTATGAAACGCTTGCCGCCATCAACGAGCTGAAAGTCCACGCAGGCGAGAATTTCAGCATCAAACAGATGGAAAAGACCCGGAAAACGCTGGAAACCAAGCTGGAAAAACTGCGCTCCGATGAGCGCAAGGACGATGTAATTACCTTTGAACAACTGGGAGTTGACAGGCTCTTTGTGGATGAAAGTCATTTCTACAAGAACCTCTTTTTGACCACAAAAATGCGGAATGTCGCAGGATTATCCACCAGCGAAGCCCAGAAATCAAGTGATATGTTCGGCAAGTGCCGCTATCTGGACGAGATTACCGGCGGGCGTGGCGTGGTGTTCGCCACCGGCACCCCGGTGAGTAACTCCATGACCGAGTTGTACACGGTCATGCGGTATTTGCAATACAGCACCTTGCAGCAGAAAAAGCTGACCCACTTCGACTGCTGGGCATCCACCTTTGGCGAGACTACCACCGCCATCGAACTTGCGCCGGAGGGCACCGGCTACCGGGCAAGGACGAGATTTGCCAAGTTTTTCAACCTCCCGGAACTGATGTCTATGTTCAAGGAAGTTGCGGACATCAAGACCAGCGACCAGCTCCACTTACCTGTGCCGGATGCAAAATTTGAGACCGTGGTGGCAAAGCCGTCCGAGATTCAGAAGGAAATGGTACAGGAACTGAGCAAACGTGCCGCAAAAATCCATTCCGGTACGGTGGATGCCTCTGTGGACAATATGCTGTGTGTCACAAACGATGGGCGCAAGATTGGCTTGGATGTTCACCTGATGAACCCCATGCTGCCGGACGACCCTAACAGCAAGCTGAACGTCTGTGTGCAGAACGTGTTGAAGATCTGGGAGGAGGGCAAAGATCAGAAGCTGACACAGCTTTTGTTCTGCGACCTCTCCACCCCGAAAAACGATGGAAATTTCAACGTGTACGAGGATATTCGCAAGAAGCTGATTGCTTCCGGTGTGTCGGAAAACGAGATCGAGTTTATCCACAACGCCGACACCGAAGCAAAAAAGGCAGCACTGTTCTCCAAAGTGCGCTCCGGCGATGTTCGAGTTTTGCTCGGAAGCACGGCAAAAATGGGAGCAGGCACCAACGTGCAATCGCGGCTCGTGGCGGTGCATCATCTGGACGTTGGCTGGAAACCCAGCGACATGACCCAGCGCAACGGTCGCATCATCCGTCAGGGAAACATGAATAAGGAAGTCAAGGTGTTCAATTATGTCACGGAAGGGACATTTGACTCGTATTTATTTCAGACCCTTGAGAATAAGCAGCGATTTATCTCACAGATTATGACCAGTAAATCCCCCGTGCGTTCCTGCGAGGATGTAGACGAACAGGCACTTTCCTATGCGGAGATCAAGGCACTGTGCGCTGGAAATCCGCTCATCAAGGAGAAGATGGATTTGGATGTTCAGGTCGCAAAACTCAAGGTGCTGAAAGCCGACCACCAGAGCCAGAAGTTCCGTTTGCAAGACAAGCTGCTGACCAAATTTCCGGCAGATATTCAGGAAACGAATGCTCGCATCGCTGGGCTAAAAGCGGATGCACAGCTTGCCGCCGCCCACCCGCAGGACAAGGAGGAGTTCTGCGGCATGACCATTAAGGGTGTTGCCTACGACGAGAAAAAGACCGCCGGTGAGCGTCTGGTGCTTGCTTGTTCTGAACTGCCAAACGCCGAAGAAAAAGTCATCGGCAGCTACCGGGGCTTTGAGTTGTCTCTGCGGTTCGATACCTTCCGCAGCGAATATCAGGCGATTCTGAAGGGTCAGCGGAGGTACCCGGTAGCACTGGGCACCGACCCGCTGGGCAACATTATCCGTCTGGATAATTCGCTGAACAACTTCCCGGAGCGTATCACTGCCGCAGAGAACGAGCTGGCTACTCTGCATCAGCAGCAGGCAGCGGCGCAAATCGAAGTGGAAAAGCCCTTCCCACAGGAGGAAGAACTGACAGAGAAGTCCGCACGGCTTGCGGAACTGAACGCTCAGTTGGATGTGGACGAAAAGAGCCATGAGCCGGAACAGGACGAGGAAGAACAGGAGAATGTCTCTCGCCGCCCCTCGGTGCTGGCAGCGCTGGAAGAAAAGTCGGACAAGCCGGAGCCGGTGAAGCCCTTCCGCAGTTATTACGACAAGGATGGTGATGCCCGGTGAGGGAAAAGCGGGACGAGATCATCATCCTGAGAACCACAAAGGCGGAGAAAAACCGCATCTATGAGAAAATGCTGGGCATGGGCATCCGCAGCCTGAGTGCCTATATCCGCAAAATGGCACTGGATGGTTACTGCCTGAACCTCGACCTGCCGCAACTGCAACGCATGGCATATCTTTTGCAGATGTGCAGCAACAACCTGAACCAGTACGCCAAACGTGCCAACGAGTGCGGCAAGGTCTACGCCGCCGACATGGAAGATCTGCGGCAGCGTCTGGATGAACTGATCGACATTGGTCGGCAGATTCTTTCCCGGCTGGCTGAACTCTAAAATTTTACCCCGCAGTTGGAGGGTTGCGGGGCTACATAAGGGTTGACATCCTTGCAAAGCAATCGTTGATACCTTTATAATTGGGGTGAAAGAAAGGCGGGTGCTAGATATGAGGTTCGTTTTTAAGATGATCGTTTTCCCGTTTTGGCTGCTTACGGCTTTCCTTGCGCTGATGCTGAAATGGACGCTGAACCTGTCAGCGTTTGTGCTGGCACTGCCGATGATGTATATTTTCGGCTGTGGCCTTTATACGCTGTACTGCCGGGAGTGGCTGCAGTTTTTGATTTTGCTGGTGGCAGAGTTTGGATGCTTCCTGCTCCTCACCGCCGGAACGGTCATTGTGGAAGCCGTGGAATGGTTCAGCGGCTGGATTGCAGAATTATAGAATTTTTATGCCGCCACTGTGCGGCATTTTTTGCCGGGAGGTGGTCAAACTGGCTGCAACAAAATTGATTGCACTGCACAAAAACAAAGGGAAATCCGTTGCGGCCTGCCTGAAAAGCCGCACGGATTACGCCCAGAACCCGGACAAGACACAGCAGGGCGAACTGGTCAGCAGTTACGAATGCAGTCCCCTGACCGTGGATGAAGAATTTATGCTCTCCAAACGCCAGTATGAACTGATGACCGGGCGCAGGCAGAAAAGCGATGTGATCGCCTACCAGATTCGTCAATCGTTCAAGCCCGGAGAGATCACCGCCGAGGAAGCCAATAAGGTCGGTTATGAGCTTGCCATGCGGTTTACCAAGGGCAAGTATGCTTTTATTTTTGCGACCCATACCGACCGGGGACACATTCATAATCACATCTTCTACAACTCCACCGCACTGGACAGTACCCGGAAATTTCGGGATTTTTTGTTGTCCGGGCTGGCGGTGCAGCGGTTGAGCGATTTGATTTGTCTGGAACATCAGCTGTCCGTCATTGAAATCAAGCCGTATCGGGAGCGGCAAAAGCGCACCCTTTATCCACCCAAAGAAAGCAATCGTGACAAGCTGTGTTCTGTAATTGACGGCATCCTGCTGAACGAAAAGCCTGTGGATTTTGAAATCTTTCTTCAAAAGCTGGAACAACAAGGCTATGAAATCAAGCGAGGAAAGCACACTTCGGTCAAAGGTGCACGGCAGAAACGCTTTGTCCGTTTTCGCACATTGGGCGTAGGATACAGCGAAGATGAAATCAAGGCGGTCATTGCAGGAGAAGCAGAACATCGCCCACATCAGAAGCAGCCGCCAAAAGAACAGCCGTTCCACCTGTTGGTGGACATTCAGGCAAAACTCTCCGAGGGCAAAGGCGAAGGCTACGCACGGTGGGCAAAACGCTATAATCTGAAAGAGATGTCCAAGACCCTGATTTTCTTACAGGAAAATAAAATCGGTAGCATCGAAGAAATGCAGGAGCGAGTAAATGCAGCGACTGCACGATACCATGAGCTAGGCGATTCCATCAAGGCCGCAGAGCAGCGCATGGCGGAGATTGCTGTCCTGCGGGCGCACATCGTCAACTATGCCAAAACCCGACCTGTGTATGATGCTTACCGTAAGGCTGGGTACAGCAAAAAGTTTTTGGAAGAACACCGGGAACAAATCACGCTGCACAAGGCGGCAAAAGCCGCTTTTGACGAAGCGAGTTTGAAAAAGTTGCCAAAGGTAAAAGAACTGGATGCCGAATACTCCGCACTGCTTTCTCAAAAGAAAGCTGCTTATCCAGCCTACCGTAAGGCACGGGATGAAATGCAGGAATTGAAAAAAGCACAGAAGAATGTGGAGCTGTTCTTCGCCGAGGAAAAAGACCCCAAGGAAAAATCGCAGACCCGCTAAACAGAAAACACCGAGGATTCTTCCCATTTGGGGGAGAGTCCTCGGTGTTCTTTTTCGTTGTAGAAGCATTTGGCACAAATGCGCAGCCTGCATCCGGCGGATGCAGCACACAAAGGGTTTGGGACTATCCCAACAAGCATTTTGCAACGCAAAAATGGCGTTTGTATAGACAAAAGCCCTGCTTGCACCAGCTATGCGTCCTTTTAGTCCGCAGTTTGAGATTTTTTAGA